>Ga0315284_10000566_pt1 | contig 50288 bp, 42 predicted proteins | sample YL17G09_16_MG_FD_203696 | JGI IMG/M metagenome (GOLD analysis project Ga0315284, IMG submission 203696) | Sediment microbial communities from Yellowstone Lake, YNP, Wyoming, USA - YL17G09_16 | ecosystem: Environmental > Aquatic > Freshwater > Lake > Sediment | place: USA: Wyoming | collected...
AAGTTTTACAATTTTAATACCGCTTTTTGCCCCATCAAGAATTTTTAGATTGCTGGGAATTTTATTTTTTAAATCTTCGCTTATTTTATTGCCAATCACTTCCAAAATACTATTTTCGGCATTTTTTAAATCTTCAGCCGTAACCATTGGCACTGAACCTAAGCTTCCTCCTGCCATTGGTTTATTACTAAGGCCATAAAACCCATCAAACTTTGTTGTTCCCTTAAAACCAGGAATAGTGAATTTGCAATTATCATTACAGGCAGGAATATTATATTCTGGTCCTGATTTATCAGCAGTGACATTGACATCTATTGATGAAGATTCGAGTTTACCATTTTTCATCGTTGCTCCAGGGATGACTATCCGAGAATCTAAACGAAAAATTTTACCATCAGAAGTTTCAAACCGAGTAGTAGCTACTAAGATTTGAGGAGCAGAAGAAAAATTATTGATAACAGTGATTACTCCTTTGGCTTTTTGTTCATCTTTACCCTGACCAGTGCTTTTAAATTCTTTTTCATCATTTTCTGGAAAAATAAATAAATTTCCTGGAATTACCTTTTGGCTATAATTAGCCTCAGTGATATTTTTGTCGATCAAAACCTGATCATTATCGAAAGAAAAGGTCAATTTTTTAGATGTAATTAATACTTCGGCTTTGGTTAAAACGACAAAGCCTAAATAATAAAATGAGCTAATGAAAAAACCAATGAAAACTAAAGGCAAAATGATACTTAAAAGTTTACTTCTTCTTCTTGTTTTTATTCTCGTTTCTCCAGGTTGGAAAGGCGCTTTGTAAACCTCCGACTCCTCTATTATTTTTTCTTCTTCTAAACTTATCCTTTCTGGTTCTTTCTCTACCAGGCGAGATTTTTCCTGAAGTAAAGAAATCGATTCAATTCGAATCATAATATTTTCCTCTTCTCCGTCAGTTGGCGGATTTTTTTCTAAAGTATGAGGTGGATAAATATCAATTACCTTTTTCTTTTTTACATTTTTCATATTTACATTCTTCATACGCTTAAATGAATTAATTTATACCAATTGTTATAGTATATCAAAATTTATTTAATATATCAAAGCTTACTCCACTGTCGCTTTAATTCTTCTGATCCCCTGGCCTACTGCTTCTTCTTTAAGAATCTTAAAAACACCTATTTCTTTAGTGGTTTGAACATGAGGTCCAGCACAAATTTCCATAGAGAAAGGGGTTTTTGTTCTTAAATCTTCTATTTCGTAAACGGTTACTTTTTCTGGGTAACGGTCTTTAAAAGACCCTAAAGCTCCTTTTCGAATTGCTTCTTCGTAACTGGTTTCATAATAATGAATTATTAAATTTTCTTGAATTTTTTGGTTAACAAGAATTTCAACTCTTTTAATTTCTTCTGTTGTTAATTTTCTTGGAAAAGGAAAATCTAAACGTAATCTCTTCAGGGTGATATCCGAACCTTTTTGTTCTATCTTATCGTCTAGGGTTATTCTTAGAGCTTGAAGAAGAAGATGAGTAGCTGTATGAAGTTTTGTTACTTTTTCTTTGTCCTCTTTATCTTCTATATCCTGAATACCATGGCCACCAAATTTTTTCTCTTGGCTCACTCTTGAAATATTCTGATGACGGTGAAATTCTTCTTCGAAGCTATTTCGATCAACTTTTTTATTAATTTCTTTAGCCATTTCTTCCAAAATTTCTAAAGGAAAACCGTAGCTTTCATAAAGATAAAAAGCATCTTTGCCTGAAATTATCTCTTTTGTTTTTGGCAAATGATTCACTAATTTTTGCCATTCTTTCAGTCCTCTTTCTAAAGTTTTTTCAAATTTGTCTTTTTCTTGGTTAATAACTGAAAGGATTTCCTTTTGGTTTTTCAATTCAGGATAAATATTACCATAATTTGCTTTAACAATTTCACATGCTTGTTCTAACCAATTTTCGTTAAAATTTAGAATTTTACTAAAACGAATGATTCTTCTTAATAGTCTTCTTAAAACATAACCGCGGAGGGTATTAGAAGGAATAATGCCTGCTGCTGTTAAAAAAATAATAGCTCGAAAGTGTTCGGCAATAATTCTGTAAATTCTTTCCTCTCCTTTTTCCCCTTGAGATTTTAAATAAATCATCAAATCCTTGAATAAATCGGTATCGTAAATAGTTCTTTGTTTATCCTGAGGATACTGCATTACTAGAGTCAATCTTTCTAAACCCATACCAGTATCTACTCCTTTGATTTTCAAAGGTTCTAAGGTTTTATCAGAATGCTGACAATATTCATTAAAAACTAAATTCCAGATTTCTGTTTCATCAACATAAATTTCTGTAGTCGGCCCGCAAGGGCCTTCATTTCCAGTTGGTCCCCAGAAATTATCCTCTCTTGATCCTAAAATAATTTTCTTTTTTGGCATGCCTTGCTCTAACCAAGCATCATAAGATTCTTTATCAAAAGGAACTTCGTCATCACCTTTAAAAACACTAACTTTAATTCTATCTAAAGAGATTTTTAAATCCTTAGTCATGAAATCCAAGGCATATTTAATAGCTTCTTCTTTAAAATATCCCCCAAAAGAAAAATTTCCCAGCATCTCAAAAAAGGTCAAATGACTATTATCACCAACTGATTCAATGTCACTGGTACGCAAACATTTTTGGCAAGTTGCGACATTTAAGTTATTCAAAGGCTCGCTCAAATTAGAATGATTATCTTTCAAGGGGTTTTGTGTTCCTGTGTAGTATAATTTAAATTGCTGCATACCGGCAGTAGTGAAAAGCACCGAGGGATCGTTTTCTGGAACCAAAGAAGAAGAGGAAACAATTCGATGTCTTTTATCTTTAAAAAATTCTAAAAACTTATATCGCAGTTGTTCGGAAAGCATAGCTCATTGTTATTATAGGTATTCAGCTTCTTTTAAAATTTCTTTTGTGACTACTCTATCATCAAAAGGCACTTTTTTATCTTTATAAAACATAAATTGTTCATTGCCTCGACCTAAGATAAAAATTAAATCATCAGCTTGAGCTTTTTCTATTGCTTTTTTGATGGCTTCTCGTCTATAAAGAATAATGAGATATTTATCTTTGGAAAGATTGTTCTTTTTAGCAAAATTCAAAAAATCTTCTTTTGCTTTTTGAGGTGATTCATCTTTGGGATCATCTTCAGTGATAATCACTAAATCAAAGAAATCAGTAGTTAATTTGGCTAGCATATCTCTTTCTTCCAAAGGACTTTCATTAAAAGTGCCGTACACCACGATTTTTCGTCTTGGTTGATAATCACTTTTTATGAAATCAATCAGACTTTGAAAGGCTAAAGGAGTATTGGCTTTATCGACAATAATACTAAAAGGTTTGCTTAAAATAACCTCTAATCTTCCAGGGATGCTTTCTATTTTTTCCAAACCAGCTTTGATTTGAGCCTCAGTAATTGGTAATTTAGAAACAGCACCAATGGCAGCCAAGGCATTGAAGAGATTAAAAAGAGCTGGAATTTTTAATTTTAAATCAAAAGTTTTATTTCGAGCGGAGTGAGAAAAATGGATGATTGATCCTGTTGCCCAAATATCACAGTTGGAATTAAAACCAAAAGTCAAAACTTTTGCTTGAGTATTGGTTTTGAATAAATTAAAATATTCGCTTTCCTGAGGTAAAACGGCGATGCTATTTTTTGGAAGATAACGGAAAAGTTTTAATTTCTCTCCTATATAATTTTTCATTCCCCCATGAAGAACAACATGGTGATTATAGGCAATATTGGTTAAAACAGCAGTTTTAAACTTTAATCCGTATGTTCGCCAATACATTAATCCAAAAGAAGAAACCTCGATAATTACTACCCTTATTTTCTTTTGCACCATTTTTCTTAATAAGCGATGAAGTACAAAAGGATCTGGAGTTGTTCCAGGTCCCTCACCCTGTTCATAAATCACTTCGTCATCATCAAGATAGTAGCCAGCTGTGCTGATTAAACCGGTTTTAATACCCGCTTCCTCAAGAATGCTTTTAATCATAAAAGTAGTGGTGGTTTTTCCCGTGGTGCCAGTTACTCCTAGAAGAATTAATTTATTGCCAGGAAATCCAAACCAAACAGAAGCTATCAAAGCTAATACTTTTCTTAAAAAAGAATTTTTCTTTAATGATTTCGGGATAATTTTCTTCAGTAAATTTACTATCATTCTAAAAATTCTTTTATCTTTTGAGATTGGGGATGTTCTTTTATTTTCTCTAAGGTTTTGGCTTCAATTTGTCTGATTCTTTCTCTCGTCACTCCAAATTCTTTTCCTACCTCTTCTAAAGTATGATTAATGCCATCTTCTAAACCAAATCTCATTTTGATGATATCTCTTTCTCTTTGGGCAAAAGATGGATCGAGAAGAATATTTCTTATTAAGTCTCTAAGGATTTGAAGATTGGCATAATAATCCGGACCAGGAGTTTTTCTATCAGGAACGAAATCCCCTAATTCACTAGTTTCTTCGTCCCCATCCCCTCCTCCTATTGATTGGTTTAAAGAATAAGTATCTCGAGAAATTTGTATCAAATAGAGAATTTCGTCTAAGCTTTTGCCCATTTCTTTGGCGATTTCTTCTGGCAGAGGCTCTCTGCCTAAACTTTGGGCTAAAGCTCTTTTAGTTTTTAGGTATTTAGTAATGTTTTCTACCATGTGAACTGGAATGCGAATGGTTCTGCCTTGATCAGCTAAAGCTCGAGTAATGGCCTGTTTAATCCACCAAGTGGCATAAGTAGAAAATTTAAATCCTTTTTTATAATTGAATTTATCAACGGCTTTAGATAAACCAATATTTCCTTCCTGAATCAAATCTAAGAGGCCCATATTGCTGCTGCGGCCAATATAACGCTTAGCAATAGAAACCACCAATCTTAAATTGGCTTCAATCATTTTTCTTCTCGCCTGTTCATCACCTTGATCAACTTTTTTTGCCAAAGCTCTTTCTTCTTCTGTAGTTAAAAGCGATATTTTCCCTATTTCTCTCAAATATGATTGCACGTTATCACTTATTTCCCGTGTTTCTCTAAAACGTAAACTTTCCTTTAATTCCCTCTCTGTTACTTCGGTTTTAGGCAAAAGTAAATCTCCACTCTCAATAATATTAATATTAACTTCAGCTAAAGAATCGTAGATTTTTTCTAACAAATCGATATTTTCTTCTACCTTAGGAAAATATTTTAAAATCTCGTCTTGAGTAACAAATCCTCGACCTTTTCCTCTTTTGATTAATTCCTCCATGCTTATTTTGAATGAAGCGAGAAACGAGGTTCTCGAGCGAGAGGTTCTTTTTTCTCTCAACCCGCCTGCGCGGGTAGGAACGGACTTTTGTTTCCTAAATTTTTTCTTCTTGGACTTCTGTATTTTTTTCTTTTGGATTCGTTTTACGACTCCTCGTTTTTGAGTTGTTTTTCGTTTTGTTTTTCTCTTTTTATTCATATAAATTAATTTTTAATTTTGTAATTTTACCTGCCTGCCGCAGGCAGGAATCTTTAATCTTAAGGAGCGAGCCTTTAATTGGCGAAGAACTCAGGGGAGCCTGCCTGCCGGCAGGCAGGGGTCTAGATAAAGGGTTCATTTATGAACCCCATTAGAAAGAGAGAGGTGTAAAAGGCTCCTCCCCTGGTGATTGAGCCAATTAAAGGTGAGCAATCGTTACAATAATTCTTTTGATAATTGATCAAATTGCTTTATTAAATCTTGTTTTTGCTTTTCATTTTTATTTTTTTCTGCTATCATTATTTCGTTTTCTATTTTCTTCTGTCTGATTTTTACCACTTCTTGTTTTAAATCAGATAGTTGTTTTTTTATCTCTTCTTTTAAGGAAACATTGAATTTTTCAAGCATTTCCAATTCATAATCAGCCCTTAAAGCTAATTCATTAATCTTATCAACTATTTCTTCCTTGAGATTCATTTTTTGTAAATTTCTTGGTTCTAAATCCTCTGGGAGTTTAGCTGAAAGAATAATTTCTAAAATTTCTGATATTTTTTCGGGAAAATATTTTTGATTTTCCTTGACCTCGTCTTTAAACGAAAAATCTTTAATCAGAAAAGCTATAATTCTTTCTCCTAAAACTTGGCATCTGGGTTTTTCTAAAATGCTAGTCAGGCTAACACTGGAAGAATATTGATATTCAGGTTCATTTTCGTCAATGATTTTGGCTGATTCGATGGCAATTCTTTTTAATTCGTCTTCTAAAGCGTGAATATCTATATCAACATAACGAGAAATTTTTTCTAACCAAAAGGCTTTGTCAAGAGAATTAATTAATTTTTTTACTTTTGGAAGAAAGTAAGAAATAACTGCTTTTTTCCCTTCTAAACTATTGATATCCCCCATGGCTTTTGCTCTGTTGTAGTAAAAATCCATAATTGGAATGGCCTTATTCAATAAATCTTTTATTTCAGCAGGATCTTTTGTGTCTAAGAGATAATCAGCTAAATCTTTGCCCTGAGAAAGCTGAAGAATTTTGACATTAAATTCTTTAGCTAAGGCTAAATCAATACTTCTCTCAGCAGCTCTTTCTCCTGCTTCATCCATATCAAATCCCAAAATTAAGGTGTTATTATATTTTTTAAGAATTGCTAAGTGATAAGGAGTAAGGCTGGTACCAGAAGTAGCCACTATATTTTTAATTCCTGCCTGCCAACCCATTAAAAAATCCATTTGTCCTTCCACTAATAAAGTCGTCTCGAGTTGATGCAGATAAGTTTTTGTTTTGGATAAACCATAAAGAATTTTACTTTTATCAAAAACCAGGGTCTGCGGTGTATTCACATATTTACCCACTGCTTCAATATCCTTAATTGTTTTTAAGGGACTTTTACCTTGAAAAATTCTTCCTGTAAAACCAACGATATGACCGCTTACATCTTCAAGAGGAAACATAAGACGAGAGCGAAAACGATCATAAATGTCAGTATCTTGTAGCTTGCCTGCCTGCGTAGGCAGGCCTGCCCGCGCAGACGGGTATTTTGTTCCGCCAACTGACGGACTGTTGCTAATAATTGTTGGTTCTTTCTTTGAAATAGCTAAACCACTTTGGGCAATATCTTCAGGTTTAAAACTTTCTTTTATTAAAAAATTAACTAAACTTCGCCAATCATCAGAAGCAAACCCTAGATGAAACTCTTTAATTATTTCAGATTTTAAACCTCTTTTTTGAAGATATCCTTGGACTTCTATATTATTCTCTAATTGTTTTTCAAAAAATTCTTTAGCTTTTTCGTTGATATCTATAATTTTTTGCTTTTGGGAGTTAACTTCCGGACTTTCATAAACCAACTTCACTCCGGCTTTATCAGCTAATAATTTTACCGCTTCGTTAAATTCTAAGCTTTCTATCTTCATAAGAAAAGTGAAAATATCTCCGCCAGCTCCGCAGCCAAAACAATGAAAAATCTGACGCGAAGGAGATACAATAAAAGAAGGAGTTTTTTCCTTATGAAAAGGACAAAGAGCCTTATAATTGGCTCCTGCTTTCTGGAGTTTCACGTATTGGCCAATCACTTCAACAATATCTAATTTACTCTTAATTTCCTCTAATTGAGGGAGCATAGCTTTGTCATTTAAAATAACGAATGTAAAAAGATATAGACTTTTGGTAAAAAGATCATTAAGCCAATAATTATTGAAGCAAAAATAGTAATGGCTACTGCTCCAGCTATTAAATCTTTAATAATTCTTATTTTATCAGATAAATTAGGTTCAAGATAATCTAATATTTTCTCCAGAGCTGTATTAAAGGCTTCTAGAGAAAGAGCTAAACTCATAATCAAGATAAGAAAAAGCCATTCAAAATAAGAAATTTGAAGAATAAAACCAAGAAGAATAACAAACAAAGCACATATCTTCATCACTCTAAAATTGTGCTCCTGACTGCTAATTTGAATTCCTTTGAAAGAATGATGAAAACTCTTTAAGATTTTTTTAAGAGACAGTTTCATTTAAAAATTCCCTTAATAATCTTTTTGATTCCTTCGATTTTCGGAGGTGGTTTTTCTTTTCTAAAAGAAGTTGTATTCTTCATTTCTTTTAAACAATCTTCACAATACACTGGTCTATTAGGATCAGGTAGAAAAGGAACGATAATGGCTTTACCGCAGTTAGAACAGACAGCTTCCCATCCTTCTTTAATTAACTGGTTATTTTTTGGCTTTTCTTGTTTTTCTGAGGATGAGAAATCTAAAAATTCCCAGTGCCTCATGGTATTTTCCACTTCTTCTCGTTTGAAAGCGTAGTGTTCTCGAGAATATTGAATGATTTCTTGAATAAAGGATTCTGGAGGTAAAGCGCTTGGAGGAATGTTCATCCCAGAAAATCCTTTGGTCAAATAACCATCAATCATCAATTTAATATAAAAATTATAATTCGGCAGATTTATAATATCTTCTTGAATAAAATCTGGCATAAAATATTTTTCTAAAAGTTCTGCATCTTCTGGACCAGCTCGAAAAGTTATTAAAGTTCCGATATTACCAAAAATAGCATCCCTAACCATATCATTTAATTGAGCAATGTACTGATGGGCTAAAATTAAATTAAGGCGATATTTTCTCGCTTCCGCAAAAATGTTAGCAAAAGATTCTGTAGAAAAGTTTTGAAATTCATCAATATACAAAAAGAAATCTCTTCTCTCACTTTCTCGAATATCGATTCTTGACATAGCTGCTAATTGTAATTTTGTTATTAATAAGGCTCCTAAAAGAGCAGAATTATCTTCTCCTATTAAACCTTTAGAAACATTCGCCAAAAATATTTTCCCGCTATCCATTATTTCTCTTAAATCTATCTTTGATGTCTTTTGACCAATAAGGTTTCGTATTAAAGGATTAGAAATAAACTGTCCTACTTTATTTTGAATGGGGGCAATAGCTTCAGTGGCAAAACGATCGTTATAGCGGCTGAATTCTTTTTCCCAAAAAGATTTTACTACTGGATCAGTTACTCTTGCTATAATTGCTTTTCTAAAATCATTATCGGCTAACATTCTGTTAACGCCTAAAAGAGTAGAACCCGGATATTCTAATAAAGCTAAAAGCGTATTATTTAAAATATATTCCATTCTGGCTGACCAAACATCTGGCCAAATCTTTTTGAATACTCCCATTAATCCCGCCACTACTAAATGTCTTAACTCGAGAGGCACTTCTTCGATGACGTTAAAAGCTATCGGCCATTCTAAATCGCTTGGATTAAAATAAACCACATCTTTTATTCTTTCTTGGGGAATAAAATGGATAATTCTTTCTATTAGTTCGCCGTGAGGATCAATAATTCCTACTCCTTTGCCTCTCTGAATATCTTGAATAGCCATATTTTCAATCATGGTTGTTTTACCAACACCACTTTTACCAATAAGATACATATGTCGACGCCTATCGTCAGTTTTAATACCAAACCTCTCAAAATCATTACGAAAATTTGTTATCCCAATATAAGAAATATCCTTCATGTTATTTATACATTATACAGGTAAGTTGGGTGGGGCTTCGCCTTTACGTGACAAAGACCTAATTAAAGCTGGGGCTTTCACTTTCAAAACCGGGAAGTGATAAATTGAAGCTAATTCTTCGGTATTTAAAATAATTGCTTTTTTAATTTCCTCTCTCTTTTTAAATTTTTGATAAAAATTTAATTTCTTAACAAAAGTCCTTCTTGTTTTAAATAGTTTTGATTTTATTTTAGTGGAGACTAAATTATTAATTTTGAAGGCATTAAGATTTTCAGTATTAAACTGTTTAAAATAAGCGGGGAAAGCTAAGCTATTTGTTTCATCATAAATTGACCTTGGGCTGATATAAATAAATCTAACTGAAACTTCGAAACCTAATTTCGAAATTTTTTGTTCTATACGCTCTATCTTTTCTTTATCGCCAGAGGAGATAGGAGAAGAAACAGGTTTTTCTTCTTTTGTTTCACCTGGCCAAACTGGTGGAGTATAAACAGCTGTAATTAAATTTTTAACGAAAGAGCTGATCCAGTCTCGCCAATCTACTTTTTCCTCTTTTTTCCCTAAGAGTTTATTGATTGCCTTTTGACCATCTTCTATCCATTTCTTTTCCTTTTTTAAAGTTAAGGGTGAAATTATCATCTGAAGAATCAAATATTCTGATGATTGAAGTTGACTTGCCGATTCGATAAGATTCGCCAGAGGATCGATTCTTTTTTCTTCTTTGATTTCTTCAAAAAGAGGATAAGTTCTTACAGGAAAATGATTGGCATTTTTAAAAATTATTTCTGAGCCGTATAAATCGAAATCTTTATTTGGTAGGAAAGGAGGGAAAGTGGAAAAATAATCATAAACTTCTTTAATCTCTACTTCTGGATATTGAGCATAAAGTTGAGATTCAAATAATTTTCTATATTCTTTGGGTAATTTAATCAAAAAATTAATCTCTTTTTTCAAACCCAGAATTTCTAAACTGATATTTCCCTTTTCAATTGAGTGTAAACCAGAAAAAACCTGCTCCATTGCCTTTGGTGTCTGTAAAATTTCTCGATTGATTTTAACCTCTAAGATCACCCAGTTCTCAATTTCTTTTTTCTGTTTTTCTAGCTTTTTCCTATAACTGCTGTATAAATTAATAAAAATTTTCCCCAAAATAATGAGGAAAATAACCCACCAAAATTCTAGAAGAAAAAAATAAAAGTATTTAAAAGGCATTAAACCTCTAATATTTTATATGGTCCAACTAAGGTATAACGCTTGTTTTCTAATTTCTTAAATAATTTCTTATTATGGAGATTCAAAATAATGGTATTAGTTTTAGCAAATCTCTTTTTTTGAACTTCTCTAACAATTTCGTCTTGGATTAAAGATTTATTTGCCTCTTTTAAAACATCTTTAATGACATCTGCCACTTTTCCTGGTTTATAACCCCAATCCTTCAAGGCATAAATACCTCTACCAATCAAGACAAAGCGAGAATCTTTGATTAATTCATTGTGAACAGTTTGAACTTCCACTTTTTTAAACCAAGATCGAGATAAAACTAATGGTGATTCTATTATTTTTTGGTTTTCATTGAGAGATTTGGCAATTTCCGAGAAATGAAGGGGTTGTTTTTGATGAGACATCAAAAGATAAGCCCTATCCCTTGCTCCAGATGGCTCAATTTTGGACCAATCTTTTAATCCATATTCGCCAAAAGGATTTTTACCTATGCTTTTTGTTATCTTAAGATAAATTCCAATTGCTTTTTCATTAATTTCCGAAGAAAGATTTTTCTTTGCCCAATCTAACATTGCTTTGAGAGTACAAACCATGTTTTGTTTCTTAAAAAATTCTTCAATCTTTTTAATATTGGCTTGGATTTTTGTTTTTTCCATGTCTTTCAAATGCCAGTAAGGAACTATCTTTTCATCTTCATTCTCGAGAATAAATTCTGGATTTAAGAGTAATAAAAATTTAATGGCACTTAAAGTGCTTTTTTCTAATTCCAGCTCATTTTTTATAAAAATTAGTAAATCATTTTCTTCTTCTATGCTGCCGATGCGTTCTAAAATGATTTTAGCTTGGCTCCAAAATGGTTTTATTTCTTCTATTTTTGAAGAGTTTTTAATAGTTTTTAAAGAAGCTTCCACTATCTGCCTTATCCTTTCCCTGGTTACTTTATAAGATTGACCTATTAAATCCAGGGTTTGAAACTGATTATTGATGAGACCATACCTTCTCTTTAAAATATCCTGATTTCTAGAGGGTAAAATTGATAGCAAAGAAAGAACTAAAGTTTGAGGTTCTTTAAGATTTAATTTAGCCATAATTTTAACGAAAACTTAGTAATTAATACTTTATTTCGAGCGAAGCGAGAAACAAGGTACTCCTTATATTACCAACTTCAAACTTAATTGTCAAATGTTATTTTTTGCTCCAATCGTAGAGTAAAGGTGAAGCAATGAAAATAGAAGAATAAGTGCCAATAATAATACCCACAATCATGGCTGAAGCTAAAACTTTAATAGAATTGGGTCCTGCAAAATAAAGAGCGATGAGTGGAAAAAGAGTAGTTAAAGAAGTGTTTAATGACCTTAAAAGAGTTTGATGAATACTTTTATTAATCATCTCGGCTAAGGTTATTCTTTCTCCCTTGTTAGTTAATAAGGCATTAAGTTTAAGGTTCTCTCTGAGCCTGTCATAGACCACAATCGTGTCATGAACAGAATAGCCAGCCACTACTAATAAAGCTACGAGAAAATCAGAATTTAATTCCCAACCCTTAATTTTTCCCATCAATAACAAAAAACCGCAAATAAAAGTTAAATCATGAAGTAAGGCTAAAATAGCTAATAAGCCGTATTTATAAGAAGAAATATCATAAGAAGCATGGCGAAAGGCATAAGTTAAATACAATAAAATTCCAGCAAAAACTAAAATTACTGCCCAAATTGATTTTTTAATCAATTCTTTGCCAATAGCTGGTCCAAGAGAGTCAAATTTTTTCTCTTCTAAAGAGGGAATCTGAGTTTTTAAACTATTTAGTAATTCTTGGTGTTTTTCTTCAGAAATATTCTGAAAACGCAAAATTAAACTATTATCACTAGTAATTTGGGTTGTTACTTGCCCTACTCCTTGAGTATTCAAGAAGGAAAGAATTTGCTGACTGGTTTGAGCATTTAAATTAGGAGCTTTAATTTCCCATAAAGAGCCTCCAGTAAAATCAATCCCCCATTTAAAGCCAAAAATAATTATCGTCAAAATAGAAATAATAATTATTGAGCCAGAAAGAATATAAAATATTTTTCGTGTTTTAATAAAATCCATATTTATTTCTTCAGATAGATTACTTCCAAAAATAATTTAGTAATAAAAATTGCTGTCAATAAACCAATGCCCACGCCAATGGCTAAAGTTAAAGCAAATCCCTTAATCATTGAGGAGGTAAAATAATATAAAATAATAGCAGAAATAATCGTGGAAATATTAGAATCTCTGATAGCTGGCCAAGATTTAAGAGAACCTTCTTCTAAAGCTGGGCCTATGGTTTTACCTAATTTTTTTTCTTCTTTAGCATATTCAAAAATCAAAATATTAGCATCCACCGTCATGCCAATGGATAAAATAAAACCAGTAATACCAGCTAAAGTCAAAGTAATGGGTATAGCCTTGAAGATACTAAGAGAAATAATGACATAAATAATTAAAGTTAAAGAAGCAATTAATCCTGGAATTTGATAAAAAATAATCATAAAAAGAATAACTGCTATTAATCCTATAACACCAGCTTTTAAAATTTTTGTTAAGGATTCTTCGCCTAAAATCGAACCAACGGTTTGTTGGGATATTAAAGTAATAGGAACGGGTAAAGCTCCTTGATTCAAACGAGCTACTAATTGTTTAGCTTCTGGCAAAGTAAAATCACCAGATATCTGAGCTCTACCGGAAGCAATTTCTTCTCGTACTACTGGTGCGCTAATAGGTATTCCATCTAAATAGATGGCCAATGGTTTACCAACATTATTTTTGGTTAGTTCATCAAAAATTTGCGTGCCTTCAACATTAAATTGCAAATCCACTACCGGCAGGTTATTTTGGTCAAAACCTAAATTTGCTCTTTCTAAATATTTGCCAGTTAAAGAAGTCGATTTAAAGTAAGGATCTGTATTTAAAATGGTTTGATTGGGATTAGGATTTTTTTGTTCTTCTGTCTGACTATCTAAAATCGTTTTTGATTCCTCTTCAGAGCGAGCTTCTTTAAATTCCAGATAAGGAGTTTCCCCTATCATTTTGATAGCTTCTTTAATATCTTTAATGCCAGCTAAACTTACAATTAATCTCCAACTATCTCCGGCTTTGTTAATTTCTACTCTTGGTTCTTTGACTCCAGAATAGTTAATTCTTCTTTCAATGACATCTTTTAAACCAGTCATAGCTGAATTATAATCTGTTGGTTTAATACCATTTAAATCTGCCTGATAAACTAAAAGCGTTCCTCCGGAAATATCTAAACCTAAACTATAAGGCCGAAAGGATAATTTAAAAACAAAAACTCCCAGCAAAGTGGAAACAACTAAAATCAAAATAATAAATAAGATATTCTTCTTCATTTATTTGTTTGTCCTATTTCTTAGTATCTCGGTTATAGCTTTTTGAGCAATATCAAGCACTTTCCTTAAGTTTTCTAAAATTTGGGCCTCGCGATCAGAAAGATATGATTGCCCATCCAAATTTGCTATTTGATTAGTCATTTCTTTTTCAATATAGGCAAATATTTGATATAGCCGTTTTTCTTCATCAGTAAGGTCTAATTTTCTTGGTTGCTCCAATAATTTAATTTTCCGAATTCCATATAAAATTATTACCACCAAAAAGATTAGTAAGGCAATTAAGGTAATAATAATGGTAAGATAACTTACTAAAATATTTCCGATTTGAATAAATAAAGGCAAATTAACAGTAATTTTAATCGCATCAGATGGTTGACTGGTAGCTCCTCGTTTATCAATTAATTGAACCCATGCCGTATAAATACCTTTCTTAAAAGATTTACTAGAAACATAGCTCCAATTGCCTTTATCATCAGTATTAATTTTTTCAGAAACAACTTCTTTTGCTTCATTTTGAATAAATATTTCGATGGCCCCTGAAGTAAAAGCAGTACCCTTAATTGTTATTGGTTCATTGGGCTGTAATTGTTTAGAATATTCAGTAATTGTTGGTGCTTTAATTGGTTCAATAGTTAAAGTTTCAGTAGTAATAGTAAAATTATCAGCTTTATCCAAGGCTTTAACTATTAGTTGATAAGTATTGCCAGCTGTTATGGGAATTTGATATTTACCATTTTTAATTTCTTGAGGTAAAACTTTGATAATAGGTTGATCCCCAATCTGAATTTCATAATGATCAATTCCTGATAAAGCATCTCTGGTTTCAAAACTTAAATATGGCTGAGGGTTAGTTTCATCTCCGTTATTATCAATACTAATCTTAAATGATTCTGGTGGAGTTTTATCTATTTGAACTCTAAAATGAGAAACGCTTCCCCACCCTAAGGCATTTTTAGCTTGTAAATGGAAATACCAAACACCTTCTTTTAAGTCTTGATACTGATAAGAGGTAATTAATTGATCAGCTGCTTTTGCAGGCACAGTTGATGCCTTTTGATCTAAAACAAAGGCTATTTTAGTAATATCTTCTGATAAATTCCAAGTAAATTTAGGATTAGTGTTCTGATACCAATTATTAGGGTCAGGATGAGTTGAAGATTGAATTTGGATAGCATTAGGAACACCTTTTTTAGTTGCTGGCGTTGTTGATTCTGATGCTGGCGGTTCTGTAACACTTGTTGATTTTAAAATAAATTGAGCGCTGCCTAAACTTTGCAAAATATTTGTGCCCTGGCCATCATTAGCTAGAACTGAGCCTGACGAGATACTTAAAGAAGCAGTGCCAGCAGCTTTTACTTTAAAAGTAATGATAATAATTTTACCACTATTGCCCTGAAAACCAGGATTCAAAACTATACCTTCAAAATTTACAGTACCATTAGTGTTAGAAAAAGATGGTTCTTGAACCCATAAACTAACAATAGAACTTGTTTTGGATAAAGAAGTAATTTGAAGTTTATCCGCAGGAAAGGTAATCACGCCGCTAGCAGCATTCATTGCTTGATCAGCGCTAGAAACATAAATACTAACATTGAAAGTTTGACCAATATTATAACTTCCTGATGAAGGAGAAAAAGATAAAGTAGCAGCTTCGACTGTACTAAAAATACCGAACGAAAAAATCAAAACAAACAATAACCAACTAAAATTAATAAATGTTTTATTTGGTTTTTGAAAATTAGACATTAAAAATTATTTAAAAATTGTAAATTAAAAATTGAGAATTTTAATTCAAAGTTATTGAGAAATGCTGTGTTTTCTGAAATGCCTTAATGTTAAGCAAAGAATAATCATCGCTACAAATATTATACTCCAAAGCCAATAATTTTTGTACCATTTTATCTGAGCTTGAGGATTTAAAATAACTATTCTTTCGTTTCCGGCTTTATCTACTGCTTTAACCTCAATGATTTTATCTAAATCACTTTCATTTAAAAGATAAGGGCTTTCATCTTTTTCAAAATTACCTAGTGGTACAAGTTGTCCAAGTAAAGTTTCCTTTGAAATTTGAATTTCATAATGATCAATGCCTGATTGTTTATCTTGGCTATTAAAAACTAAGAAATATTTATCATCTATTTTTACAATTTCCGGTTTAAATTCTTCTGGCGGAGTTTTATCCTCTTCTTTTATTTTTTCCCAATCATTTAAAGGATTAAAAACTATCTCTTGCTTTGAAATCTTGATTTCTAAAGACTTTAATACTAAATTCGTTTTGGCTTCTTTTCCGTCATCAAGTAAAACTCGGGAATTATCCAAAAAATGAAGATTTGTTTGAGGATTAGCGGTTTTTTGTGCTTGGAAAATAATTTTTCCTAATAAATTGCTTTCTCCTGGATCTCCTGGCAAGCGACCAGTATATCCTCCAGGAATAATTCCAGAAAAAGATATGATTCCTTCTTCTTGATTAATTTTTGGTGTTTCAATAAACATTAAAATTGAATTACCTGTTAGAAAGTCAACCGCTTTAAGTAATTGATTATCAAATTTTAAATAGCCTGCAATGGCAGTAACATTTTCTGGCGATGTAACATTTAAACGAATATCAACGCTAAAAGTTTCGTTAGGGGCATATTCTGGTTGAGAAGATTCTAAATAAAGTTCAGCCGCTGAAACAAAATGAAGTCCAGAAAATAGAAAGTAGAAAGTGGAAAGTAGAATAGTACAGAAAATAGAAAATAGAAAGATAATTCTTTTCATATTTATTTTGTAAAAAATTTTAACTTTTGTTCGTAAAAATATTCTTTTAACATGCGTTTTAATAATCGACTGCCTTGACTAGTTTTAAGATATCTTTCTCTCCGCCTAGCATCTTTATCATTGAGATATGTTTCGTAATGTATTAATTTCCATGGTTTATTAGTTTTAGTGGATAAATTAAGACCTTTGTTATGTTTTTGTAATCGTTTTCTTAAATCCGTTGTATAACCAATATATAAATCCCCACTTTTTATACTTTCTAAAACATATACATAAGAAAACATAATTATTTTAACTGTTTATACCCGGTCCACCGGGTAGTAGAAGTTCGGCTAGCTCGCCTTTGGCGAGCAAAAAACCGAAGGTTGCCGAACTTTCACTACCCGGTCCAGTAATATGCCATTATTGAAAAGTCTATTAAATCAACTTTTCCATCACCATTTAATCTTTCTGCTTCAATGGATTTAAAAACGATACTTAATGACCGTTTGTACCAATAAGCAGCAATAGAAAAATCAATGAGATTAACTTTTTGATCGCCATTCAAATCAGCTTTAACAATTTTTGCTATCAGCTCTTTTAAGACGGTTTTTGCTCCCACTTTAAAACTGACTACTCTTGACAAAGGACTGATTTCTTCTTCTAAGGTGGCCCTTGATTTGGCTAAGTGCTCTCCCATTTCTACTTCTACAGTATCTAAATTATAAAGATAAGCGCCTATTTTATCGGCTTGGGTTTTTCCATAAATTTCTTCGTCAGAATTAATGATAACTGTAATATCAGAATTTGGTATGGCTTGACCAAAGATTTTTATTACTTCTCCCTTTTTTACCTCTGATTTATCAACATCAATAGTCGGAGAAATAAAAATGCCAGTGACATTAGTAATAACACCAGAAGTAACACTCAAAGGAAAGGTTAAAAGAGTTGAGCGGTTCCCATTATTATCTTCACTATAAACAGAGAAAATATAACTGCCAGCACTAATATTTGTTAAGCTTATTTGAAAATTAGCATCAGAACCAGCAATGGTTGTTGCCACTATCTGCGCGTCTTTTAATAAAGTTACTGTACTTTTGGGATAAGCCCGACCGCTAAAAATAACTTTTGTTTCTGAAGGAGTGGTGTAACCGCCTCCTCCACCCCCTCCGCCTCCCCCTCCGCCAAGAGTAGTAGTTGTTGTTGTGGTAGTAACTATTTCTACCTTGACTGAGCTTGTAACTGATTCAGAAAATACTTTGCCAGAAAAAAAATAAAAATTAAAAAAAATACTAATAATCAAAAAAAGGGCTGAGAATTTTCTTGGCTCTTGAAAAAAATTTATCATATAACTCTCTCATTTTACTCTATTTATTCTTGAATTTCTTTATCACTTGAATTACTCCAAAAATTATTAATATTAGGATTAATCCTAAACTACCAAAAATAATTGCTTTTTCTTTTAAGCTAAGATCAAAAATATTGGCTCCTTTATAGCCTTGAATCGTGCCTTTGGACATAACGCTTAAATGAAGTTCTCCCTCACCTCCCTGAGCAATTTCATTATTTTTATAAACCCTGAACTTGGCATAATAACTGCCAGGTTTAAGTTTTGTTAAAAAGTTAGCTAAGATAAAATTATTTTCAAAAGGTTCAACTGAACCTATTTTACTGGCTTCAACTGTTTCTAAAAGATTAATTTTATTACTGTCATAAATATCTAAAACCACCTTTGTTGGTCGGCATTGAATATTGCCTAAATTTTCAATTCGTATCTGAAAAATTAATTTTGTTGGGAAGAAAAAAATCCATTTTTTATAACCTTCTTCAACATCAAAAAGCGTCACTCCACGGACAATAAAATTAAAAATTTTTTGTTTTGAAACATTTAAATCAACATCAATCTGGGCGCCTAAAGCAATAGTAACCGTACCTTTTTGAAGCGGTTCTAAAGACGAAGTTTTAATTCTAATGCTTCCTTTATAAGCGCCATAAACTGCTTGTTTTGGCACCTGGACTCTAATAATAATCGGCACTTGTTTTTCTCCTTTGGGTAAAATAAATTCATTGCCTTTATCAATAGAAATCCAATCACTGGCACCAGGAACATTAATGGTAATTTCCGCTTTTAAATCCTCTATGGGATCTCCTCTGACAATAGTAATCTTTTTTTCGTAAACAGAACCTCGAGCTAAACTATCATTGGAAACATAGGGTGGAGAAATACCAAAACCAGCCAAAGCAAAGTTTGTTGAAATCAAAATAAGCAAACAAAGACTCAGGAACCAAATGCCCTTTTTGAACATAAATAATACCCACTAGAAACTATTAGGAACCATAAGTTTCATTATCAACTTTGCCCTCAATGGTATTCTGACCTGTATAAGTGCCTACAGCTTGGCCTGTTGGTACTCGCAAGTACCAATAAGTATCTTTAGTGGCAGGCGAGCCAGTAACTGTGGTTTTAGAACAATTAAGTTCGGATTCAGCTGGTGAATAAGCCAAAGCTGTAGCGCCAGCGCCTTCCCATCCAAGAGCTGAAGTCAAATTATACTTTTGTTGTCCTATCCCTATATAAGCTCCCGAACAAGTAGGATAGTCAGTAACACACATTCCTTTACTAGCAGCATTTCCGCCTGAAAGATTATCATCTAATCCAACATTACCAGTCGCTATAACAGTGGTGGTTTTTTCTAAGCTGTCAGCATTAGGAGAAACTGAACCATAAGCTAAAGTTGTAGAAGCTAAGTCATAAGACATAAATTTATCCATTTCATTGCTATAAGTTGTGGAATCAGTAAGTGTGCTGGTAGCTGTATCATCATCAGTTGCTTTAGCAGCTGCTACCCAGTTATAAGCTACTTTAGGAGTACTGGTCGCTGTTGGATCAGTATGATATTGCAAAGGAAATGTGCAAGCCCAACCAACACTAGTATCTGTATTTCCAGTGCAACTATCAACTGTTGATGAAGCGGCGCAAACAGGGTTCCAATCAGAGGCATCGGGATAACAATTGTTAGCATCATAAGTGCTGGATGCAACACAATTTGCTTGAGTTATTTCTGACATTCTGACATTAATTAAAGCTGAGGTGATTTCATCAGCTGAGGAAGTAGTCAAGCAGCTATTATCGTCTGCAACAATAAAGGTTACTTTAAAACCAGAAGTTTCAGCTTGCTCGCTGTTCAATTCTAAGTATCCGCTACCATCTGTATCTAATAAGTTGATGGAAGAAGCACTAATAGAAGGAGAGCTATTAGTAACTGTTGGTGAAGAATTAGTTCCTTCGGCTGTATCTACAGAGACAAAACTATGGCTATCTAATACATAACCATAAGCAGCATAATCGCCATCTGGTCTCGGAGTGGTTTCATTACAAGTTGGATCACCATCAGCATCGGCAATGGATGAACACCAAGTTCCTCCTACTCCACAGACAGTTCCTGTAAAATCAGCTAATTTACAAACATATAAACTTATAGTATCTGATCCTCCTGAATCAGGATCAGAAGCAGTCGTTGACCAGGTAATAGTAGTAGCAGGTCCCTTAGGTCCATCATCTGCAAAAACAGTAAATGCCGGGCTATGATTGACATGAAAGGGAGGACCAATATCAGCCTCTGTTTTGTGAGATTCAGCAGAACAACCTACTGAATCGCAAGCAAAACCATACCAAGCTACAGTTTCATTATCGCCCACTAAAGCAGTACGAGAACAAGTGGCTTCAGCAGTAGAACTGGCAAAATCAGAAGTACAAAAAGTCGTAGCATCACAACTTGTTGCAGTAACGGTATTACTAGAACAAATCAATAATTTCCAATCATCACTATTAGCATCGCTTGCTTTGGCTTTGAAAGTTACATCCAAACCAACATTAGTGGGAGTAGAAGTGGCTGAAGCTGGGTCTTCGTGAGGTTCAAAAGTACTAGTAAAAGCCGGGACAGTGTTTCCTACTTCTACTGAAGTCGTGGCACTATCTGCTTCAACATTAATATTTTTAAAATTACCAAACAGAATAATGCTGAAGATGAGAAACACAGGCAAAATTTTATTTTTCATATTGTTTATTTTGTTAAATTTTTTTATATAATTTTAAATTTATATGGATGTCATTCTGAGTTCCGATTTATCGGAACGAAGAATCTCGCAACTTGTTTGCGATCTTGCATTCGCAAGAGATCCTTCGCTTCGCTCAGGATGACAGCTTCGCTGTCAATTCTTAATTTTATTCTCTTTATTTTATTACATTTAAAATATCAAGTCAAGCCCAACACCAAACATCTTTTATTTTTTGACCTAAGCTATATTTATATTCTCTGGAAAAATTATGAACTTCCTTATAAACCCTAATCATTAAATCATAGGATTTTTGAAAAATTGTTAAATGATCATATTTTGCCATAGAAAAACTAAAAATTTTCGGCCGAACAAAATTACAAAATTACCAAATACTATCAGGGGCGGACGACCACTCGAAAAGATAAGCCATCGTAAGTATCGCTAGTAATGGTGTAATCCTGGCCGCTGCAACTACCGTCGCCAAGTACCCGGGCAGTAGTGCCCCAACTACTACCATTGCTGCTGCCACAAGCAGCTGCCCAAGAATAATTAGTATCCCCATCATTACAAACTTTTCTATTCAAATAGAAATTATTTGTACAATTCAAAGGAGTATCATAACCACTGTTCTGGGAGCAGGCATCCCAATAATCATTGTCTGTTTGGAGTGTACCAGCATTAGTAGCTAAATAAGGGAGGGCTGATTTACCTGAAGCGCCGGCCCAGGTTCTCAGCCAAGTATTGGTTGTGCCCCAATCAATACATGATGCTCCACAATCAGATAAATCTTTGGTACCATCTATACAATCAGAAATGGCTAAGGCTGAGATAACAGAAGCTCCACCTTGACCATTATGGCTTGAAGTAATAGTCACTAAATTAATTTCTGAAGTGATTTTATACCATTCACCAACTGCAGCAGCTATCATTCTTGTTTGTAAATCATATGTTCCTAAAGAAGTGCAAATATATGAACCAGTTGAAGTTGAAACATTTCCCACTCCTTTGTTCCAGGAAACTGAATCAACTAAGGTTTTAGACCAGCAACCTGTTCTGCCATTAGTAGTATACCAATGCCAGCCGGAAAGAGCATTGCAGGTAGTTTCGTTTAGAACCCATTCGCCACCAATTGCGGTTATGGCTTCAAAGGTGTTGGTTCCCTGATAAGGTCCGCCTGAAGGCATTGGTGAAGGAACGCTCAATCCCCAATAAAAAATATCTGACGAATTTGATGGTGATTGGGTGGGTTTTGGCAAATCAGCATTGACATCGTCATAACTCGGGTCTTTTTTAAGAGTGGTTCCACCTGAATTATAATCAAATGGTGACAAACTATATTTTTGATTAGAAGGATCAATCGTATTACTGTTCCAAGCCATGTCAGCACCGTAAAGTTTGACATCAATGGCTGCATTGCCAGTATTTGTCACTGTTATTTGTTGATTTGTCGAGGTGGTATTTTGTCCGGGATCTAATGTTCCATAGTTAATTGTCGTTGTCGCAGTAATATTCAGAGCCCGTAAAGTATTCACATCAGGCGCGTCAGCTGGACTAGTACTTGAATGTGATAAACTACCATCAGTTGCTTCAACCCAAGCTCTCCAATATTCAGCGCTCTCATCAGTCGGATCAGCGTGAAATTGCATATCAATGGGACAGGTATAAGTGGCGTTATTGTCCACGCAAGAAGTTGGCGAACAAGAAGCACTGTAACAATTATTGGCATTGTCGGCGCAAGTTGATGTGGCAGAAACGCTGGAACGATAAATTTTTGCCAAAACATTGGTGATGGTGTTACAACCTGAAGAATCAGAAATATCAGCAGTGGCAGAAGTAGATGTGGTAGTATTTTCTATCAAATTAATATTTACTTGATTATTTAATTTCACATTAGAAACAACTGGTGCTTCATTAGAAGTAAGTGTTGTTTCTGGATAACGAGTATAAGTAAAATTAGTAGGCACACTAGCATTAGTAATTCTAAAACAATAAGTGCCAGAAGAAGTGCTTGGTTTGATAGAAAATTCCATTTCCATAAAATCTTCATAAGTTAAAGTAGTGGTTGCTACTTGGGAGGAAGTATCTTTAACACCATAGTTCGGTGTTTTCCAAGTTGAATTAGCGTCAGTTACACCACCGGTTGAAGTGGCAATATTGGTAGTATTAGCTCCATCAGTAGGAAAATTAGTCGTATCATACATATCCCAGTCGCCGCCAACTGCATCAACATCAATCCAAGAACTAATGGCTAAGCAAGTAGTTTCTTTTAATCCATACTCTAAACGAAACTCCACATTTTCTGCTGCTGCTGTGCCCTCATTGGAAATCTCTATTCTTATTCTCTTATTGTCGGTGTAAAAGAAAGTATCGTATGTTGTATCTTCGCTACCAGAAGTAGCAGAAGAAGCGGTTTCTTCATTACCATTGTCATTTCGCCAATGATAATGAATTTGCTCTAAATTAGGTGTTGGGGTAGTAGCGCCAGCTTTGGCAAAAATCGCATTATTATAAGGCGGAAGGTGAGAAACACTTTGAAAATTAACAGTTGCACTAAAAGTATGTGTATGAGTTTGACTACCGTAAATGCTACCAGCAGTTCCAATACAAACTGTGGGGTTAGGGTTATCAGTAGTAACACTGATAATACAACTAGTATGACTATGCGCAGTATTTCCACCAACTCCGCTACCACCAGTTGGTTTAAAAAATTTTTGATAAAAAGTCTGACCAGATCCAGAATTAACTGTCCAGTTAGCTGCTGGCGGTGTATTATCAAACATGGCAATCATATTTGATGGAATAGCACCAGCAGAATCTTTTTTGGCTAAATAAACTTCTTGATAAGGAGGTTCGTTATTGCCACTACCAGATGTGCAGGTATTACTGACACTAGTAATAGTATGACTATGATTAGCAGCTCCTACATAAACACTAGTGCATGCCTTAGCGCCTGTAGCGCTGGCAGCAGCTGTGTTTGTTGGTGAATTTAACGTGACTGTTTGAGTATGACTATTGCTACCGCCGGTACCAGCTGTATTTTCACCTTGAATATATTTATTATCGTTATAAGTACTGGTTGCCCAACCAACAGGAGGACTGGTATCAAAAATAGCAATAATATTTTGAGGTAAACTTGAAGGAATTCCATAATCATATCTAATAACTTTAAAATTCCTATACGCTGGAAGATTAGATCCTGTTAAACCAGAAGTATTAAGAGAGGCGGTGTGAGTATGTGCAGCTAAAGGAGGATAATTAGCTTTTGGCGATCCACCAGCACCACCGAATGATGCAGTTGAACTAGAAGTAAAGGGGCCAGAAGTAGAATGGATATGCGTAGCAGTACCAGATGGAGTGCCATAACTAGCCTCACCACGAATAAACTTCTGATAAAAATCCTGACCACCAGAACAGGAAATACATGTCCAATCAGTGGGGATAGTGCCGTCTGCTGGATCCCATAATAAAATTAGATTTGCTACTTGGTCAGCTGCTATTTGCCATTGCCGAATTTCTTTAAAACTTTGTCCTGAGCCTGCCGAAGGGTCGCCAATTTGAAGTGGACCTAATAAATAAAGATAAGGGCTAATATCTGGCGCATCAAATTGATATTTTAATTCATAAGTTTCTCCGGTTTTCAAATCAACTTGCCAAAGAATAGATTTTTGGTCTTGGTTTGTATCTTGTATCGTGTATCTTGTATCTTGTATAGAAATATCAAAACTTGATGGCACTTGTTCACTAACCTGCCCCTTAAAATCTTGATTAGCTTTTATTTTCAGTTTCATTTCATATTTTGCTGGTGGATAAATTCTCGTTGGTCCAATTCTTTCAATTTCAAAAAGAACTGAATCTCTAACTTCAAAAGAATCAGTTATTTCATAATTATTATCAAGATTAGTTAATTTCATTTGATAAGTACCCGCCTCCTCTACTTGATAATAAGCAAAATAATCTGGTATATCAGTTACATTATTTGATTTACATTTTCCACTGTATTTAATTGTTCCCTCTGTTGTTGATAAAACCGTAGTTTTGGATTTAGGATTTGTAATTTGAAGTTTAAGCGAAGCATCGCAAATAGTATGTCCGTCATCTCTTAATATCGCCATTTGTAAATAGGCAGTTTCATTTGGCAAGTAGATTGACTTATTGGTATTGACGGCTAAAACTCCCCAGGTAAATTCCTGAATTATTACTTGATCACCTTGTTTAATTCTTAATTTATAAAGACCGGGTCTATATTTAGCTGCCCCTTGTTTAGTAATCTTAACTTTATTTCCTTGGACAATAATTCCCTCTTTAGTCTCTTTGCCATCAGGAAGAATAAGAGAGACTTCTAAGTTTTCTATTCCAATTAAAGACTTTAATTGGGGAAAAAATGTATTATTCTCCACTGGTAATTCAAATTCCGGTTCTTCTGATATTTTCCAATCATGTTTTCCTATTTTTGACTCAATTTTAATAACTTCTCCATATTCTAAATCCAACCAAACACTGTCGAGATAAAATGGAGAGAGTTTAGAATCTGGAATTATAGACGTAGAGTAGTAGGTAAATTTTATTTTTAAATTTTGAAGATCTTCGGGATTTTCAAAAATCGGTAAAGCATAAAGAAAATACCCGCCATTTGTATTGTTGGAAATTTCTTGAGATAAATCTAATTCTTCTAAGTTGCGCCACTCGTTTTGGTAAAAATAACTAATTATTACTTTATCCCCTTCTTGACCTTTGCCAGCTAATGATATTCTTAATTGGACATTTTGAATTTCATTTAAATCAAATCCTTCTGGTAAAGAAAAATTTTCAAAAATTAAAGAAGAAGAATTTAAAGTTTGTTTTTCTTCTTCAGCATTAACTTTAGGAATTAAAAATCCAAAAATCTTTTTCAGCCAAGAAATTGGTTCAATAGTAGTGGTAGTTTCTTGAGGAATGGTGGTGGTCGTTGTTTCTTCTAAAGGTAAAGTGGTAGTAGTGGTAGTTGATTCAATAGTTGTTGTGGTAGTTGATTCAGTAGTAGTAGTTGTTGTCGGTTGTTCAGTAGTAGTGGTCGTCATTTCAGAAGGAAGAGTAGTGGTGGTTGACTCGGTAATTGGAGTTGTCTCTAAAGGAACTGTTGTCGTTGTTGGTTCTTCTTTAGGTTTTTCTTGAATAAATGCCGAGTTTTCTTCATTAAAATCAGAAAAAGAAGCATTATCAGGTAAATCCTGATTAAAAGCATTCTGGGGATTTTGCCAGATAACTTCACCCGAAGATTCAAGCGAATAAGACACTGGAAAAATCTTGACCTGGTTTTGGGCTTTAACTACAAATTTTGAATTAAATACAAAAAACGCAATCAATAAAAGAATTGCTAAAATTGCCAAGGTGATTAATAATCGTTTTGAAAAATTCATCCTTGGGAAACTCATTTGTTACTAATTTTAATTATACCAAATAAAAAAACAAACTCAACCCCAAGAGAGTTTGTTAACGAAGCTTAATCTAAATTATTTAATCGCCAAGGCTTCTTCAAGACGATTTATTCGTTTCTCAAGAAATTCTATCCTTTGGGAATGCTGCTTCAGAATAAAATTCTCTATTCTATCAAGACGAACATCTATTTTATCAAACCTTCTGTCAGTTCCGTCGAAACCCTTCTTGACCATTCTGGCTAAATCTTCAATTGTGATATTTTTCTTTTTCATTATTTATTCCTATTATAAAAAGTAAAGAAATATAACCCAAAAGATTGAGGCAAATATTACTCCGGCTATAAAACCAGAAAGAGCGGAAGCTAATGTCCTGCCTATTTTAAATTTAAACTGTCGCTGCTCCTCAGAAATAAAATCTCTGGATAAATTATGTAATTCATTCATATTTTTTATTATTATTTATTATATGCATATACTATAATGTATTCCACTCGAAAAATCAATTAAGTGAGGGGGTGCCCCCAGGAGGAATCGGACCTCCATCAGCGGCTTAAAAGGCCGATGCTTTTCCGTTAAGCTATGGGGGCGTTAAAGAAATAATATACCATATAAAACACTCTCTTGATGTCATTGCGAGTGAAGCGAAGCAATCTTATACTATTGTATATGCCTCGGAAATACGATAGAAATACAATTGAAATACAATTGTCATTGCGAGCGAGGCAAAGCCTTTAGCCACGAGCGAAGCGTGGTGGGTGGCAATCTATGAGATTGCGGAGCCTGTTCCGAGCGGAGCGAGGAATCTCTAAGGGATTGCTTCGTCGTCGCTATGCTCCTCCTCGCAATGACAGGAAATAATACTCCTCGCAATGACAGAAACTTCTAACGGGGTTTATCCATGTGGCGTTCAATGGGCAGAATTATCAGATTAATCAGAAGAACAAAAACAGTGGTAAAAATCGCTATCCAATAAAGACCTAAACCTACAGCCGAGCCAATAGCTGCTGTCACCCACATAATAGTTGCCGTAGTTAATCCTTTTACCTTCCCTTCTCTCTGCTCAAAAATGATAACCCCAGCACCGAGAAAACCAATGCCAACAATAATTTGCCCCAAAGTCCTGGAAGGATCTAAACTGGAATTTCCTAAATACATAGACATACTCAATCGAGAAATCATGATAAATAAAGCTGAGCCTAAACTAATCAAAGCGAAAGTTCTCATCCCAGCTTCCTTTTGCACTAATTTTCTTTCCATACCAATCAAAACACCTAAACCTATGGCTAGAAGCAAATCGCGTAAGCTTAATAATAAAATACTTGACGTCATATTCATACTGTGAGTATTATATCATATAATAATTCAAAATTCAAAAGGCAAAATGCAAAATGACAGCAAGGCTGTCATCCCCATGTAAATGGGGATCTCAGACGTTGTCCCCACGAAAGCGAGGGATTCCCGCTTTCGCGGGAATGACAAGTAAAAATGCATTATGCAAAAATATAATATAAAATCACCCAAAATTCAAATACAAATTCAACGGGCCCAAATCTTAGATTTAACCAGAGATTTCTTTAAAAAAAGAGGTTTTCTTGAAGTTCAAACTCCTATTCTAACCAAAGATATTTCTACAGAACCATATATTGATCCAGTGCCAGTAAAATTCTTTGATGATAAGAATAAAATTTATCGCGGTTATCTAATTACCTCGCCAGAATATTCCTTAAAGAAACTTTTAGCTCTTGGTTTTGATAAAATCTTTGAGATTACCAAAGCTTTTAGGCAAAAAGAAGCTTTGGGAGGTTTGCACAATCCAGAATTTACAATTTTAGAATGGTATAGAACTCATACCGATTACCATCAAATTATGAAAGATACTGAGGAATTAGTTTATGACTTGGTCAAAAAACTTCATCATCATCCATATTTTTTTTATCAAGGACAAAAAATTGATGTCTCCCTGCCCTGGTTGAGAATTTCAGTCAAACAAGTTTTTAAAAAATATGCCAGAATAAATTTGGATAAAACAAGAAGTTTAAAATATTTTCAAACTATCGTTAAACACAAAGAATATCATTTACCAAAAACCTGTGGCTGGAACGACTTATTTTATCTCATTTTTCTCAATGAAATAGAGCCCCAATTGCCTAAAGATAAGGCTATTATTTTATATGATTATCCCCTTCCTCAAGCAGCTTTAGCTAAAAGAAAAAACAAAAAAAGTTTTTATGCTGAAAGATTTGAAACTTATATTGGAGGGATGGAAATCTCTAACGCTTTTTCTGAATTATTAGACTGGCAAGAACAATTAAAAAGATTAAAAGAAGACCAAAAGTTGAGAAAAAGATTAAAGAAAGAATTTATTAATATTGACAAAACCTTTATTCAAGCGTTAAAATTAGGCATTCCAGCTTCAGGCGGTAATGCTTTGGGAATAGATAGATTGCAAATGCTATTATTGGATATAAAAGACATTGATGACTTATTAATGTTTTCGGCAAAACAAATGTTTAAAAATTGGAAATTAAAAATTAAAAATTAGAGGTATGGTTTCCACTTCAGATTTCGAAAAAGGCATGGTAATTAAAATGGACAATGATCCCTGGCAAATTGTTGATTTTCAATTTGTGCACCCTGGCAAAGGTTCAGCTTTCGTCCGAATGACTTTAAAAAATCTTAAAACCAATAAAGTTCTGGAAAAATCTTTTAAATCAGGAGAGCGTTTCGAAGAAATTGAATTTGAATATAAAAAAGCTATTTATCTTTATAAAGATAGAAAAAACACTGTTTTTAATTTAAAGAAAGATGGTCAAAGAGTGAGTTTACCATTGGAAAACGTTGAAAACGAAGTCGCATACTTGAAAGAACAATCTGTGGTTGATTTGATTTATATTGGCGGAGAACTGAATGGTTTGAATATCCCCAAAAAAGTGGCCTTAAAAGTTATTGAAGCATCACCAGCTATTAAAGGTGATACTGTAACAGGTTCAACTAAAACTGTCACCTTAGAAACGGGTTTAAAAATCAACACTCCGATTTTTATCAAAGAAGGAGAAATGATTTTAGTAAATACAGAGACTGGAGAATATGCTGGAAGAACATAGACTACACCAGGGTTTCCCTAGTTCTTTTTGTTTTGACCCAAATCGCCCGTCTGTTGGGATTTTTTAGATAATTGAAAAAAGCATGAACATAAGGAAAGACATAATAAGGAGCAATAATAGGAGCAATGAAGAACATAAACAAGCCTAAATCTATTAACTGATGGTAAATGTCTTTTTTATTATGACCCGTAAAATTAATATACTTCCAATAGTGGCGAAGTAAAAGAGAAAGAAGAATGAAAGAAGGAATAGGGATCAGAACAACTATAAAGCTCAGTAAATCATTTAAAGGGTTCCAAGGAATTACTACCATAGAAGAAAAACGATACAAAATAAACGATGAGAAAATCATTTTAAATATTCTTAGGATAAACAAAGAAGTGGCTGATAGAATCAAGGGATAATAGATAGCCCAATCAACAGGACCATGAATAGTTAAACTTAAAATCATTTTTTTAATTCGCCATCTTTTTTCTTTTTCAAGATTTTTGTCTTTTAATTCAAGAAATAATTTTTTGATAGTTTGCATTAAACCATAACTCCAACGATATCTTTGACGATAATAAGCTTTAATCGTGGCTGGAGTTTGCTCAGTTGAAGGATAAGGTAAATAAACTCCCCACTGGTTAAAATCCACATGTAGTCTAACGCCTAATTCTACATCTTCTGTTAATAAATGATTATCGAATCCTTCTTTATGTTCTAATAGACTTTTATGAATAAACATATTAGTACCACCCAAAAACGGCATAAACAAAAAAATAAATGGCAAAACATACTGATGAGAAAAAGCTTGGCTTAAAGCCGCGACTTTACAAAAAGCTGATAAAGACCAAAAATTACGAATTTGATAAACAGGTAATTGAAATACCTGTTTTTTATGATCTAAAAGATAAGCTTTAGCTACTGCTAAAAAAGAATCTGAATTAGGTCCAGCTTCAGCATCAAAAAAAGCACAAAAATCAGTCTCTTCTGATAGATAATTTAAAGCGTAATTTAAAGCTCGACCTTTCGTAGAAGGCACCTCATAACCCAAGCGTTGACCATTAATTTTCCCATCAAAATCATAAGGCACTTCAATAAAACTTAATTTTAACTCGGGAGATTGGGTTTTAAATTTCTCTATCATTTGTTCCACTGCCTCTTTTGTCGTTATTTGACCGGATTTAGCTTTTAATCTTTCTTTTTCATCCACTACCACTTGGATTTGATATAAATTAAGCGGATAATTAATATTCGCCATCTTCAAAATAGTATTGGTAATTACTTCTGATTCATCCAAAGCTGGAATGAAAATAGTAAAAAAAGGTAATTTCTGGTTAGTGGCTAGCCTAATTTTTTCTAAATCGTTAATAGATATTTTTTCAATGTGTTTCCATTTTTTTGACCCCCAGAGAAAATAAGAAAACAGACGAATAAAAAAAATGCCTAAGATTACGGCAATAATATAAGAAAAAATACTACTCGGAATACTTAAAATAAAATGCAATATCCGAGAGCCAGACATTAATTGAGCAAAATAAGGTATTGCCATGCCAGAAGAGAACATAGTTTAATTGATGATTTTTAATATATCTTTAATATCTTTGCTCACATAACCCTTAAATAAATGACTCACTGCCTCTTTTTCACAAGATGGCGTATTGGAATTAGCAACTAAGAAAATATTACAATCAAGTATGGCTGGCAAGGCTAAATCCAGTTCAAAAATATCGCCTATCACTAAAGTTTGTTGAGGTTTTGTAAAGGTTGTATTCCAAATCTGATTGAAAACGTCAAAATATTTTTTTCTTCTTAAAAAAATAACTCTTTTCAAACCATTTATCATCATAGTTTCTGGAATGGCTTCAAAGCTGGAATCAATAAAATATTTTTGCGCATCACCAAAAAGTTTAATTTGTTCTTTGCCTTGAGGATTTAATTGCTCTATTTTATTAGCAACAGCATCTGAGTTGGAATTAGTTACGATAAAAACAGGTATTTTTTGAATCAACGCCTCTAAAATCTCCTTTGCTCCTTTTTTAAAAACTATGCCACTTTTTGAATAATTATGCTGAAAAATCTGCCGAAGAATATCATCTCTTTCATTTATATCCATTAAAACTCCTCCTTTATCTAAAAGAAATTTAGCTATAACTGTCGCTAATATATAATCATCTGCATTTGGAGGAGCAATAATTTTCCCTTTATATTCCCAACCATATTTATCAGAATTTTGTAAAATTTCTCTTTCTGCCTTTCTCCATTCTTCATCTATATCTTTCTTGTTTAATAGATTTGCGATGTCTTTTTTAAAATTAATTAAAAATGGCTTTGCTTCTTGATCTGCCAACGTTAAAGTACCATCAAAATCTAAAACTACAATTTTATTCTTCATTGAAATTTATCTAGGGTCAATTTTTAAGCCATCACCAAACCTGCGAGGGATAATATGAATATGCGGACGATGAGGAACTCCGGATTGAGCAGCTTCTCCTTGATTAATTAATAAATGATAACCATCAGTCTTAATTTCTTTCATTTGTTTTTCTGCTAAATCTCTGGCTAAGGTTATCATTTTTTGCCATTCTTTATCAGGCATTTCAGAAACATTAATATAATGATTCTTTGAGAAAATAACTAAATGCCCCTCACTAATGGGATTAATATCGTAGATAGCTAAAAAATTATCATCTTCATGATATTTTTTAGCTGGGATTTCTCCTTTCGTAATTTTACAAAAAACACAATCGTCTTTTAACATAGTTTTAAATTTTTAGAATAAACGAGGTGTCATTGCGAGCGTTAGCGAAGCAATCTTATTGAGATTGCCACGGCCTTCGGCCTCGCAATGACAAAAAAGAATAATGTTTTATGTTACAAGATTTATTGGTTTTCCCTTCAAATAACTTTCAATACTCTCTATCGTGATCTCAATAATACTTTGCAATGCTTCTTCAGTATTAAAAGCATTATGGGGAGTGATAATAACATTATTTAAATCAATAAAAATATGATTGAGAAGAATGGTTTTTAATTTTTCTGATTCAGTTATTTTCCCTTTAACCAACAGCTCTTGTTCTTCTTTAATACTCTCTTCTTCTTCCAGTACATCTAAAGCTGCTCCGGCAATTTTACCTGATTTTAAGGCCTGATATAAAGCTTCTGTTTCAATGACTCCGCCCCGACTCGTATTGATAACATAAGCGCCTGATTTAATCAAATTCATATTATTTTTATTGAGGAGATGATGAGTTTCTGAATTATAAGGAACATGTAAGGTAATGATATCTGATTCAGCCAAAAGCTTTTCTAAAGACACATATTCAAAGCTTAATTGTTGGGATAATTGATCATTGGGATATTTATCATAAGCCAAAACTTTCATACCAAAACCATTAGCTATTCTTATGACATTCGTTCCGATTTTACCAGTACCTACCACGCCAATAGTTTTATTAAAAAGTTCTCTTCCTTTTAATCCTTCTAAATTAAAACTGCCGGTTTCTCGTACTCTATCATAAGCATCATAAATTTTTCTTATTAAACAAATCATCAAGCCAATGGTGAATTCAGCTACAGTATGAGAACCATAACTGGGCACATTAGCCATTAAAATCCCTTTTTCTTTGCAAGCATTGATATCAAGATGATCAAAACCAGTAGAGCGTGTAGCAATAAATTTTAAATTCGGTAATTTTTCTATAATTTCTTTTGAAAATTGAGAACCAATAAAACAGGATATAATTTCATAATCTTCAAATTTTGAAACATTATCCAAATTCAAAGCTTCTTGATATAAATCAACCATTGGTAAAAATTCAGGAAACTTTTTTAAAGCTTCTTTTTCCCAATCGGTTGTTTCCAAAAACGCAATTTTGTTCATATCTTATAATAAATTTTTATCTTATTAAATAAATACTTTATCAGGGTTCGGAGGGTTGTATCGAAAACACGCTATCGTCCCGCCCAGCGAGCGGGACGCGCTCGAGCTCGGCCTCGCTCTCTCGCTTCGCTCGAACCATACCCGCTCGGCCTCCGCTACGGTTTTCTTAACAACCCTCCCTCACCCTTTAACTTTGAAGCGAATCTTAGCTTGTGCGAAGAACTCAGGGGAGGGTCTAGATTTAGGGTTCATCTATGAACCCGATAAAGAAAGAGAGAGGTGTAAGAGGCTCCTCCCCTGGTGATTGAGCATAAGCTAAGATTTGCTTAAGATAGTTATCACCCTTCTATATTTTACCATTCTTTCTTCTGGTTGAGGAGCGCCAGCTTTTAATCCCCAAGCATTACCAGCTACTGCTAAATCAGCAATAAAATCGTCCAAAGTTTCAGCACTGCGATGACTGACAATAATTTTTATTTGTTTTTGATGAGCTAAAGCCATGGTTTTTAAAGTCTCGGTTACAGTTCCAATTTGCGTGGGTTTAATGATAATCCCAGAAATGGCTTTCTGTTCTGAGGCTTTCTCTAATAATTTTGGGGTTGTTACTGTTAAATCATCACCAATGATAATTGTTTTTCTGGCAAAAAGAGAGTTTATTTTCTTAAAATTTTCAAAATCATTTTCTTCAAATGGGTCTTCCAAAGAAACAAGGTGATACTTTTTATTTAGTTCTTTATAAATATCTAATAATTCTTCGCGAGAGATACTTTTGTCAAGAAACAAACAATATTCTTTTATATTTTTATCGTAGAAGGATGAGGCAGCAGCATCCAGAGAAAATCCTACATCTTTTTCTAATTTTAATTCTGTTCTGATTTGATTAAATACTTCTAATGGCTTTTCGTAATTCTCTTCAGGCATTAACAATCCTCCTTCATCTCCAAACTTAATCTCTCCATATTCTTTCAAAAAATATTCTTTTAAACCGGCAAAAAATATCTCAGCTAATTCTAAAGACACTCTGGGGTTATCAATTTTTGGGACTATTAAATATTCTTGAATTTTGGGACCGTAAAGGGCATGCTGGCCGCCATTAATGAGATTGAAAAGAAAATAAGGAGTACCTTTTTTCTCGCTTCGCTCGAAATAAGGACTGGGAACTTTTTGTAAAGTGTTTTGTAATTCCGGTGCTATGGCTAATAATTCCTCTTTTAAATATTTAAAAAGTTCTAAACCTGTAAGTTTAGCAGCTAAGCGAGCAAAAGTTTGAGAAAGAACTAAAGTAAGATTACCACCAAGATTTTTCTTGTTATCCGTGCCATCTAATTGAAGAAGAAAATGATCAAAGTCAATTAAGGATTCAAATTTTTGTTTTAAAATTATTGGTTTTATTTTTTCAAAATTTTTCAGAGCAGTTGGACTATCTGCTAAATAAACCTCTCGTTCACCTCGGCTTTTGCCATGAGGCACGCTAGAAACAACCTCAAAAGGTCCGTTTCTCATCACTGCTTCTAAAGTATCTTCTTGCCGCGAATCTTTGATAATAGTTAATTTTATATCATCAATTTTCATATATAAATTTTAAATTTCCTGTCATTGCGAGGAGGTCGAAGACCGACGTGGCAATCTTACAAAGTATCATATAAATCGATAAAGTTTGGATTTATACTTTCAATTAATTTTATTTTCTTTTTTCTCGATCCTGCTTTAATTTGTTTTTCTCTTGCTATAGCCAATTCTATATCATCAAACACTTCGTAGTAAACTAATTTGGTAATATGATATTTTTTGGTAAAGCCTTCTACTAATTTATGCTTATGTTCAAATATTCTTCGATTGAGATCATTAGTAACCCCAGTATATAATACAGTATCATTTATATTAGTCACTATATAAATATAGTATTGGTGGGGCATAGATTAAGTTTATTATGAGATTGCCACGGCCTTCGGCCTCGCAATGACGATACGTAACGATTTACTTTTTTATTTTTGCGAGATGTAAAATAGTTTTTATGACTGTATCTGGATTTAAAGAAATAGCTGTTATCCCCTCTTTTACTAAAAATTCAGCAAATTCTGAATAATCGCTAGGAGCTTGGCCGCAAATGCCCACATATTTCTTTCTTTTACGGCAAACGTGAATAATTTCCGCAATCATTTTTTTCACGGCTTCATTATTTTCATTGGCAATTTTAGCTAAATTAGCATTATCCCTATCAATGCCTACTACTAATTGAGTTAAATCATTGGAACCAATGCTCATGCCATCAAAAATATCCAAAAATTCATTAATTAATAAAACATTGGAAGGAATTTCTGCCATCACATAAATTTTTGTTTCTTTGAGGTATTTTTTAATAATCTTTACCACTTTTCTTCCTTCTTCTGGAGTACGGCAAAAAGGCACCATCACGCTAATATTCTTTAAACCAAATTTCTCAATAGCCATTTTCATGGCTTGGCATTCCATTTCAAAAGCAGGTTGATATTGAGGATCATAATAACGCGAAGCACCTCGCCAACCCAGCATAGGATTTTCCTCGAGTGGTTCGAATAAATCTCCACCAATCAATTGTCGATATTCATTAGTTTTAAAATCAGAAAACCTGACAATGACTTCTTTGGGATAAAAAGCAGCAGCAATTTGACTAACACCTTCGGCTAATTCTTTGATGAAGAAATCTTTTTTACTCTTATGTTCAATAGTCATCTTAGCAATTATCTTCTTCAACTTAGCATCTTTTAAGTCATTATAATGGTACAAAGCCAATGGATGAATACGAACCTTTTCTGCAATAATAAATTCTTCTCTGGCTAATCCTACGCCATCATTAGGTATTAGAGCTGTTTGGAAAGCAATTTCTGGCGCGCCGATATTGACTGAAATTTTTGTTTTTAAATGAGGAATTTTCTTTAATTCATAAGTTTTCATTTTAAAAGGAATTTTGCCAAGAAAGATTTTTCCTTCGGCTCCAGATGTACAATCAACAGTTACTTCCTGGCCATTTTTTAAAACTTTAGTGGCTTTGCCAGTGCCCACAATACAAGGTATGCCTAATTCCCGAGAGATAATAGAAGCATGGCAGGTTTTTCCTCCTTCATTAGTAATAATAGCTGAAGCCAGAGGCATAGCTGTGGTCCAATCTGGATCTGTCATTCTAGTGACTAAAACTTCTCCCTTTTTCAGCTCTGATAGCTTATTAACATTTTCTATCAAGCGCACCTTCCCTAATCCTATTTTGTTACCAATAGCAATCCCGGTTAAAATTGGTTTTTTCTTAGTTTGAATTTCATATTCTTGATAAAATTTAGAAGTATCAAGTGAGTGTACTGTTTCCGGCCTTGATTGAACAATAAATAATTCGCCGGTTTTCCCATCTTTAGCCCATTCAATGTCTTGAGGAGTCCATTTTTTATTGCGAGCGGAATAATGGTCTTCAATGATTAATCCCCATTTTGCTAAAGTTAAAATATCTTTATCATTAATGCAGAATCTTATTTGGTCTTTTTGAGAAACACTTACTTCTTTGACTCCGCCTTTTTTATTATAAGAACCTGCATAAATATATTTTTTAGTTTTTCTCCCCAAATCTTTTCTAATAATGGCTTCGTAACCCTCTTTTAAAGTAGGCTTAAAAACTAAAAACTCATCTGGAGTGATTTTACCTTTAACAATCATTTCTCCTAAACCAAAGATGCCATTGATGACAATGATATTAGGAAAGCCTGTTTCTGTATCTAAAGTGAACATTACCCCAGCAGAACCGATATCAGACCTCACCATTTTCTGAATACCTACTGATAAACCGATTTTCATATGTTCAAAATCCTTTCCTTCTCGATAGCTAATAGCTCTATCTAAAAATAGAGAAGAAAAACAATTTTTCACTGCTTTGAGTAATTCTTCTTCGCCAGTAGTATTCAAATAAGTTTCATGCTGGCCAGCAAAACTGGCGCTGGGTAAATCCTCAGCCGTGGCTGAAGAACGAACAGCCACTGTAACATTTTCTTCTCCATATGATTGAGATAATTTTCTATAATTTTTGATAATCTCTTTTTCTAAATCCTTGAAAAGAGGAGTTTTAAGTATAAGCGTTCTAATTTGTTTACCAATTGTTTGTAAACTTTTAATACTCTGAGGGTTTAACTGTAATAAAATTTGTTCTATTTCCTTTCGTATTTTGCCTTTTTTTAAGAAATCAAAATAAGCTTTAGCAGTAACAGCAAAACCGTTGGGAATATTAATTCCCTGCCTGCCGGCAGGCAGGCTTTTGGAGGTTAAATAGCGATACATCTCTCCTAAAGAAGCGTTTTTCCCGCCTACCAAAGGCACATCTTTAATCGTAATGTCTTTAAACCAGTGGATATACATAAAATAAATGTTTAATTCCTGCCTGCGCAGGCAGGTTTAATTTTTAAAAAACTCCAAGAGTTTTTCTACAGACCAAGCATTGATGATATCATTTTTTGTGGCCCAACCGCGACGAGCTTGGCTAATACCAAATCTCATCAACCGCAAATGATCAAGATAATGAGAATCAGTATTAATAACTAATTTTACTCCTTTTTGAATAACTTTTCTAATATTAGTATCTTTTAGATCTAATCTTTCAGGAAAAGAATTAATCTCTAAAGCGGTTTTTGTTTCTCTCGCTACTTCTATAATTTTCTCAATATCTAATTGATACTCATCTCTTCTATTAATCAAACGACCAGTGGGATGAGAAATAATCTTTACATAAGGATTTCTCATCGCCTTAATCATTCTCTGGGTCATTTCTTCCCGAGCCATTTTCATACTCGAATGGATACCGGCAATCACATAATCTAATTGAGCTAAAATCTTATCATCAATATCTAAAGAACCGTCATTTAAAATATTGGCTTCGCAGCCGTGCAATATTTGTATCTTGTATCTTGTATCTTGTATCTTGCGATTTAATCGCTCAATTTCTTTATGTTGTTCTAATAATTGCTTTTCATCTAAACCATTCTCAATACGCAAAAATTTGGTGTGGTCAGAAATACCTAAATACTCATAACCTAATAGCTGAGCGGCTTTAGCCATTTCTTCAATGGAGTTTTCACCTCCATCCCAGTTAGAATGACAGTGTAAATCGCCTTTAATTTCATTATATCCTATAATTTTAGGGAGTTTTCCGCCTAAAGCAGCTTCGATTTCGCCAGTATTTTCTCTTAATTCTGGTTCAATATAAGGCAGACCAATACTTTGATAAACTTCTTCTTCGGTTTTTCCGGCAATTAATTTTTTACCCTTAAAAACACCATATTCATTTAATTTCAAATTCTCCTCAATGGCGAGTTTTCTGGTTTTAATATTATGATCTTTGGAACCAGTAAAATATTGTAAGGCTGAACCAAATTCATAATCATCAACCACTCTTAAATCAACGTCAATCTTTTTATCAAATCTAACTGATGATTTGGTCAAGCCATAATCCCAAACTTTAATTACGCCATCCAGATTCACAAAAACATCCATTACTTTTTTGGCGCCGTCTTTTTTTTCTTTTTGAACTGTAGCCAATAAATCAATATCACCAATTGTTTCTTTCATCCGGCGCACAGAACCAGCAACAGAAATTTTGTCAATCTCTTTAACCTTTTTTAATTGTCTGATAATATCTTCTGCTAAAAATAAAGCTTCGCTTAATAAAAATCTTCCTCGGGAACGTTTTAAAAAGGCAATGCTTTCTAAGATATTTTTTTCAGTTTTTTCTCCGAAATTTGGCAGTTTTCTTAGTTTCCCTTGCTGAGCGGCTTTTTCTAAATTTTCCAAATTGGTAATTTTCAGATTTTTATACAAAGCGCTGATCATTTTTGGTCCAATACCTTCTACTTGAATCAGTTCTCCAATATTAACCGGCATTTTGCGATAATACTTTTCATATTCTTTGATTTTTCCAGTTTTTAAATATTCAATAATTTTTTTGGCAATATTTTCCCCTACTCCAGGAATTTTTTTTAATTCTTCTTCCCCGCCTTTTGTATAAATATCTTCAATATTTTCACTTAAGCCTTCCAAAGATAAACCTGCTTTCTCATAAGCTTGAGGTTTAAAAGGAATATTATCCATTTCTAAATAAATGGCTATTTGGTAGAAAATATTGGCGATCTCTTGATTCTTCATATCCCCAACTTATCCACAATTTTTAGTTGACATCTTCTATACAATTGCTATAATGACACTGCTATCATCTGAAGGAGTTGATTGACTTCGGTCTTTCAGTTCTAACAGGTGGTAGCATTGCTACCATTTAGACGGATTAGGGGATTTCGGTCCTTTAGTTCAGACAGATGGTAGCATTTTTTTGTTTAGAAGTTCGCTCTTGTTTTTCGCCTTTTAGTCAGAATTTTAGAGCGAGGAGATATGTACCTTGAGAAACGCTCAAGCGACGAGCGGGCAGGGCTTCTGAGCGAAGCGAAGAAGAGCGAGGAGCTTGCGCGAGTCCAAAATTCTCGCTGGGGATTTTGGACGTTTTCGAAAGGTATATATCTCTGAGCGATTGTTAATCTTTCATTAATGTTTCTGCTTCATTTTTCAAACTTAGTAATCTTTTTTCTGAAATACCTGATTTTTTAGCACAATGAGCAAGATCCATTGACAATATATCTTGAACTAACATGATTTGTTCTTGCCCACAGATATTTAATAAATCACCTTTTAAAGACGGAAGGATGGTGATGGGATAAAATTTATTTGACTCAATCACATATTCTAATCCCCTATCTTCAGGATAACGCCAACCCAGCAGATCTATTTTCATGCATTCAGCATAACGGATAGCTTCACTGGTAAATTTAGTATTAGTAATTAGCATAGGCCTGATTTTCAATGTTTTCAAAGATGCTTTTTTAAAAAAATTACCGGTATTTAAATCTAAATAACGAGCATAATCAGCTAAAGCTACTTTTAAATCAACCCTCGATCCGGGCAAAGAATGAAATTTACATTCGCCAATTAGTAATTGCTTATCTATTTTCGCTAACAAATCAATTTCATGAAAAACGCATTTTCCAGGAAGATGCTGATTTATTTGGACAGCAAAACCTAATCTTTTAAAAATCTCGCCGACATATTTTTCAAAGGGGAAACCACTCGGTCCTAATTTTCTCATCGCTTCTTTTAAACTAAAACGCATCCCAGCTTTAGGAAAATCATGATAGAGATATTCTTGAACTTTTTTAAAAATTTCCTGAGTGCGAATATTATTATAAGCTTCTTTCTCTATCCGAGAAGCAATATGTTTAGCTAAAGCTTTTTGCGCGCCAACACGCACAGCGCTTTGATATACTTTGCGCCAGGAAAAAGGCTGTTTTTCACCCAGGCTATTAATAATGAATATTTTGGACATAGCTAAATTAATTTTTAATTTTTAGGTTCTAAACCATTAGTCATTGCGAGAAGCGAACAGAGTGAGCGACGAAGCAATCTCATTGGGATTGCTTCGTCGGCCTTCGGCCTCCTCGCAATGACAACTGCGCTGTCATTTTTTATGCTTCTGATATTTGCGTATTTCTTCTTCTGTCATGCCAAAATGATGGCCAATTTCATGCCATAAAGTCTCTTTAATTAATTGTTTGATATTATTATTAGCTGTCCTTTCAACATTATTTTGAAAAAAGGTGATTTTATCAGGCGCTACTCTATTGTAATTATATCTTTTAATTTGGGGCACTCCTTCGTACAAACCCAGAATGCAATTGCCAGAAGAATAACCCAATTGTTTTTTCTGAAATTCATCTGGTTCATCTTGCACCACAATAGCCACATTTTTCATTTTCTCTAAAAAATACGCAGAAAAATCAGCTAAAGCATCGCTAATTATTTTTTCAAATTCTTCCTTGGTCATGCTAAAATTATTAAAATTTACTTCGTCTTTGAACTCGTCTTCGCGAGGGAAATCATTATCTCTTCAAAAATATCCGGTGGAATAGGAATGGGATCGCCAGGATTAGTTTTACCAGGATATTTCCAAGCGCTAATAATTCTAATGGCCTGCCTGCGCAGGCAGGACTTTTGATCTTTCATTTTTTCAATCACATACATCGTCCAAATCTCGTAGGGATGTTTTTTAGAGCCAGCAGTTTGCATAGAAGCCCAGGTTTCTGGCGCAATACCAGCTTCAATTCTTTCTGGATGCCTGATTAATCTTTTAATACGGCTGGCTGACAAACCATATTGCCTGAGCTTTCCCTGAGAATGCTTAGTCCAATAAAACAAACCATCTTGGTTTTTATCAACTCTCATGTTTGATATCAAAACTAGTGAGTTTTTCTTCTTTTTCTTTTAATTCTTCAACTTTATCTATATTCTCGTGAAAAAAATTCTTTAAATAATCAATCATAAATTTAATACTGTCATCTAATCCTTCAATCACCAAAGTTACTGAACCATCTTTATTATTCCTGACCCAACCATAAAGGCCATATTTTTCCGCTACGATATTAGTCACATAACGAAAACCTACGCCTTGCACTTGACCATAAAAAGTACATTTTTTTCTCATAGAAGTTAAATTCAGCCGTGTTTTATTATTATAACATCCCCATCTTGAACTTCATAATCTTTGCCTTCTAGTCGCAGCCAACCTTTTTCCCGCGCTTCAGACCAACCGCCAGCTTCTAATAACTTTTGCCAATTAATGGTTTCTGCTTTGATAAACTTTTGCTCAAAATCGCTATGAATTACGCCTCCTGCCTGTGGGGCTTTTAAACCCTTTTTTAATGTCCAAGCCCTGGTTTCATCTGGGCCTGTAGTTAAAAAAGTAATTAAATTTAAAAGCTGATAGCCGGTTTTAATCAAAACGTCTAATTCTGATTCTCGAGGCAAGCCAATTTCTTCTCTTTCATCAGGAGTAAAATTGACCGCATCTAACTCCATGGCCACATCCATAATTAGATAAGAACCTGCCTTGCTTTGCTCGGCAGAACCTTGTTTCTCGCTTCGCTCGAAATAGGACCATTGATTTTTATCAAAGACTGATAAAATTTGTGCATCAATTTCTTCTTTGGAACCGTTTAATAAATAAATTCTTGGCTTAGAAGTTAATAACTGATAATTATGGAGAATTTTCCTTTCATCATCTGACCATTCAGTTTCGAATAACGATTGGCCCTTTTGCAATAGATCTTGGGCTTTAGTTAAAACTTTTAATTCTAAAATTGCTTCTTTCTGGCCAGATTTAGCATCTTTAGCGACATTCTGAATCCTTTTATCAACTGTTTCCAAATCTTTTAACATCAATTCTGTTTCTAAAGTTTCTTTTTCCAATAAGGGGTCGATTTTACCTAAAGTATTAATAATATCTGATTTTTTAAAACACCGCAGAACATAAACAATAGCGTCAGTTTCCCTGATATTAGCTAAAAATTGATTGCCCAAACCCTCGCCTTGAGATGCGCCTTTGACTAAGCCGGCAATATCAACAAACTCTATGGTGGTATAAATTTTTTTCGCGGAATGAGTGAGTTCAACTAATTTATCAACACGTTCATCAGGCACGGCAACAACACCAATATTGGGATCAATGGTGCAAAAAGGATAATTTTCTCGGCTGACTTGTTTTTTAGTTATTGTTTCAAATAAAGTTGATTTGCCTACATTAGGCAAACCCACGATGCCAAGAGATAAATTCATGATGTTCCTATTATAAAATAAAAAACTAAAATAAAAAAGGCCCCTTAGTACAAGAGTACAAGGGGCTTATATTTAAAGTTTGTCCATTACGGATTTTAGGGCTTCGAATATCCCGGGGAGACAATGTAAATGACCAGCTACTTTTTCTACGTCCACGCTTGGTATATTTTTTACCCTTTTATAAACACGTTTAATTTCAAGGCATCCATTTGGTTCTATATCATAAACAATTGCATCTGAAAGAAAATATTTTAGAACAAGAGAGTTTATGACGTTTATCTTTTTTTTAGTCCAGTCTCTATATTTGAGCACAAATACCAGGTTTTCTTTTCCGTCAAATAAATATATTCCATACCTTTTTATCTCTTCCATCCTCTTTTACCTCCTTTCCTGAAAATTTTTTAATGCGAACGTATGTTTCGCAGGTACTTTTAACAATGAATCATGCACTTCCAAACAATTCTTACAGATTTTTGAATCATTAAGGTCTGCGTTTATAGGCCAGAATTTTAATCCCCCTCCACAATTTGCACAAACAATACTTCCAACAGATGGACTTTTTTCGGTGTCAAGAAGATGAATTTTCATTTTCATGTAAATTCCCTCCTACTTTTGTTTAATTTTATCTATTTTATTCTTCTCACTTTAACTATTAAAACTTTTATCTCATGATTAGGAAATTCTTTTTTTAACTCTTTCTCTATCTTTGGGATATAGTCCCTATCAGTACAAGATCTAATACGATCAATATTAGAAAAGAGTACACGAGGTTCGCAACATACCGCACAGATTAAAAACATTACTTCTTCGCGACCTACATTATTAGATATTGCTTTTATCTCAAGACTTGTCAACACTCTTTCCATGTTTATCACCTCCTTATATAAAATTTTTTCAAAGATCACCTCAAAATTATAACAGATTATGGATTTGGTGTCAACCCCGTAGTGAAAATTTTGCTGCCTTCGGCAATTCAGTGTTTTATTTTATAAAACACTTGTAAAATTTCTACTACGGGGTCAACCCCGTCTAAACTAAAACAGGGCTGATAACATTATCAGCCCTGTCCTCATAATTTTCTATATCTTGTGCTTCTACCGAGTCCAATGCGTTCAATTTTTTTGAGACGCAATAATTTATCGAGAACCTGTTTTACGGTAGGCCGTGTAATCTTGGTTCCTCTGATAATCTCGCCGGTAGTAGTTTCTTTTGCTTTCTGCAAATACTCCCAAACAGCAAGTTGCTTCATTGAAAGAAGTTTTTCGATATTCTCTTTTGAGAGTAGCTCAACGGCCATCTTTGATTGCTTCAAGAAAATAGTCAAAAAGAAATCCAACCATGAAGTGATGTCTTTGTGATCTGTCTTAAAAGTCTTTTGACTTCTGCGTAAAGCCATATAGTAATCCGGCTTATTATCTTCAACCAGTTTCTCATGAGAAATATAGGGCATATACAAATATCCCTCTTTCAATAAAAGAAGATTTGTAAGAATGCGACTAAGCCGGCCATTGCCATCTTGGAATGGATGAATCTGCAAAAACTCAACGAGAAAATTACCAACAATCAAAAGTGGATGATATTTTTTTTCAGTTAAAGATTCTTGAGTCCACTCTACTAATTCCTGCATTTCTTTCGGAGTAAGATATGCCGGTGTAGTGTCAAAAAGAGTTCCGATGGATTTACCAGCTGCATCAATCATTTCAACTTTATTCTCGATTTTCTTGTAATCACCTCTATGGAGTTCATCCTTTTTTACATACTTCAAAAGCTCTTTGTGGAAATGTTTGATAGTGCTTTCTGAAAACTTAAGCGATCTCCAAGAATCAAAGACATTTTCTAGTAATTCAAAATATCCTTTTACTTCCTGTTTATCACGGTCAGTGAACTTCTGAATATCAATACCACGCATTAATTTCTCAACATCTTCGTCAGAGAGCCGAGCTCCCTCAATACGAGTTGAGGCACCAGTAGAAGTAATCAAAACAGACCGCTTAAGATGGTTTAAAACTTGTGGGCTCAACTGAGCGCCGGCAATCCATTGCCCCTTTAATTCATCAATTTGTGTAAGCTTTAACCAGATTTCTGCAGGAATATTTTCTATTCTCTGGTTAAATTGTTTATTTCTTGCCATACCATTATTGGCTATATTAGCTATATCCAATTATAGCCAATTCATTAAGGATGTCAACCCCGTCTAAATTAAAACAGGGCTGATAACATTATCAGCCCTGTCCCCACCGTTGTCTATATTATATTACTTTTTTCTACGATATACAAGATATACTGCTCCACCGATCAATATACTTCCCATTAATACCCAGAGCCAATTTTGTGGTGATTTGACAACGCCATTTTCTTGAGCGATATTCGTTCCAGTTTCTTCTGTTGTTTCTAAAGGCGTAGTTACAGTAGTAGTCGTTGGCGTGGTAGTAGCTTCTCCTAAGACTGCGCCTTCTCCATCAAAACCAATAATAATTCCTCCTACGCATCTCTCATCTGAAACATCAGGTATGGGAGTGGAACAGAAAATATTATTGATAGCTCTAGTAGTAGTTCGATAAACATAACCAGTAGCTATATTCTCTGATGGAAGACAATTAATTATTACCCAAGGAGCCAAAACTTCATTTTTCAGAAGAAGTTGGAATTGCTTCACTGCTTCATAAGTAGCTTGATCATAAATTCCATTTACAGGTAAATTTAAACCAAGATATCCATTTAAGAATGATTGTAATTTTTTAACTTCTACTGGATCATTATCAGCTCCTAATTTAATAAATTTCAAAAGATAAGGATTGCAAGCAGTAGAAGCTCCAGCAACTTGGCCTTGTTCAGTAGCAGCGCCAGCAACTACACCAGCTGGAATAACATATTGACCTCCAGCGCCAGCAGTTGCTCCGCAAGCATCTTTACATCCTTGTAAGGAACCAAATGGACCACTAGCGTCAATGGCACACTGTAAAGTAGTTGGGTTACAAGCATACATAGTTGCTAGAGGTACTGTCGTAGTAGTTGTTGGAGGTACTGTAGTGGTAGTAGTTGTTGGTGCAACACAGGCACCATCACAATTAGAAGTGGTGTATGTACCGCCAGAATCTTCTACGCATTGATAAGATTGATTGCAAGAATACATAGTTGGAGGAACTGTTGTGGTAGTGGTAGTAGTTGTTGGTGCAACACAGGCACCATCACAATTAGAAGTGGTGTATGTACCGCCAGAATCTTCTACGCATTGATAAGATTGATTGCAAGAATACATAGTTGGAGGAACTGTTGTATCTTCAGTATCACTATTATTCTCTGGCGTTGTATCTAGAACGCTAGAACTAACCGTCACATTATTTATTAACGTGCTACCATCAGTTCCCTGATTTACGGTAGTATTAATGGTAAAATCTTGACTGCTACTAGCCGCTAAAGAACTTAAATTCCAAGTTAATTCTCTAGTGATTGAATTATAAGAACCGGCTGGATTAGAAGAAACATAAGTGACACCTGTCGGTAATGTATCTTTAACAACGATACTCGTTGCCGCATCGGGACCATTGTTTGTTGCGCTAATTGTATAAATTAAAGTATCACCAATATTAACCGGATCGGCATTATCGTTTTTAGTAACTGAGAGGTCAGCAATAGTTTCATAACAAACTAAATGATCTTTATTAAAATTATTTGCATCTGCAGATGTTGTGAAGAATTTAGTAGTGTTTATGTTGATCCCATATTTAGTTAATTCCGATACAGGAATTGCCCAATCAATATAATATGCTATTCCATCATTTGTCACTCTAGCATAACTAGCGGATGAGCCTGACCATAAAACATTTTCTGCAGAATCACCGAAAACAGGACTAAAATCAACCGGCTCTGTGATAGGATTATTTTTCCACAAAGACACGAAGTTTTTTCCACCAAGTTCAGTAGTATTTTTTCCAGTTACAGAAGCAAGATATTGATAATTTGGTTTATTTGTTTGAAATAAAACCACCCACGATTTACTTACAAGATTGCTCGCGGTGCCAGGATTTCCACTCAATCTTTCCCGAAAATATTGAAAATTGTCGTCTGCAGCGAATCCCACCGCAGGATTCAAATCATCTCCAACAATATCAATTTCGCTAGGGCTTACATCACCGCCTGGATCAGTTATACAGGTATTTGGAGTCGTCCATTGAGTTGGCCAGCTCGGTGTAGGAGTTACAGCTGACACCATCGGTGATAACGAAACAAACGGCGAAAACGCCATTATTAATATAGCGACTGACGAAACGATTTTTTGAAACTTAAATAGATTTTTTGTCATATTTTTAATTTTAAATTTTGTTTTTAATTTTTAGAGATTGCTTCGTCGCTGCGCTCCTCACAATGACAAACGCAATGACAAATAAAAAATTGACATCAAAAAGATGCCAATTTAAACAGAGACTTATTATTTAATGTAGTCTGTGGATCGACCCAAAATTTTGAAAATAAAAATCCCACCGTTTTTGTGTCCATTAAAAGGACGTTTAGAGTATAGCAGACTGTATTTCTTTTGTCAACCCCGTAGTGAAAATTTTGCTGCCTTCGGCAATTCAGTGTTTTATAAAATAAAACACTTGTAAAATTTCTACTACGGGGTCAAGTCAAGTTATCTACCGTTCTCTTTTAAGTTTACCCCGGTTAAATTCGCCAAAGGCGATTATTTAATGGGGTCTACTGATTCAAAGTCGTAAATAATTTTTCTGTGGTCGTGGCTATATTACCTGATTTATCAGCTGAAGAGATTAAATAATAATAAGTCGTGCTTGCCGTTAAATTAGAAAGCGTAAGATTGTGAATCAAAACATAATCAGAAGAACTTACAGCAGGAGTTGAAGTAGTTATAACAAACGAAGTTGAAGTGCTATACCATACTTTGCTATTGGCTTTTTCATCAGTAAGCCAGGTAATTTGGGTTGAGGTGGCAGTTGTACTGGTAGCGAAAACAGCGGAAATAATGGGGGCAATAATGTCAGGAGTGGAAGTAGCACAAAGTTTTTTCTGAATTCCCGGAGCAGTTAAAAGTCCTGGCGGAATTTTTCCAGAAGCACCAGCACCTTCTGTAAGTAATTCATTTATTTTCCAAAGCGTCTTTGGTCCTACTAATCCAACTTGTTCCAGACAAACTTTCTTTTGGAACTTTTTCACCGCCTTCTCGGTTAGTCTGCCAAAGTAGCCGGTGATAAGTCCTTCAGGATAAACGTCTGGGTCAGTGGCTAATATCTCCTGCAATCGCTTAACTTCTTCACTAGTCATACCTATTCTTAATTGATTTATAAGTTGGAGAGTTCCTTTGACTTCTTTGGCTATTTCTTTTACTTCGCTCTGTGCCTGCCTTAATGTCTCTATCTGGACTCTTAATTGATTAATTTGGTCCTGAAGAGAAATAATGAGTTCTTGCATTGTTGAAGTGCTGGAAATTGCTTGAGTAAAAACTGGTACAGATAGAAAACTAAATAAAATTGTTAAACCAAGAATAGTACTAAATATTTTTCTCATTTTTTTTATTTTATTAATTTATTTTAATGATAAATTTGCTGGACACCACTAATATCGCCTTGAGTCAAAGTATCTTTCTTCACTTCTCCTTTAGAACCATAACCATACATTGTATGATTAGCATATTCATCAGTATACATATCATCTAAACCCATAGTATGACCGAGTTCATGAGTAAGAATATCTTGAGCATCATACACACCTTGATAAGCGCAATTCTGATTTTGAGACCAATACCAGGTAGATTTTGTATTCATGATAGTATCTACTTCTGTGGCCACTTTGGTTATGCGATCATACCAGATGTATGATACAGCCAAGGCACTGCCTGGAGCATTTCCCCAAGTAATAATATTTTGGCCGTCTAAAACTGCTCGATTAACTATGGTATCAGAATCCTTAGTAATTGTCACTTGATTATTATGAATAACATCTGTCCATTGTTTATAAGAATTTTCGGCAATCAAAGACAAATTATTCGCGCCAACAGTTAAAGGGACACTTGAAGTATTCAATCTATATTTCCAAGTACCAGAAAGTTTCCACTCAGCTGAGGCAACTAATAAGGTTGAACCAGGATCTGGTAAACCGCAACTGTATGTTGGTGTAGTTGGTCCTGGTTTGCCAGGCTTACTCGGCTTTTCATGATAGACAAACACTCGTAATTTTAATTCCGGATGTCCAGGCACATCATATAATCCAGCCTGTTCAGGGATATCTGAATTTTTATCGTTCTTAGCAAAAGTGATTGAAGAACAAAAAACAATCGCTATTGCTAGAAAAGATACGACTAAAAACTTTGTTTTAAGCATAGTTTTTTATTTAATTATTAATTCTCTCCAGTATAACACTTTACTAATTATTTTTGCAAGAGGCCCGCCCATGAGGACGAGCCTCTTGCTCAGTCAAAACAGAAATATCTTTTAAGGATTATCCCAGAATTTAATTCCGCTGGGCGTACCGCTATTAGCAACACTTTCTGAAGTTTTCGGAGTTGCTTTACCTTGAACATATGGAGCAATAATTATCGTATCACCACTATTGTTATAAACATCAAGCTGACCAGCTAACGATAATATTAGATTTTTGTCGGTACCGGCAGCGTATGCTGCGTCGGCTTGAGAAATTAAACTCTGAACAGAACTCTGGCATCCAAATGCCGCACAGTTAAGTTTGGCAGCAATTAATTGCCACGCCAATTGCATTCTTGCCTGATCAAACGGAGTTCTTTTTGCGCCGGTGCTGGTCTTTGCGATATTGGAATAATATGCTCCAAATAGTTTAGCAGGAGAGTTTATCGGATCCTGATGAGTAATACCGTCTCCAATTCTCATTGTACTACTGGCAAATTTCGTTAAGAGAATCTGTGTCGTAAACTGAGTATGCGTTTTCCAAAAACCAAGTGTTCTTGTCGGGCTAAGTTTTTCATTAGCGAAAGTACAGGTCACATCACCTGCGAGATTTAAGTTAATTGTTAATCCATTAGTGACTCTGGTAAAGGTGTATGGAGTTTGCGTTCCTGTGACTACACACGTTAATCCGTTAAACTTCCAGTACGTATTTGGAATAACTTCAGTCACAGTATAAGGAGTGTTGGCTGATAAATTAGAGAGCGTCTTTGATTGTGACTGATTAGTATCTAAACATTCGATAACATTTGCATCATCATCTAGAGAGAAACTTCCTATTGGGTTGGTACCAGTGAATTGGAAATCCTGACAATCATTCGGATCTGCGTCTTTTACAATCGTCAGCTTCGCCGGGATATCATCATTCTTGATTGTGCAAGTAATGTCATCTCCTTCATCTAAGGTAATGGTTCCACCCAAAGCTGCTGGACATTTTGCATTGCCAGTTATAGAAACGAATGTGTATCCGG
>Ga0315284_10000567_pt1 | contig 50255 bp, 49 predicted proteins | sample YL17G09_16_MG_FD_203696 | JGI IMG/M metagenome (GOLD analysis project Ga0315284, IMG submission 203696) | Sediment microbial communities from Yellowstone Lake, YNP, Wyoming, USA - YL17G09_16 | ecosystem: Environmental > Aquatic > Freshwater > Lake > Sediment | place: USA: Wyoming | collected...
AAAAACTAAAACAAAAGTTGGAAAGAAAAAAACGCAAAATACAAGATTTGAAAAGAAATCTGGCGACGGCACTTGCGCAAGCTGGTTTGAGCATCGATGATGTTGAACGAATTCAGTATGAGAAGGAGCAGCAGGAGCTACAGCGTGCCGCTTTACAGAAATTTCAACTGGCGCCATTTTGCGACGTACAAGAAGAAGAAGAACCGACGATTCCCTTTGACGATGTTGGCGAGCGAATCATTGTGAAAGACGGAAAACAAATCAAACAAGTCAAACACATTCGCGGGTTGGATAGTAATGGCGAGGAGATCTGCTTTTATCAAGAGTGGGAACTCACGAAACGAGAACTCGAAGAAATGGAAGAAGAAAATCAAAAAAGGGAGCTTATAGAAGCAGCAAAGCATGACGCTGAACGCCAAATTCGGATCAGTGAAGAAGAACCATCGATCCCGTACGACGATAATAACGAGCGCATCATTTTCCGAAATGGAAAAACATACAAGCAGTGGTTCCAGTATGGTTTTGGTAGTCACATTTGGTTCGCGGAAAAAGAAATTGCTTCTGAATGTGAATGAATGAATTGAAAGAAAGAAACACAATAAAAAAAGAAGTAAAAAAACAATTTTTTTATTCTTTTTTATTTTTCATTTTTTATTTTTATTTTATTTTTCATTTTTCATTTTTCATTGCGAGCGAATTGCGGCTCTAATAAAAGTCACACTCCATGACACGCCCCATCTCCTTCTGGAAGCGGACAGTTGAACGGCTCTTCTCGTGGAGTCGTGTCCAGTAAGGAGCGGGCTGTTCCTTCTTCTTTTTTCCTTGGGCCGCTTCTGCTGCTGCAGTTGCAACTTCGAGAGCAATGGCTGCATCTCGAGATGCGGCAGCTCTGTCCTTTTCAGTCCACATCACTGTGTTTCGGTTGCGCGCTTGGCTTCTGGTGATAGCGGCATCTGCGATGGATGCGAGAACGGATGCAGCTCCAGCCGATTCTTCGTCCGCATACCTTTGCAACACTTGCTGGCGTTTCGTGAGCTTTTTGTTGTTCTTTTCGATGATGGGCGATGATGATGATGATGATGATGAATCATGCTGTTGTGTGGGTGCATGTTTTGTGGTGGTGGCGGACTTCTTTCCAGCGGCAGCGGCGACCTTCTTCGCATTTCGCTTCTCTGTTTTTTTGGCAGTTTTTGAACGAGTTTGAATTTCGCCATCGTCACTGCTGTTGCTGTTGTCTCGATCCTGGTCGTAGTTTTGATTTGATTCTTGATTCGATTTGTCTACGAGTCCTTTCCTGAGCACATTCAAGTAACTGTTTTCGTAGAAACGGATATCGGAGGACGACATTGGTATTGGCGGGTATAGATTGCTTTGTGAAACACTGATAAACGTATAATGAGAAAATAAATTTTCAATTTACATTTTTTGCAATGTAAACCATCCGAAAAAATGATAAAAACTTGAAAAAGTGATAAAAATAAATAATAAATAATTTATTTTATTTTTATGAAGAAGAAGAAGGGGAAGAATCCTTCAATTTCAACTTTTGAATGTATGATTTAAGTTGGCGCATATATGTGTGATACGTGCTGTCATCCGTATCGGTAACACTTTTTAAATAAAGCACGTTTCTGTAAAAAGTAGCGACGTCGTCCAAAGATGGCGGTTCGGCGCATTTCAGAGTAACAGATTCATATATTGCATTCAATTCTGCGCGCGCTTGTTCGTGATTATATGTAAAAAGAGATTCATAGAATGACACATTTAAATAATTGATCATACTTGTCACGAGTATAACAATTTCATTATTATTATTATTATTATTATTATTATTATTATCAATTGCGTCGGCACTGTTCATAAGAAAATGAAATTTAATACATGTTTATATTTTTTAGTTTTTATATCATTATAAAAAAAACATTTTTTTATTTTTTTATTTTTTCGGGTTTTTATTTTTTCGATTTTATTTCTTCGTTCGTTGCGCACATGCTCTTCAGTTGAGACCTCTATTCAGGAATTCTTCATCATCTTCCGAATCTGTGTCTCCCCACATCTTCTTGACTTGCTGTTTTTTTTCGAGGTCAGCAGAGGAGTTTGAAACTGGTTTTGGTTTGAAGGACATGGGTGGCAGAAGAGGAGGAAGGGCTGCAGTAGGAATAACGATGGAGAATCGCGAGCGCACACGTTGTGGCTGTTGTGGCTGTTGTGACTGTTGTTTTGATCCCGCCACAACACTTGACTTGTTGTTGCCTGCCGCAATTGAAGCCCATGAGGATGACGAAGATGATGATGGTTTCTCTTGTTCTTTTTGTGTTTGAATAACTGGCAGGGGCGTTTCATTATCACTGTCAACGTCGTCATTGTCAAGGGCTCCAAATGGGTTGTTTTTCTTGTTGTATTTGACTTTTGTCAATTTTTTTGGTGATAGTGGCGCATGTGGCGAGTGAACAGGAGAAGCTGACGCTGCTGCTAACAATTCGCGCTTCAACGCCGGTTCATCGTTTTCAAAACGACGGAGGGTGGGAAGGGAGGGGAATTCACGATGCACAGATTCACTCGTCGTCGTTTTTACAGAAAGCTCGTTGGCATAAACAATGCGCGGAGCGGATCTGTATTGCGGCTGTTTTTGGATGGGGGGTAGTTGAAGGGGAGGGTAACGTATTTCATCGGTGGCCAGGGCATAACGAGGAGGAGGTTCTTTTTGAATAGTAGATAATGACGATGACGATGATGATACGGAAGAGTTGTCAGGGCAGTAGCTTGATGTGTGACCTGGAATGCCACAAATCAAACATTTTTGAGCAAGAAGCGTTGGACAAACGACTTTTCCGTTAGGACCGGGCTGGTCCTTGACGAAATGAGAAGTGTATTCACCGACGGAACATTTCGCATCAAAACACACTTTGCAGAAAGGTGCTTTTTCAGCGGCGCTGACACCACCATAATTTCTGCGTGTATTATTGAAACTCATTTTATATTATTGAACTGAACTTGTAACGGAATGGAAGTTGTAATACTGATGATTTGTGAAACACTAATGGATTGTAAAATATAAAATAAGTTTTTCAATTTACATTTTTTACATTGATTTTTTATTGATTTTTGATTTTTTACCATTGTGCGCACCTATTTGTTCTATTTGTAAAATTATAAAATGAATAAAAATAAATAATATTTAGAGAGATATATAAATAAACAATGGTTACCAAAAAAACATCTGGAATAAAAAACAGAACCAAGCGGTCAACTAAATCCGGGTCCAGATCCAACGGAGAATATAGCCATTCCAACATTGTTTGCACCTTTTTAGAAATGCTGAATATGGTCAAGCTGTATCATTGGAAGACGTATAGCTATTCTACGCACAAGGCAACCGACGAGCTGTATTCCGACCTGAACTCGAACGTGGATGCGTTTATCGAAGTGTTGCTCGGAAAGGACGGAACGCCGCGCATAAACCTGACACACATGAAGTCGTTGCCGCTCTATGATTTCAGTTCGATTGCCCCCTTCAAACAAAAAATCGCGCAGTTTAAACATTATCTTGAGCACATGTCAAAATGCCCCACGCTGATGAACAATTCCGACATTTTAAATATAAGGGACGAGCTACTCGGAAACTTGAACAAGTTTACTTATTTGTTGACTCTTAAATAAAGCAGTTAAAACAGAATAAGATTATAAGATTCGTTTTCCATGATTCTTTTTTTTATTCCTTCTTTTTTAAAGGAATAAAATAAAAAGTTATTAAATTAAAATGGGTGAAGAAAATGGATGTGAAAATCAAACCACGGTCAGAGAAAGTACAAAAATACCGCCCATCGTTCACATGATTTGGTATGGCGTGGACGCGCCCAGCCCGCTTCATCACGCAAATGAAAAATACAGGCGCGGATACAACAGCATTGTAAAAAATTCCATGTGCGAAATAAAGTTGTGGACAAAAAGTGATTGCGAATACTTGGTGCAGCAGTATCCTGAATACGAAGGCATATACCGCGCAGCGAACAATATTATGAAGTATGACATTATGCGCTACTTGATCGTGTATCATTGCGGAGGCACTTACTTGGACGCCGACATTGTGCTTAAAAAACCGCTGGCAAATATCACTGCAAATGAATGTTTTTTTATAGAAAATATCGTTCCGCTAAGCAGAAACAATCCGGGATACTATGAGCCGATACGGAAGGGTGTGCTAGAACACCCGATTCGAATTGCCAATTATGCCTTTTCTTCGAAACCCAAACATCCGATTTTTTTAGAGTTTTTAGCAGAGATAAGGCGGCGCATGTTCATTCAACGCGCGCCCAAACGCGATTATGACGTGCTGTATTTGACGGGTCCGGATGTCGTAACCAGCGTGATCCATGCCGCGAAAAAAACGATGCCTATGAACGTGGTTTCAAAACTTGTGTCCAACGGGATTATTCAACACACGTGTGCTGGTGAGTGGAGAAATATGGGACGTGCATGATATGGTGTAAGATAGATTTATGTTTATGTTATAACCATTATATTTTTTATAATAATTATAAATATTATAATATTTATAATAATATTTATAATTATTATAATATAGAGTGTATTATTAATAGTAATGGTTTATTTAGAGTATGACATACTCGGAACTCATAAAAAAATAATTATTGAAGGCATTGAATATAATAATGACGATAATGTTGTTAAACGCGATAATGCTCACTATGAGTACACTGTTGGCGCCAAAGAACAAAAAACATTTAAAATATTATTAAAAATATTAAAGCTGTGGAACGAGTTGGCAAAAGAATGCGGAATTGAATACTGGGCGTGTGCTGGAACGTTGCTGGGCGCCGTTCGACATTCCGGGTTTATACCTTGGGATAATGACATTGATATTTCGATCATGTTATCGGATTTGAAAAAAGTGAAACAAAAACTTGAAAAACATCCCGATTTAACGTGCTGCGAATGCGAACAAGGACTCCAAGTGCGTTACCGCAATTATGAGTTTCCGTTTATGGATATTTTTATCTGCGACTACTATGATAAAAACACAATAAAATATTGTGGATTTTTATCAAAACGCGACGAACCTACTTGGTTTATTGATTACTATTTTCCCAATGAACACGTATATGGTAATGAATTATACCCTTTGAAAGAAGTTAAATTTGAAGATACAACTATTATGGTTCCAAACATTCAAAAAAATATGTTATTCAGAACGTATTCGGATCGGTGTTTGACTGCATGTAAAATTGTAAAACACATTGATATACATGAATCATGTTCTAAAAAAATTATGGAATTAAGGCATCGCATGATGAAAAACATTTACAAAGTTGACTGCGCGCTTCATGTTCCCAGAAATATTATGTTTACATCATTGCATTACAAATTAATAAAAAAATTAGAAAAAAAAATGAATAGCGGTAAAAAAAATATATTATTTAATAAAATTATTTTAAAAACGGTTGAAAATATTAATGATTTATTATAATGGGTTTTATTGGGTTTTATTTTATTTGAGTAATAAACCTTGTAAATAAAATAAAATATAAAATATAATATAATATATAATATTAAAATAGAATTTTCTGAACTATACTTTATTTTATTTATTATTAATCCTATTATTAATCGAAATTAGAATATGGTGTATTTAAAATACAAAATGTTTGGAACTAAAAAAAAAATAAAAATCAAAGCACTTGAACATCATGATGATAAAAGCGTTATTCAACACGATGATAAGCATTATGAATATAAAGTCGATGGAAGTAAAAAAAAAACATTCAAAAAACTGTTGAAAATTGTAAAGTTATGGAATGAAATGGCAAAAGAGCGCGGAATTGATTATTGGGCGTGCGGCGGCACGTTATTAGGCGCTGTTCGACATTCTGGTTTCATTCCGTGGGATAACGATATTGACATTTCGATCATGTTGTCGGATTTGAAAAAAGTAAAAAAAAATCTGGACAAACATCCGGTTTTAAAATATTATGAAAGTATGTGCGGTTTACGCGTATACCTTTCTGACGGCGACGACGACAATAAAGAAATAGCTGTTATGGATATTTTTATATGCGACTATTACAATAAAATTACCATCAATTTTTGCGGACCGTTGTCGGATGGGGGTGATCCAACATGGTGGATGAGCGAAATATTTCCAAATCAGCACATATACAAAAATGAGGTGTACCCTTTAAAAGAGATTGCATTTGAAGACACGACAATTATGGTTCCAAATAATGAAATTAATGTGTTATATCGGAACTTCTCGGACCAATGTTTGAATGCGTGCAAAATATCAAGCCATGTTACTTTACACGAAGGTTTTTTTAACAGTAAAGCGTATCAAGAAGGTCATTACGCTTTATCTAAATACATAGACGGCATTGATCGTTTTTTTAATATTTCAAAAAAAAATTCATTAAACATGCTTCAATGTAATCTGGCTAAACAAATTTTACATTCAAACTCGAAACTGCTGAATAACGACATTATTAAAAAAATTTTGAATTGAGTGGCAATCTACTTTCTAGTCAAAACAGCATAACTGCTAAAACTTATGAATCCTAGGGCTTGAAACAACATTGCAACGTACGGGAGAAGAACGAGGAACCAAGACACTGAACTGAATCCTTTGCTGCACAACCATTGTAAAATGAACGCCCATATGAGCGCAAAACCAAAGTTGATAAGGACGAAAACAATTGGGACGGTAAAAAGTTGGATAATGCAATAAATTGCAGCAATTGTCAAATATATTTTTGCAGGTGTGCAATAGTTTCTAAACGTGTTCATTTATATTGCGTGGAGATTTTCGAGAGATTTATATTATATCCTACGAAAAAAATAAAAAATATATATGAGATATTTTTTATTTTATTTTATTTTATTTTATTTTATTTTATTTTATTTTATTTTATTTTATTTTATTTTATTTTATTTTATTTTATTTTATTTTATTTTATTTTATTTATTTTTATTTTATTTTATTTATTTTTATTTTATTTATTTTTATTTTATTTATTTTTATTTTATTTATTTTTATTTTATTTATTTTTATTTTATTTTATTTTATTTATGATTGTAGTCGATGCGATGTGTCGATTTTATGTTTGTATTTTTAAAACCATGAAAGCCACCCCCCCTTTTTCTTTTGATTTTCTTTCTTACCGGTTTCTTCGGTAGTCGTATTAACTGTGATAGTTTCATCTACTTGAGTTTGAAGTTTCACAGCGCTGGCATCATCTTCTTGGCCTTCGATGATCACATCTTCTTCGTAGTATACGCCATTGCCGCTCGTATCAAGCTTAAAGTTAGCGCAAGGAGTTTCTTCTTCTTGTGCCGGTTGCTGTTGCTCTTGCTGTTGCTGTTGCTCTTCTTGCTGTTGCTTATACAATTCCTGGTTACGCTCATCGAAATAGTGCAACATTTGCTGAACCGATTCTATTCCAGTATTGTCTTCATGATTATCGTATTCATCGTGAGCATCTTCGGCATAATCATAGTAGCCCCCGCCCATAGATGCGGTGGTTACTGAAAACGGACAAGACAGTTGTCCGTAGCACCTCGCATACTCCAAATCTTGCGTAAATGTGCTTACGCGGGATGTAACTTCTTCAATAATTTCGAGTGCCGTGTTCAAATACATGCCAAAATCTTCAAACACTCTTCGGTTTCTCAGCCCAAAGAGCGAACGCTCGGCATTAAGATGCAACAATTCAAACTTATGAACGCTCCTATTCACTTTGCAAATCAATGTTTGAATACTGTCAAATACTTCGGCGCGGTATTCGACAGGTGTACGATCAACGGAATGAATCAATTCCTGGCACGCATCACAATCGTCGCATGCGGTGATAACGTGTCCATTCATTTGCTTCAGTTTCATATTTCGATTTGCTTCCAAAAATGAAGTGTCTGAAACACACACTCGGGCATACCGGTTATTTAGAGCGGAAATGTATGTTGTGATGGGAACGCCACCCGAATGTAGTCCGTGCAACTCTGGAGAATCCAAACGCTGTCTCGTCAAAAATCGAATGCTTTCAGCATACTCATTGATCGTATTTTGATTCCGACAAGTGTCCAATTCATACTGTCGAAGTGCATTTTCGTGTTCTTTCAATTTGCGCTTGAGTTGCTTTATCTTTAATTCATACTTCCATTTTTGAAATGCGCTGTCCTGATATTCGCAAACTTCCTTTGTCACGGGTTTCGACTGTTGCTGCTGTTGATGCTGCTGTTGTTCTTGCGACTGAAAGTAAGTTCTTGGGTGCGCAATAAAGAATGCGTCACACCAAGAATTGATAACAAGGTCGCCTCTGCAAACACCGTGATAGAATGCATCTTCGCCGTTTGTGTAATATTCAACGGCATACTCATCATAATTGGGAGGAATATCAATTTTTACCATGGCAATCTTATACCAGGGATCGTATGACGACGATAACGACGACGACGATGACGACCTTGAATTCGTAAGTTGTTCAAAAGTAACTTGGTCAAATGCTCGAATAAATGTTACATTTTGCACATATTCAAAATTGTAAATTTCACTTGAATTTCCCATTCCCAGCGTCAGCAGCTGATTTTCAACCGCTCTTGCAACCTCCATCTTCGTTGTGCTATAAGGAATGCGGGGAATGCACAGAATATAACTGTGCTGACTTATATGCATATACCTGCCATCGCACAATCTATGCTGGCTTATATTATTTGCATCAAACGACCCGGTGTCATCGTAGACATTAGTGCTGTTGTTATTCTTTTCCATTGTTGCGTTGTTGTGCTATACGTAATATGTTGAGTTCTATTTATATTGGTTTGAATATTCAATTTTTATAATATTCGCATTCGTAAATGTGAACATTATAATAATGTGAAAAAATGTTAAAAAATAATGTAAAAAATAATATAATAATACTATATAGTTTTTTATAATATTATTATATAATAATTTTTGTAAACCACTTTTCAAATTGAAACCAACCAACCAACATGAAAAAGTATAATATAGGAAGTCCGAAAAGGAAAAATATGTCGGCGCGAACACGAACCCGAACCCATTCGAAGAGTTTAAAAAAATATAACATTGGTCGTCCTCTAAGAGTTATTGTTACGCCAGATACACCGAGGTCAAGGAAATGGAAACAACTTGCAGAAAAAGAGGGGTATAACCCGCATGAAATACGCGACTACGAGCCGGATGAATCAGATTTGGAAGCAATGGAAAAAAGAAGGAAGCTCGGAATTTCTACACCGACCAAATATACCGCATTCGAAGAAGGGACAACTGATTTTATGAGAGAAGCTTATAAAAAAAAACCGCTTACAGATGTGGTTGAACAAGTCGATGAAGAAGCGTGGGAAAGAAAACCGGACGATACGCCGCGTCGCAGAAGCCGTGGCAGAAGCCGTGGCAGAAGCAGAAGCCGTATGCGAACGCGAAAACGAAACTAATCATCACTGTCATCATTGTTATACTGTTTTTTTGCAAGTTTGTGTTTATAATTGTAAGTATATTCACGATTATTGTTGTGGTCAAAATCATCGTCATCATCGTCGTCGTCATTATCGTAAAATCCGGATATTTTTTTTGTTTTAGCCAGCATTTCACTTTCTCTCTTGATAAGTAATGGGGGGGGAAGGTGCGATTTTGTTTTGCATGATTGTAGTTCTTGAAGCGCCCTTATCTGTTTTTGTTTTGTCGGAGAAGGAACTACCGGTTCAGGCGCAGAAGCAATAATTGCATCTTTAAAATTCTTGAATTTTTTTGGAACGGCGCCGCTGGCACTGCCATGAATGCTGTCGCCAACCTTCTTTGTTAAAATACGCGGCGGCGCGAGAGATGGAAATGTTTCATTATTGATTTCAATGGACGATGATATAGAAGACGAAGACGAAGACGAAGACGAAGCTGGGAATGCAACGTCGTTGGTATCGCCCACCTTTTTAAACATATTTATATTTACATTGTTGCCATTACGGTTGCAATTGTTGTTGCCATTGCCATTGCTCTTGCTGAACGGGTTTGCATTTGCAACATTTCCATTAATAGTTCCATTAATAAACTGATGATTCATTGAAAATCTAGTTTGATGATTATTTACATTTTTTGATAAAAAAATATTTGAAGAACTCACATTCGAATGAGCGCTTGCATTTCTGTTATTTTGTTTTTTAGTTTCGCATTCAGTTTCAAGTGAATTCGAAACTGGTTTCGGTTCCGGCTCCGGTTGTTTATTTTCAAAAATGATTTTATTATTTGTCTTGTTGTTATATGTTTCAATTCCTGTAAAATCTTCGCATTCATCTATAAATTGATTAAAATTTGATTTTGGCATTTTTATGTTTTGTATTATCTTATTTGAAAAAATATAAAATATGTGGTACTAGTTTTTAGTTTTACTAGTTTTCAGAGTTCTCTATTGCTGTTATTATACTATTATGTGTGTATACATTTAAATGCATTTTTACATATTATTTTAAAATTGAAATTTCGATATAAAAGTTTTAACTTGTAATAATGGCTCGAAATACTGTAATTGCGGTTGGTACAAATATAATAAAACGTCTGGAAGAATTACTGGCTTTAAATCCGGACATCAAAGGATTCATCGCGCACAAGGGCGAGCCGCCCGGACTTCACGAGTGCAGTAAATGTCGAGAGTTGAAAGGAAGCGAACATTTTAAATATTATCAGAATAGAGTGGATAAAAATGGATACCTCATGAGAAGTAATGCGCTGTGCAACGCGTGCGATAAAAGTATGCGACAAGAACGCGACAGCACTCTAAAAAAGGCGGAACTTAACAATGAAATTGGCGAAAAGCCGTGCCCCGGATCAACGTGTCCAAATTGTAGCAGAGCTTGGGGAACGGTGGAACAACCTAGAAATTGGCATCGCGACCATGATGCCATTCAAAATATTTTTCGCGGATGGTTGTGCGGCGACTGCAACATGGCCAAACACGATCACAGGCACGGAACAAGTTAACAGCGATAACCAATGAGGGAAATGGGTAATAAATATTTCAATAGTTAAATTGTGATTTATTAAAAAATTGATTTTTTTTTTCATTTTGATCCAATACAAACAATCGCCAATGGAAGTCCAAGAACTCCCAGAGTCACAAAAAATAGAGTCACAAAAAACAGAGTCAGAGTCGCCACATGAAAATAAACTATTCGTCGGACATTGCATCGACGTATTGAAAACGATGCAGGGCGGATGCATCGATGTCGCCATTACTTCGCCGCCATACGACGATTTGAGAGCGTATAAAGGGAATTATAAACTGGATTTGACGGAACTGGGCAAAGAGGTGTTTCGCGTTTTAAAAGACGGCGGAATTTATGTCATGGTGATACAGGACCAAACGAAAAATTATGGCAAGTCGCTCACATCGTTTCGCACCGCAATTTCGCACTGCGATGACATCGGATTCAAGCTATTTGAAACGTGCATTTATAAGAAGCTGGGTGGCGAAGGCGCGTGGTGGGGGCGCAGGTTTCGAGTGGACCACGAATACATTCACATCTTTTTAAAGGGTGCCAGGCCGCAGTATTTTAATAAGACGCCGATAAAAATACCGTCTAAACATGCCGGCAAAAGCATGACCGGGTGCGCTTCCAGGAAAACGGATGGAACCACATTTAAAAGCAAAGAAGTTGTCATTAACGAAACAAAGTGTCCGGGGACGATATGGGATTATGCAAACGGCGGAGACAAGAACCCGCTGAAACGAAAACACCCGGCCGTTTTCCCAGATAAAATTCCGCACGATGTTATTCAAGTGTTTTGTCCGGAAGGCGGGTTGGTGCTAGACCCGCTGTGCGGTTCAGGGTCTACAGTTGTACAAGCCGTGAAAACAGGTCGAAAATTCATAGGAATCGATATCGAACCCGAATATATTGAAATCGTGAAAGAAAGATTACATAAAGAGTGTTTATTTACAAATTTACAAATATAACAAAAAGACACCAAAAAGATGAGAATAATGATTACAAATGTAAATAAAAAATGTTTATTTTTTATTCGTTGATTTTATTTTACATTTGTAATCATTTTGATTTTATTTGATTATAATATATTTCTGGTATAAATCCTTATTTGTTTATTACTTTAGTGTTTTGGAAGCAACGGGGTGTTTAGCGCTACCATTAATTGCTTGCACAAGAATTGGTTCAGTCAGGTAATTTACTTGAGGGTTTGGAATCAGTGTCACGGAGGTGGAGGTCTTCCATGTATTTCCAGTGGAATCTTTAACAAGGTCTTGAGTCATCGAATGTGGACCGAAAGCATTCGCGGTTTTAAGAAAACATTGAACCTCTGTGGACGATGGTTTCAAACCTTTAAGATCAACGAATGCATATACAGTTAAAGACATCGCGGTGTCATTTACTGCCCTTGGTCCTAGATTATCCACCAGCAATGGAGATTGAACAAGTGATATATCTCCTACTTCCATTGTGGGAGGAACCAAAAAAGCGGTGAGATTCTTATTGTTGCAGTCACCTTCGCTCTTCTTACTCGTATCAGATTCCAGTGCGTAAGTGATAAATGCTTTAGCATATACGTGCATGTTCTCTTCAAGAGTCAAACCAGTAATATCCAAAGATACAGGAACAGCAGGAAGCGTTATGCTCTTGTACATAGATACTTCATCTGGTGTGAATGCGCGTGAATATGAGCCACTACCAACAGATTCATTAAGATGGTTAGAAAGTTCGACTCGGAAAGAAAGCGGGATGACGGATCCGTCCAACCAAGCCGCTGGCTTGTTAATAAGGACATTTTGCTTATCAACGCTAAATGACACTGTAACACCATCACCCGGGCCTTTCGGAAAATTCTTAATCTGTACATTAGCAGGGGCATTCATCAATACTTGCCCGACTTCATGAACTGCGTAGCCCCAGTCACCAAATACTTGTACGCCACTCTTAACATCAAGTGCTACTGTACGAGCGCGTGTAGAATATAACTCGCCTGGATTAACAGATTGAGGCGAAATGTCAGTTGCTGGGTAAATAGATATAACAATATCTTCTGGATGGTCTACGTTTAAACTATCTGGATTATTGATATTTGAATTGCCAGAACTGACGAATCTTGTTGATCCGGGACCCAAGGCAGTCGCTGGGGCAAGATGAGCGAGTTTCGATGGGTGAAAATCGTCTGGATTGGTGGATTTAGTTCCTTTAATAACTTCGTGCTCTGTTCGTTGGAATTCAAATTGTTTATCTTGAAAATATTTTTTCGAATGACTTTTATGAGATGAAACCAGCCCTCTGGTCCCGTTGGCACCAAGCAGCTGACTAGAAAGTGACAAATTCTTCACACCAGGAACCTCGCTAGAAGGTCTCGTCTGGTTTGCAAGAACAGAAAACGCTTTCAAAGTAGAAACCCAAAAGTTCTTCTCATTTTTTGCAATGTTGATTGCGGGAGTTCCTTGAATGTAGTTGAATTCTGCCGTGGGAATAAATACTTCAACTTTCGCCTCCAGTGTATATTCATCCTCAATAACAGGATTTAAAACATTCCAGAATGGTGATGAAGGAACTAAAGAACCAGTCATGTTATGTGTCCCCATATCTTTCTCATTGATCACTCTTTTAAGTTTGCTTGAGAATGAATATGATAAAAACATGGTTTGATCACTATGTGATGGTAGTTGGCTAGAAAATGCAGGAGTAAAAGTCAGAACATTACCAAGAGGAGAATTCTGAGTATAATTCTGACTATATTCGAATTTAACATTTGAATCAAGATATTGTACGCACAAACCGGTTTTATCCATATTAGATGGGGGGGACTGATTCAGTGCTGGTGCTGGTGCATCAGCATCTTCCGACAAAATATTGATAGATTTAGTATCATCATAATTGCCATAATGTGCGACGGCAACAAATCGATAAGCTTTTGCTCTCTTCAGGGTCGCGCCACCAACTTTAGTAACTTCGTGGGTGAAAGGTTCATCACCCTGAGATGCATTAAAACCTTCTGAAATACCTTTAACCGGTATATTTGTAACATCTGTAACCTGCCAATTCAAATCTTCAGACACAACTTCATTTTCAGTTGTTTCGACCGCAAGAATAGTCCTCCTAATACGTTGTTTGGTATCCAAAGAAGAAGTAGTGGATTCGAGGTAGGGTGCTTGCTTCATAGATCCAGAAACTGTTATTTTCATATCTTGCATTGAAGTTACGGCACTAATCGTAGGTGCATCCAACCGAATACTAGCTTTTGCTGACAATTTTTCAGAGTGTTTGCTAGAAAGATTATTTGCTTCACATTGTACCCGAATATAAACGTTCGAATCGGAAGCAATATCAGTGGAAAAGAGTGATTTAATTTTAAGAGGAAAGAGATTGAGAGCATACGAGAATTTATGCCGGTTAGTAAAATCGGATTTAACAGAAGTGTCTCCACTTACAGTAACAACGTAATTAGTAATAGTAACATTTGAAGGAATAGAAGCAACCTTTAACATAACATCACCATCCACCTCAACACCAGTTCCAGCGCTGTTCAGTTTGAACTTCAAAGGACTAACTAAGGAAATAACGGGTTGGTCTGGTCTAACTGGAATAGGAAGTGAAATATGGGGATATGAAACATCGTTTTCAGGTAAAGTATAATTTACGTCTGCAGTAATATACACATTTGCAGAAGTTTTTCCTGAAAATTCGGGTAAAAACTTTATAAAATAATAGGTAGCGTTAAGGTTATCAGAATCTTTGAGATAGTCATTCAAATCTTTCGGTCGTACGCTTTTGGTGAAAGGGTCATTACCTTTGTTCTCATGGTCGGAAACAGTTATTGCGATCTCACTAAAATCAGACCCCATTTCTGATGGATTAACGCCGTTGTTAAAAGGAAACTTCAAAATAACCTCGCTACCATCAAAGGAGGCAGTAAAATTGTAGGATGGTAAAACGCCGGGTTCTGAAGCTACAAAAACAGGTTGAGGTGCAGACATTGTATAATTTTATACATTATGTAAACAAAAAAAAAAAATAAAAAAATATATTTAATTTTTTATTTTGTAATTAATTAATAAAACATATGAAAATCTCCTAAACATTTTGAAAAGGTTTTAAAAGGAATGAATGAATAAACGGAATAAAGAAATAAGATAATTGTAAAATCACCAAACACGTCGAAAGGTTCCTAAACACGTCGAAAGGTTCCTAAACACGTCGAAAGGTTCCTAAACACGTCGAAAGGTTCCTAAACTTCTAAACATCTCGAAAAATCAAATACCCCATCGAAACTTTTACATATCATTAAAAACTTTAACTAGTGAAATAGTAAATATTGAAATTCACATTTTGCATATTTAATTGGATTTTATGCCTCTGTGTCTAGTAAAGAAATTCAATGCGAATCCTTCTTTATTACTTGCTTTGTTTAATAATATAGTTGTTCCTTGCAAGTATAAGTTCTTGGTTTGTAACTTCTAGTTGTTTCTCTTTTAAAATCAATTCTTCTTTTATGTTAGCATAAAGCGTGTTTAATTCTTCTATTTTTTTTTTATTTGAAGATAATTCGATATTTGTCTGTTCAAAATATAAATTATTTTTTAAAATAATTTTATTTACGTCTTCGATTAACTTTATTTTATTTTCAAGTTGATTTGTTAATTCTTCGATTTTATCATCAAGCATTCTCTTATCCTGTGTTTTTGCATTCACCTCTTTTAAATATAAAATTTTTATTTTTTCTACCTTTTCATTTAATTCATGAATCCTGTTTTCGAGTTGCGCGTTTTCCTCGGTCTTTTCATCCACGCTCTGCTGCAGCTGCGAAACCGTTTGCTCCAGACACCGAATGCCGTTTTCGCGTTGCGCGTTTTCCTCGGTCTTTTCATCCACGCTCTGCTGCAGCTGCGAAACCGTTTGCTCCAGACACCGAATGCCGTTTTCGCGCTGCGCATTTTGCTCGCTCTTTTCATCCACGCTCTGCTGCAGCTGCGAAACCGTTTGCTCCAGACACCGAATGCTGTTTTCGAGTTGCGCGTTTTGCTCGCTCTTTTCATCCACGCTCTGCTGCAGCTGTGAAACCGTTTGCTCCAGACACCGAATGCTGTTTTCGAGTTGCGCGTTTTGCTCGCTCTTTTCTTTAAGTTCAATTGTAAGTTCTTTCAGTTCTACATTATTTCTTTTTAGAATGTCTTCTAGTGTTTTTATTTTAGTTGTATATTGTGTTTGCATTGTATTAATTAAGCTTTTGGTGGTTTCGCTTACTTTCAACATTTAATATTATTTTTTGTATTTCAAATCTTTTTTTTAAGTTAACTTTTATATTTATAAAAACTATTATTTTTAAGTGAATTAAACTTAAAATGTTTTTAATTTTTTACTATTTTGGTTTGTATCCAATTTTTATTATATTTTAACATTTATAACATATAGAGGGAATCATTCAAATAATTTGAAATATTGTTTTATATATGAAACTATTACAATACATTAGCTTGGCTGTGAACACGTTAAGTGTTTTCTCCATATCATCATACTATTTTTTTAAATACAAACTTAATTTTATAACATCTAATAACGCCATTATATCCGTTTGCAATTCATTCTTACATAAAAATTATCTTTTTACTAAAGTAGTTCAATGGGGGGTTCAAGAAGTATACAACGGTGCAAATATTAAAGAGAATGATGAATTAAAGTCATATTTTAGCGTTTTTAGCAACAGCGTTCCCTATACCCAACACGAGTTGCATGCTTCATTATCATGTATTAAAAATATCATAGAGTTTGCAGAGAGTCGTAACGACGAGTTGGTCCTTGAAAATGATAACATTCCGACAAACAGCGGTTCTGTTGCACTACTATTTAAAGCACGCTTAAATGACGTTCCTGTTATTATCAAAGTATTGAGACCTAATATTAAAAAACGTATTGAAAATGATATTAATGCAGTTTTATGTTTTTTTAATAATATTTTCATAAAAACCTTTATCGGATATTATGTTAAACTAAATTTCAAGACGTTTATAGAACACAATAGCGAGTCGCTTTTGAATCAATGCGACTTTGGCAGCGAAGTTAACAATGCCGTTTTGTTCAAAGATAAATTAAAAAATAAAAAAAATATTATCATTCCTCACGTTTACAAACATTTTACAGAAGCTTATCATGAAGTCATTGTAATGGAATATTTAGACGGACCAATTGCAAAAAATGTTTCAATAGAGGAAATAAAAAAACATTGTAAAATGTTACAAACATTTTTTTTTGAGTCACTCTTTCGGTTCAATATTTTACATGGCGATTTTCATTTAGGAAATATAATAATTGTAAATGACACTACCGTTGGAATTATTGATTTTGGAATTGTATTTAAGTTGACAGAGAAGTTAAGCAATACCTTGTTTGATATTGTCTTTATGATAACTTCATTGAATAATGATAATGACTCAGATAATAATAAAAAATTTTATAAACTCATGAAAACTGTTATTCGGCTTATTTGTTCGAATGAAAGTCACCATACACTTATATACGAAAATTTAAAAAATGATAAAGAATTATTAAATGCCATGTATATTAAACAGTTTTCGGCAACTTTCATTATTGCTGTTATAAATAAGATAATGTCTCTACAAAATATTGAGTTGAGACCTAAAATATGTCAGTTATTTTTAACAACCATGTCGGGTTTGCATACTATTGAATACGTAAATGATAATATGTCACTTGAATGTTTAATGCACTCATTTATAAATAGAAGCATTAAAATATAAAAATAATATATAATGTGATATAGGTACAGTGTCATGTAGGTACAGTAGTAGTATTATGTTTATGTTATGCCGAATTGTTTATTACATCGTACAAAATGAATATTTAGTATAATTAATTATTTTATTTTATTACATTCATTTATATAAATTAATTTTTATTTTATTTTGATAATGAGCGATAATGACGAGGTCGAATGGTTCACAATTTGTAATGAAAAAAATATTATTCTAAAAAAAAATGATAGCAACACATACAAAATAACATTTAGCATTAATTTAAAAAATAATGAAGACACGGTTTTAAATGTTTTGAAAAATGGACAACTTTTTGAATTATTGGGTGCACTAAATCCAGACGTAATCGATAAGTTTGATGTCATTGAAGATGATGGTGACATACATCACATTTTTATGACGTTCAAAACCGTCGAAACAGAACAAGAAGAAGATCCCGATAATACGGACGAAATTGATAAAATAGTACATGTATTTTTTTCTTTAAAATACATATTCAAACAAGATAGATGCATAGCTAAAAGTCAAAAAATCTCCGATTTCAGTTCGGATTTAAATTCTAAAATTGTTAAATTAAAAGAAGGAAAAGATTTTTTATCCATATCGAAAATCAAACTAAAAGCAGTTGAAATTAATAAAAAAACATCCATGTGTTTAATATTTAAAGTGGATAATAATAAATCAAGCAACATTATAAACATGTATATTGGTCTATATTTCAAAAAAATATTTTACAGGTTTAAACAATATTTTGAATAACCGCGGTAAGATTTTATACGTTTACATCTATGGACATATTCTACTAATTACACAGGGTATTATTTTATTTTTTATTATTTATTATTTTATTTAATAAAAATAAAAAATAAAATAATAAATAATAAAAAAAATGAATTAAGACATTAAATATAAAAGTATATTATAAATTAAAGCGAATAAAGTAAAGCGAATAAAGTAAAGCGAATAAAGTAAAGCGAATAAAGTAAAGCGAATAAAGTAAAGCGAATAAAGTAAAGCGAATAAAGTAAAGCGAATAACATTCATAACATTCATAAAAATGAAAGTAGTTCATAAAGTTGAAGAGTGTGCAGTATATGAATCAAATAAACACTCGTACGCGCATGCGTTATCGCGAATTTCATCACCATCATTAGACACGCCAATAAAAACTTTTTTGCTTAAAATATCATCATCCGGCAGTCCCGAAATTGCATCTACACTTTTATCATATATTGCGAAGTCGCTGAAACAAGTATACAGTTATACGTCGACTTCAGTTAAGTTTAAAGCGCTGCAAGTGGTTCCATTAAAATCTTTTATTGAACATGTCCATTCGGATGCGGAAATGCTCGGAATGGCGTACACGCTCATCCTGAAATTGCTTGCCGACATTGGAACCCAACTTGAACAAATTCGATCAGAACGAGACCTTGTTGTTCCGTTTCTCAGTTTGGAAGACATTATTGTCGTCATCAGAATGCGCGATGAAAAAGATGGACAACATCAACATGAGCAACATGAGCATGAGCAACATGAAGAAATCAATAAAATGATATTTTATTTTATATACATCAACTCTGAAAAATTGATACAACAAAAACAGCAACAATCAAATGCATATAGTAACAAAGAGCTCGTTGTAGATGTGCCGTTAAAAGTCAACAAAAATACGTCATTTTTACCCCCGGAATTACCGGAAAGCGCGTTAAAGCGACTACCGATGCGTCTTACAGCGACGTCGTGGTATTACAGTTTATCCACACTTTGTATTTACGCGCTGCTGCAACACAAATTCAAAAATGGCGAAGATGACATTGAGCGCATAGGACGTCCATTTTTACACACTCCTCTTTACTTTTGTTTGAAGCGGTGCTTAAAACAAGATCCCGAACAACGAGTGTTGCTGTATGTCTAATGTAATGGAATGTAATGGTGTAAATGCGGTTTAAGGTTTTAAGATTTATCAAAATATTATCAAAATAGATTATCAAACCATTTTTTATTCTTTTTTGTCTTCCTTCTTTTCATTACTTTTTTTTTTAAGGGTGACGACGACGACGACGCCAACTCAATATCGTTTTTATCATCGTATTTATAGTTATTATACCTATTTGTTTTCACCATGTTTGTTCTGGATTTGGTTTTACTAGGAGTAGCAGTAGCAGTACGAGCAGTTTTTTTTACGGTTGTTGCCGTTTTTGGCGCCGTTTTTGGCGCCGTTTTCGTTCTTGTACTAGTAACTGTAACGGTTCTGCTTTGAGGAGTAGCAGTGGTAGCAGTTGTAGCAGTTGTAGCAGTTGTAGCAGTGGTAGCAGTTGTAGCAGTGGTAGCAGTTCTTTGTCCCTTTAATTTCCGCACAATGTCGTCTTCATTTTCCAAAATGACGTCTACAACGTTTCTGTAATAGGAACGAAATGAGCTTCTTTCATTTCGCAGGTCATCAAACGTCATCCATTTTATAACCGATTTTTCAAATAAACCGTTTGTGGCATGTCGCACCAACTTATTCACGTGACTCTTCAAAAACTTGTAGTTGTTATTGAAATAATAAGGCAAATTTTCGTCGTATTCGATTTCAAACAGGAATGTGGTATACCGGTCATGATTCAAACTTGTTACTAAATTTTCTTTGATTAAGCGTTTAATCTCTCCTTCGCATCCGAAGAAGCCGTTTAGCTCCTCGCACCCCTCGCGCAGTGCCGTGTCCAGCGCGCTCTCGCCCGCCTTCTCTCCTCCGCCAAAGTCGCTGAATCCTGGGGAATCCTTGTTCAAGTATTCGTTTTCTTTCCCGAAAAGTAGGTAGACCTTTTTATTTTTTTTATTGAACGCAACCGGTAGTGCGCCGCCTCCCATTTTTATTTTATTAATTCTTATAATATTCTTATAATATTCTTATAATCTTATAATAATATATTATTATTAATATATATTATAAATTTTTGAGAGTATAAAAAATAAAATATTATCGTAGTTTATATAAAAGGTTGGGTTGACAGTAAGTAAAAATATGGAGGGAATGGCAGAGATGACAACTCTACGGAGCTTTACAGACAATGAAAAAATGTTAATGAAAAAGGCGCTATATTATGACTTTATGTTATTTAATCGAAACCAAAAACCATTTAACGCGTTTTTAGTAAAAAGTAGGCTAAGAAATACTATGTATACTTCCCGAAAAAATGTGAATGGTTCTATCGATCCACATTCTACTATGCGCGCAATCTATCGTTATGATGTCGGACTTCACATGGAATTGTCGTCCCCGAATCGTTTTAATCCGAATGAAAGCATGGCATATATATTAGAAAGTTTTAAAAATCCTGAGTTGGATCAAAGCATATTCAATCCTAATACGTCGGAACAAATCGACCAAGGTATAAAAACGCTTGCTACTAACTTGGCTGATGGCGCGCCCTTGTACAACTGTTCTACGGACGAGGTAATGAGTGCAATAATGATGGGTCGATTTGATGAATTTTTAAGTGACCAAAATAAAGAAGATATGATGCGAATATGTTATTCTGGCGCCGATCCCGTTACAAAAGGAGAAGAAAAAATTGAATTGCCCCAGAGAATGAAACCAACAGCAACAGCAGCAGCAGGAGCAGAATACGGTGGAAAAAAGAAACGTAGTAAAAGCAAATCCAAGTCGAAGAAAACAAAACGTGGCAAGAGCAAAAGCAAGAGCAAAAGCAAGAGCAAAAGCAAGAGCAAAAGCAAGGGCAAAAAAGGAGGAGGAGGAGCGCCGGCATCCTATGTTGGTTCAATTCAAGGCGAGTTTATAAATGATAGAGGACAACAGCTATTTAGAAATCCGGTCGGCGGCATTGCATAAAAAATGAAATAAAAAGAAGGATGAATAATAGATGAATAATAGATTAGATACAAGTACAAATATTCTAAAAAAATTATTATTATTGTAAAAAAGATATTTTTTATTTTTATTTTTTTGTTATTTTTATTTTAACTGCAACATTGTAAGTAAAATCAAAACATAATCAAAACAATTACATCAAAACAATTTATTCCAGCATCGACTGTGGAACTTCTGGCAACACAACTCTTTTGTTTTTGGACTCGTCGGTATCACCATCGCCCTTCTCATCATCATCCGAATCGGGTGATTCCGATTCTGACTCAGAGTCATCCGATTCCGAATCGGAATTGTAATCATTGGTGGTGGAATCATCACCATCATCATCATCATCATCATCATCATCGTTATGGTTATACATTTGCAGAATCCATTCTTGGTCCATGTGTTGTTCCTCACCGCCATTTGTATGCAAAGTGGCATCGTAAAGTAAATTGAAACCAAAGTCGGTAACCATGTTCATGAGATCGCTAATAACATCCTCGACATTCTGACCATTGGTGTTTGGCTGAGACGAAATCTCCATTGCATTTTGAACAAATTGTTCCACATCTTCCATGATTCGAAGGGCATTCAGCTCGTGATTCAATAGTCCAATGCCGTCTGAATAGGATAGTGGTTTCAACACTTGTTTCACATTCTTTTCGATTGGTGCACGACAAAGGGGGCAAAGATTTGAGTTATGCAAATTTGTTAAAAGACAAGACAAGCAAAATGTGTGTCCGCATTCCGTAGTTGCGACATTTTTTTGAGGAGCGCCGTTAGAACCAACATCGATATTTTCCAAACAAACCGCACAAGTCATTGCGCTGTGTTCGTAGTGATCGTGGTCGCAACCAACACCAACATCGACAGTTTCACGAGAAGAACTAATACAGCTAGGATTTGCACTCTCATACCCAAGGCATCCAATAACACTGTAACGCCTAGTTGCTGACCCCATCTTGAAATAATTTACACAAGAGTCGGGTGACAACATATTGTATATTTGGTTGAAGTAAAACAAACGACGACGAATTCTGATGTGATGAATATAAAAATAAAAAAAAAGTTTTCAATTTATAATTCTCTTATAGCACACCATTTATAAAAAAAATATTTTTTAAATAATGAAATAAATAAAGAAAAATAATAAAATAATAAACTAAAATATAATAAAATAAATAAAATTGATTTTTTTTATTTTATTTATATACTATACAGTCCGCCACATCAGCCACATCAAAGAAATCAGACCAGTAATTTATATTTATGCTCTCATGAACAAAAACGACGATACAATCGCTACAAACACAAATGGCGTTGAATGCGTTGAATTATCTAATTTGTCATCACAGCCACAGCCGGAATTAAAAGAAAAAATATTCTCGTACTCGGTCATCTGGAAGTATGGAGACAAACCGCGCGATGATTGCATAGAGGTGACAAAGATGGACAAAAAAGTAGTAAAAATAGGTCGATGGACGACGTTTAAAAGTTTTCATTTCCCCGAAGGCGCTATTGTCACTGGGTTTCGAGGGCGGAGAGATTACAAGGATGGAAAATGTGAAGGAATAATGTGTTGCAAATGGTGTTCTGAAAAAAAGGCATTCATATCGTTCATATTTACCATTTCAAATGGTTATAATGGCACATTTAGTGAAAAAGATTTTGAAACTATTGAACCTGTCAACCAAACAGAATTTATTTCTTGTAACCCTCACGCTGTAAAAAATATAAAGAATCAGCTAAGATGAAAATAATATCATAATATATCGCACGGACAATACCATTTAGTTTTAATATTTTTATTTTTTAATATTTTTATTTTTTAATATTTTTATTTTTTAATATTTTTATTTTTATTGTTATTTTTATTTTTATTGTTATTTTTATTTTTATTGTTATTTTTATTTTTATTTTTATTTTTATTTTTATTTTTATTTTTATTTTTTAATATTTGTTTTTTAAATACAATATCATCTTCAAATGCAACTTCTTCCTTTTTTGTTGGTTCTTCTTCTTCCTTTTTAACTTCTTTTTCTGTTGGTTTCAATTCTGGTTCTGAAGAAACAATAACATTAAAATTATCATTGTTATCGCATTCTTCATTCACTGACACGGACACGACGGGTGTAGACGCGGCGGCGGACTCGGTAGCCACGGCGGATACGGATACTTTTGACGAACTTATGTAGTTTCCCATTTTATTTTTTATTATAATTATTATAGTGATATAAAATAAATTTTACTAAAGATATTACTTAAGTTTTTTTTAATAAAAAAATGTTTAATAATAATTAATTTATATTAAAGACATTTTTATTTTTAACATATATCGTGTATAAACATACATAGCATAGTCGCAATATCACAATAAAAAGACACAAAATGAATATTATAAGTTTCTTACACTTTATAAGTTTTTTTGGATTTTATCTAGGACTTGATAAACTTGTCGGAAATAAATACGCGGGTAAATACTATTTAATTCATGGAGTAAATAATGCACTAATTACATATTTAACATTTGACGACGTTGTTTCGACCTTTACCGATTTTAATACAGTTTTAACTGCAACCACTTCAATGCTGCCTTCCGTTATAACGTTTTCGTTGCACATGTATCATATAGCGGCGTATTATAAGAAATTCGTCCTTGATGACTGGTTGCATCACATATTGATGGGCGCAGCCCTTGTTGTCGCACACCAGTTTGATGCCGGGCGACTTATTAACTACTCTTTGTTTTTTACAACCGGATTACCTGGAATGGTTGATTATTTTTTATTATTTTTGGTTAAAAATAACCGGTTGGAGTCAATCGTTGAAAAAAGAATAAACAATTACATAAACTTGTGGCTGCGATCCCCTGGTTGCATATCTCACGCCGTGTTGACGCTTCTAGTTTATAACATGTATAAAGAAACGCTGTTAAGCGGCCACATTCACCAATTCGGATATCTTTTTACGTCATCCATGACGTATTGGAACGGAATATATTTTATGAATAAAGTGGTAATCAGCTATAATAAAAATAATAATAAAACATAAAACTGATTTTTTTCTTCCTTGCCTTGTTGAATAACAATAACAATAAAAATAACAATAAAAATAACAATAATAATAACAATAAAAATAAAAAATGTTTTTTATTTTTATTTATTTACCAAAAAATATTTACAACCAACGCAGTGCCAATTCGTTAATTTTCTTCGCCCATCTGGTCAATCAGCTTTTTTTTCGAACACCCGCGATGATGAGCCGAAAGCGACTGTTGATTCTTTGCTTGAAACACTTCGCAAAACTGGCACGTATATTTACTGCTGGAACTCGCATAACGACTGGATAAGTGCTCTTCCAAACTCGGCAGCCGCACATCCTCAATCATTTTACACAACTTTGACTGAAAATCGCGCACGTGTCGAATCATGGCAAGCTTTTGCGTGACGAACGCTTGGTACTCTTGATTAATGTTGTCCAAACGTTCTTTGCAAATCGTGTCCACATTCGCGCCCGATGATGACTTGTCGCTCATCTGATCCAAACGCAGCTTAAGGTGGTCAATAATGCTGATTGCGATTTTGATTTTATCGGGGTCGTTTTTTGCCTGGTGGATGTAAACCAGAACGTTCCCGTTGTGCACATTTATTTCAAAATCTTCCTTGTTTGCAATTCCATAATTTTGGGCGAGAAACAATCCGCAACAATTTTGCTGTTCCACATCGTGAAGAAATTTTTTCACCTCTTCCTGAACCACGTTCTTATCCCAATTTTTATTCTCGATCAAAATCCGCGGTCGGTCTTTACGGCTAATCATAATGTCGCCGGTTTCCTTTGTTGTCCCGACAGAATCTATTTGCGCGCACGGATAAAGTGCAACAAGCGTGTTGAATAAAATATTTTCAGATATTTTACCCTTGGCCGAACTGTTTTCCATTTTTTTCAAAACCTCGGAAACGGACTGCGTAAGCGCGCACGTAACTTGCTGACTCGCGCACGACAATTCTTTAATTACACCCAGATTTGCATCGGATGACGCTTTAATCTCTCGAATGCTGGTGTCAATGCGTTTTTCAGTTTGAGCTTGCGACAGCTGCAGCGAAGCCGACAGTTTGGTATCCAGCGTACTTATAAATTCCTGGAGAGATTGCGGCGAAATTGTGGACCCGGAAAAATACTTGTGCGTGTCATCCACAATGGTTTTTTGCATTTCTCGAATTGCTCCGCCAAGCTGTTTTGATAATTGATCATTTGATTTTGGCAAAACATCATTTAAAAGTATATTGGTTTTATCCATGAGTATTGAATTTTGTTCTCGAATGAGGGGTGCAATTTTATCCGAAACATTTGTGGACAGGATCATTTTCACGTCTTCAATGTAGTCGCGCTTAAAATCGGCAAGTTTTGATGATAACCCGGCACTGTGTTCTGCTTGCAGCCGAGACATACCGTCAACTTGCGTTTGAAGCTGCTTTACATTTTCAAACAAACTTGTGAACATGCTCGTATTAAGCGATGCATTCATATTTTCAGTTAATTTTTCAATTAAATCAATAAAAAGAGTAATACAATCTTCGAATTGTAGTCCTGGATTGCGTTCTTTAAAAAATCTCCATATTTTTTCATTATTTACCGTCATCAAAAAATCGGTCATTTTGAATCGTTTCTTTTTGTCGTTACGTTACATTTAGTTGCTGTCTTTTTTTTATATACTTTGCGTTAAATATACTTCATACTTTTTCTACAGATGTGAGCTGATCTTGTTGAGAATAAGATAATAAAACGCGTTTATTTTATCATCAAAATCATTTTTCTTTGATGATTGTAATAATGTTTGATAACTCATTACATCTTTTGCCAATTCTGTTTTTATTTTATTATTTATTTTTTTAATTAATGCATTTATTTTTTTTTTTACCGAAACGTTACCTATTTTTTTTTTATTTTCACTTTCAACGATGTTTTTTATTTTATTTAAGTTTAATTTTGGTTTTTCTTTTGGGGTTTCTTTTGGGGTTTCTTTTTCATCAATACGTCTATTATCATCTCCTTTATTTTTGTATAATTTCTTACCTCTTGTAACTTTTTGAATCAATTGATTGCAGCACGCCGAATCGTCCTCTGTATCGTTACGAGTATTGTTGTTGTCGTTGTAACTGCAGTCACTATTTTCACCATCATCATCATTATTATTATTGTTGTTATTATTATTGTTGTTATTATTATTATTGTTATTATTATTATTGTTATTATTATTATTGTTATTATTGTTGTTAAAAAAATCATGATGGTCGTCGCTGTAGACAGTATCATTTTCCAATTCATGTAACATTTCTTCTGTTGCATCAGCAAGTGAAGTCGATGATGATAAATAATCATGATGTTTGCAACATGAGTTTAATAGTTTCATCAATTCTGTTAAATTTACATATTCGTATTTATAAACGCATGTTTCACCGTTCTTAATATTGGTTTCGTCATTGGTTTGGTCATTGGTTTGGTCATTGGTTTGGTCATTGGTTTGGTCATTGGTTTGGTCATTGGTTTGGTCATTGGTTTGGTCATTGGTTTGGTCATTGGTTTGGTCATTGGTTTGGTCATTGGTTTGGTCATGGTTCTTGTACACATTATCGCAATTTCCATTTCCATTTTCATTATCATTATCATTATCATTGTCATTTTGATTGTGATTATAAACAAAATGTTGACAAGATTCGTCATGATATTCACATTCTTTTACTATGTTACTTATGATTTCGTCAATAATATGTCTTGTTGTTAACAATAGATTCTCATTTTCATTACAAATGTCGCTCGAATCGCTTACTGTTTTAGTCGTTTCATTTTCATCAATATTAAGGTACGCATATGTTTCTTTTATTTCATTATTATAATAATAAGAAACTTTATATTGTTGTATATGCACCGCTCCATCATCAGTTGAAAAACCATGGTTTAATTTTATATTTTTTATATTTTCATTTACATTTTGATTATACCATTCACATTGTTTATCTTTAAATAATACACTCATGATCGTAAATGTTAAATATCCAACCTTCTTTAATTAATAACTATTTTTTTTTAATAAACTTTTAACGCGTTTCGGTTGGTTATTGTATTATATTTTTTTTTATTTACAATTTAGTAACATTTAATTTAGTAACATTTAATTTAATAACATTTAATTTAGTAACATTTAATTTAATAACATTTAATTTAGTAACATTTAATTTAGTAACATTTAATTTAGTAACATTTAATTTAATAACATTTAATTTAGTAACATTTAATTTAGTAACATTTAATTTAGTAACATTTAATTTAGTAACATTTAATTTAGTAACATTTAATTTAGTAACATTTAATTTAGTAACATTTAATTTAGTAACATTTACTAATAATTGTTTTATGTATATGTGGTTTATTTAGGAAATTTAAAATTCGAAAACTAAAATTTTTTAATAAAAAAAATAATATATTTATAATATATAAAATATAAAAAATGACCAAAAAACAAGCAACTATTGGTGCTGAAGCCCCGCTGTTTGATGCTCGAATAACTCACTCTTCACAAAGTGATCTTAATCGTGTGAAAGATACGCATATGTCAGCCCTCTTTACCGTTAAAATTGCAGAACGGCTTAAAGCTGGATTAAATGGAATTGATAGATGTGATAAAATTTGGAAAGATGAAGAAAAGCTTTCTGTTGCGTCTAAAGTTGCCTCAATTGCAGGTGGCCCAATTCTTCTTGTTGAAGCTTTAGGATTGATAGTTTCTACAGCAGTAGGAGGTCCCTTAAAACGCGTTTTTAAAATTAAAAATAATTGCAAAAAAGACGAAGAAGACGATGAAGACGATGAACATAACGATGAAGACGATGAACATAACGATGAAGACGATGAACATAACGATGAAGACGATGAAGAATGTGAGTATGATGAAGACGATGAAGACGATGATGATGATGATGATGATGATGATGATGATGATGATGATGATGATGATGATGATGAAGAAGAAGAAGAAGAAGAAGAAGAAGAAGAAGAAGAAGAAGAAGAAGAAGAACACACTTGCAAAAAACGTCATGATAAGAAAAAAGAAAATCTTTTCGCTCGGTTATGGGACCGAATTTATAAAAAGAAAGACAAAAAAAAGTGCTCTAAAAAATAAACATATTTTGAAAAATATAAAGTTGATTTCTTTACAATAAAAATAAAAAAATAATTTTTTATTTTTATTTTTATTTTATAAATATTTTTGTATAAATATTTTTGTATAAATATTTTTGTATAAATATTTTTGTATAAATATTTTTGTATAAATATTTTTATATAAAATTTTTGTATAAAAGTATTCACGTTCGTTCCATTTGTTCGCTCTTCGTTCCGTATTTTTTCTAACTTTTTATATTTTTACAAATTATTATATTTTACTTTGTACTTATCTACCTACCTATTAATTATAAAGTAAGTAGGGTAGTAAATACAATAATACAATTAAAATAATAATATTGGCATTTAAAGTTGATCCAGCAAGATATGATGCAACAAGTGCGGCCATAATCATCATACCGCCATCAGCAAATACCGCTTTATAAGATACTTCGTTGGCATAATCTTTAAACGTGTCCAACATCCGATTCATCCCCCTTGGAACACTTTTAAAAAAGGCATAAAATAACATGTCATGTACGAATTGAACAATGAGAGCCAGCACTATAAATTTAAAAATTGAAAACTGGCTAAAAATGCGGTAATAAAGCGCCCTCACAATAATCAGTCCGATAAAAATAATTAAAACGTCTGCAACAACCGCCGATAAATTATAATTTTCGTACCATTGTCTTAAAACGCGCGAATCAATCACTCTCGTATTTGATAACAAAATTACAAACATATCGGTAAATAATACACCGTTTAAAAGCGGCAAGTAGTCGCGCGTGTTGTTAAAAACGGCTATATTTGAAAACATAACCATGTTTATAAAATAGTATATATAAATAACATATATATAATATTTTTATTATTTTTATTATTTTATTGGTTTTTATAGTTTACCGGTATACTTATTCTTTCAAAAAAACGTTCGAAATCATAGTATCGTCGATTATATAACATTTCAACAAGGTCGTTCCACTCATTCTGCCATTCATTCGAATTTTGCCGGTTGTTGTTGTTATGGTTATGACAGTCCCTATATTCCTTTTTTTTATTTTCAACTCCTAAATATGTGCAAATATCGCTCGCATCGCATCCAATCCGAATGGTTAATGATCCACTATGGCTCACGCTTTTATAGGCCAGGCAAACAGTTGATGCCATTCCCCACAAAACGACATCGGGAACTCCGTATCCAAATTCGCGGTACAAAAGAGACGCTTCATTCAACACTTCTTCAAAATACATGTATGTGTCTTCATTTAACATTTCGCTCGAATCATCATCATTATCCATAAAAATAGTAACAATAAATCTGTCTTCTTCCGACTGTCTTGTCTCTTTTGCCGCAACATTCGATTCTACTAGCAGCTTTAACGCCGAGATCAGACACTTGTATATCGGGTGACTGCTCAAGGGCCATTCGTGGCGCATTTGATTTTGATTTTGATTTTCATTTTCTAAGCGTTTCTTTAGATAATTCACATTCTTCACAAACGATGCATCCAAATCGTGTAAAACAAGCTCGCTCCCGTCTTTTACAATCAATGTCCTTCCTGTCGCCGCATTCTCAGCAACGGCTAGTGCAAGCCCAATTGCTTTGTTCGAGTTTCCCGCTAGAACCGGTATAACGCGCTTAACGCGTTTTTTCATCGCTTCTTGCGACGCAAATGCAGCCCACTCCGCATTCCTGTTTGCTGAAAAAGAACTGCATGAACTGTAATACTCTGCAACTCGAACGTGCGTTTCCAGGTCGGTTTTTATCCCGGCTTGATGGAGAATGGTATCACATTTCCAGACCTTGTATTTTTTGGCACATAATTCCCGGTCGGCATTTCCAACGTGTCGCTTCATTCGCCAGTCATCCGGTTTCAAATTGAGAAGCGCGCGGTCTTGCAGATCTCGCGTAAGACGCGTCGTTTTTGAAAATGCAATGTCTGACCACTGCTGACGGCACATTTTAATTTGTGGCGTCTCCAGATATTGATTCAATAATGACACAAGTTTCCGGTAATGAATTTTACACTTTACAATTGCCTTTTCATACGAAATGGGATTCGCATTTCGATCTTTCGGAAGCCAATCTTTATAATAGTCGCACGCAAGGCGCTCATAGAAATTGCCGTATTTTTTTGACTTGTTTTCTCTCGGAATCCATTTTGAAACAAATGAAACTTGATCGCCATTGCCGATAATTTCACTGTCGTTGTCGTCTTTATAAAATGCTAGCACATCTTTGGCGAGGCGCTCATTTACAATGTTCACCGCATATTTGGTAAGATCCAGGTATGCCCCCATATCCCGCTCATCGCGCATGTTCATTGAGCGGCGCATGTATGCCACAAGCCCTTTGATGTCCTTCCATGATCCCATGGGGCTTTTTTCGAGCTTTCCAGATTGTGATGACACAATGGTTTTTAGAGCATGAATCGCAGCGGCGCCATCCACTCGCGCCAGTTCAAAAATTTGCATGTAAGCTAGCTCTCGCTCACCACACCCGTCGCTAATGTCGCGCGTGTATCCCAGCAGGCGATACAACATGGTAATGTGCCACTTTGCGCGGCATTTCATTTGATCATTCTCTTTTTCCAAATACAACATTTTTAAAAGTTCTCGATACTGTTCTCTCACTTTAGAATAATTTATATACGAAAATGCGGCGTCGTTTTTATTGTGCGATGCATTCTTGTGTGGTTTATGATCATAGTTTTTTCGCTGCTTTATTTTTTTAAAGATGGAAAGAATGCTTTGTTTGATTTCATCATACTTTTTATCGCATTCATTCTTGCACTCGTGTTCTTGGTCTTGTTCTTGGTGTTGTTCTTGGTCCTCGTTGTCTTTTTTTTCATTAAGGTTGTTATTATAGTCATTTAGTAAATTTTCCACTAGAAAACCTAGTCCATTTCTTTGCTTCGTTTGTTTCGTTTGTGTTGGTTGCATCTCTTGATTGTCTTGATTGTTTTTAATATTTAATATTATATATATAAAATAATATCTAAGTTGTTCTAAATTATTATTTTATTTATTATTATTATTATTATAAATATTATTATTATAAATATTATTATTATAAATATTATTATAAATCATATTAGTATTAATTTTATATATTATAATAAAATTAATTGCGTTACTTTGCGTTACTTTTTTAAATTTTTTCATAGTCATAATTAAGTTATATGTCTGCTTCAAATAATAATAATAATAATAATAATAATACATTTGACATCGACACAAACGTCGACAACTACACAAACGACGAACTGTTGGAAATATTGGAACTAGGGTCGGAACCACCCACTGCAGAAGACATTCAAAACAAGGTGCAACTCATGATGCGCCAGTACCCGTCCATCGCTTTCTTTTTTGCACAAGTCGGCGAACGCCTGGAATCCGAATACGCAGATGCTGGTGACGATGTCGCCGATGAAGAGGGACAACAGGATGAAGAGGACGAAGCAAACGTTTGGCTAAAAAATCAGTATTTGACGCAAAACGGCGCAAAAGAGTTCAAACAGTACACATCCCGCGACAACAAGGTTCAGGTATTCGAAGATGGCAACGGGCACGAACAAATGAAACAGGAACGTCTCGGCGCCGTTAATGCAATCAGCGTCCCAGTTAGCCAGGGCTCTTTAAATCCTGTATTAAAAAATATCACTTCGCGAATCGTGATGCTGGACAGCACTTATCGCCAGAACATTGTGCCATACGATTCGCCGGTTGCAGCGTCCACGGATTACGCGCTCGACTTGTCGGACACGCTTAATAAAACGCTCAGCATCAAGCTGTCCTCCGTGCAAATTCCGTTCACCTGGTATAATTACGCCGACTACCTGGGGAACACGTGCTTCATGTACGCCACGAGTTTGACGCCTTTTACTGGTAACAATTTGAATCCGCACGGAATGCAACAATTCAAAATATTAAACGGAAGTTACACGAACACGACCACACTTTCCAATGCACTTAATTCGGGTTTGCCGTCTGGCGTATTTACATTTTCCGTTGTAAACAATTCTTTTACAATCACAAATGGTAGTAATGTAAATTATGTCCGAATTATCTTTTACAACGGGAATAATCCTACAATGAGCTGCTCTGATACCGGTTGCCGCTTTCCTTCCAAACTGGATAATAACTTGGGCTGGAACCTGGGGTTCAGGAGCACAAACATTCCGAGAGTCGACCTGGCACTAGCGTACGATCTTGCACCTAACACCTCGTCTCCCCCATCTCCCCCTCCCCCCCTTAGTTCCGTTGTAGCCAGCGTGCCTTATTGTAATATCGGCCCCAATTATTTTTTGCTCGTCGTCGACGACTTTAACCAGAACCATTTGAACCAGGGGCTCGTTAACATTGACGACACCGACACCACGCTGAATCCGCCGTCTTACATTAACGCCGACATCAATTATAGCTGTTTTAGCACGAACGAGGGGTTTAATTCACCGTATCCGGTTTACATTCCAAATGCGCCGGCCCGGCTAACCCAAGCGCAGCTCTACTCTGCAAATCAAATTGCGGAAAATCGTCGAAACACCACCAATATTCGCACCCCGGGTCCGACCACAACCGACGTTTTGGCTGTTATTCCGCTAAAAGTCGGCGGCTTGTCATTCGGCGACAAGTACATTGAATTCGGCAGCTCCTTGCTACAAAACGAGCGCGTCTACTTTGGCCCGGTCAACATTAGTAGAATGCGCGTGACGCTGCGCGACGACAAGGGCAACATTGTCAACCTAAATGGCGCCGATTGGTCGTTTTCCCTCATTTCAACCCACTTGTATGAGTTTTAGCTCTTACTTTATCAAGTTCGTCGTTTTATGGCACGACTTACATTCCCGCTTTTCGACCACGTGGTCCCCGGCGCGCTATGCGGCTTATAATAAAAGTCGTTGCTCTTCCACATCACGTTGTGCGTGTATTGCAGTGAAACAAGGCACTTGGTGCCCCGACATCCGCGGCCTTGAGAGCCGCCAAGTAAATAAAGTCCAGGAGACATTCTATTATTTTCTTTTTTTATTGGTTTGTTTGTAATATAGTCATATAAAATAAATTTTAGAGAGAATTTATTTATATCTTTATTTATTTTATTTATTTTTATAAAATTTTATTTATTTATTTAAGAAATAATTATAAAATTGATTTTTTTGCGACTATTCAAACGCACATATATCCGCACACATAATATACCATCTGTTAAATGCCCGTTTGTACGCGCTCAGTTAACAATTTTGCAACCAATATTCTTAACAACATTGTTGATAATGTTGTTAATCATCCAAATAGTAAAGAAAAAGAAAAAGAAAAAATACAAAACAATAATGATTCCCCAAAAGTCGAGGTCGAGGAGGAGGGGGCTTCGCTTGGATTCGGATGCTGCTCCGTTTGCTTGGACGAGATTCAGTGCGACAAGGGGCGCTTCGTTTTGGAATGCGGTCACACGTTTCACGCAAAATGCATCCTGATCGAATTTCAGCACCGAAACCGCTGTCCGATGTGCAGAACAGAGGTCAAGGAATCGGCCGCTCACGAACACCGGTTCATGATGCCGTCAATCCTTCGCATCTACAGCTCCATTCTTCACGACGCAGCAGACCATTTCATTCACGATCTCGGACACATCACATTTGCAAACGTCATTCACCGCATGATGTTGCTCAGTTCCGAAGACCAGGAATTGCGGTCAGTTCAATATCCTTACATCAAACGCCTGCTCGTCCAATTTGCGTCCATGTTGATTCGAGGCGTCGCATTTTCTGTTCGCGATCATGATCATCACAGCGAAATACAGGATCCGGTGCCAATCGACATTGTTGATAACATGATGGACGTTGATAACGACACGGATTATGATGCCGCCATAAGCAACCCAGCAGTCGATGCAGCCGTCGCATACCAGGCAATCGTAACAACAGACATGAATTTTGACTCGCCGTCTCACAATGATAACGTTAGTTCGGCGCTCATTCGGCGTTCAGTCGCTCTCGCAGCCATGGGCTCACAGCGAGCCGACCTTTCATTACGACGCGCATCACGGCTCGCGCTTCGACGCCAGCAGTTCCAAGAAGTGCAGCGCTTGTTACAGGAAGCCGTTGCGGAAAGGGAAAGGGAAAGAGAACAAGTCGCCGTTACCGTTAATCAATCGCAACCTGAACAAAATGTAAACATGGTCATATCTGAAAATCAAAATCCAGTTGAAGAAAATGATGATGATGGAGCGAATCCTTGGGGGATACAATTTTAAAGTCAGACAAACAAACAAAGATTAATTTATATGCCATTCTATAAAAAATTCTATAAAAAATAATAAAATAATAAAATTCTATAAAAATAATAAAATAATATATAAAATAATAAAATAATACAAAATGCTCCGCAATTTTCATGATATAACCAATGTCTTGTTCATCAATCTGGATTCGCGCACAGATCGTCGCACACATTTTGAATTGCAGTTTTCCGAAATCGGACTTCATCCGCAGCGCTTTGCGGCCATTCAGAATGAGCGCGGCGCCATTGGCTGCACCATGAGCCACATCGCGTGCATGGAGATGGCGAGTCAAAATAACTGGGACCACGTTCTCGTGTGCGAAGACGACGCCACAATTATCAATCCGAGCCAGCTCGTGCATCAAGTGAATCATTTTTTTCAGCGGTTTAATGACTCGTGGGACGTACTGCTACTAGCCGGCAACAATTATCAGCCATTTCGCCAAGAATCGTCCGAAGCTGTGCGCGTGGCCAACTGTCAAACCACCACCGCGTATTTAGTGCGCCGCCCCTATTTTGAAACATTGTTGGCGAATTTCAAGGAGGGATTGAGCAAATTAAAGGCCATTGATCAATACTGGAAACTCCTGCAGCGCACAGATCGCTGGTATCTGATCGTTCCCATTTCTGTGATCCAGCGCCCCGACTACAGCGACATTTCCAATAGGTGCGTCGATTACAGTGATGTAATGACGCAAATCAATAAAAAATGGAACGGGGAAAGGGTCCGGAAAACTGTGGTTCCCGTAAAATCTCGAGTTCGGGATCGGGACAAGAGGGTGTTTAAATTTTATTTTAAAAATAAAAATTGATTTTACAATCACTCATTATTTATTTTGTAATAATTAAAGTAAATAATTAAAGTAAATAATTAAAGTAAATAATTAAAGTAAATAATTAAAGTAAATAGTTCAAGTAAATAGTTCAAGTAAATAGTTCAAGTAAATAATTAAAGTAAATAATTAAAGTAAATGGTTTCACAAGATAAAGAAAAAAAATCATCGTAGAAGACGCAACGAAAATATCATTCCTCAAACAAAAAAATACGCATTGTAGAGACGCAAGAATCACGTTTGATGCCGGTCCCCACGTTTACACCGTCGACGGCGATCCGTCTGTCAAATACACGTCTGTAACAACATGGAACCACGCCCACAAAAAATTCAATTTTTTATTTTATTATAAATTTTTATTTTATTATAAATCAAATCATTTTTTTTTCTTTTTTTTTATATTTATATATATTATAATTTTTAAATTTATAAAACTTTTAAAAATGAGCACAACCGAACCCTCTTATCCCACATTTGACCAAATTGTCAAAGGAAATGTCAGCATTAAAAAATTAAGTAAATATAAGTATAGGATTACCTTTAGTAAAATCGGTAAATTTCTGGTATATCAAGTTTGGAATAAAGATACTGCAATGAATTCAAATAGCGGTCCTTATTCAAATAGCAGTCGTTTTGTTTATTATCTATCTGCAAAAAAATGGGTAAAAAATTTTAAAGAACATAACAAACATTTAAACGAAAATGGAAAACTTATATTCACTCCAACTACCATTATGGAAATTGAAGATTATGATAATTATGCATTTGTACTTAATAAAGCGGACATGAGTAAATATGGACACGTCGTATTCACGGTTTCAACAAAAGAAATTAAACTTGAAAGTAATAATACTTCTTCGAAAAATTTAATTAAAATACCATGTGGAAAATTTAACAATGTCCGCTTTGATATTGATGCACCTAATCGTAATGGCGGGATGGTGGTATTTAATAAATCTAATTGTGGGGTTAGTGATGATGGGACTATTCAGTATGTTAGGTGGTATTGTTGTGGAGGGAGGGGGCCTGCGAGTGAATGTGGTATTCACGGATTGTGTGGTAATGCCCTTCAACAAATCGCGTCAGACCCCCATTATAATTGGAAGCGGGATGAGATATCCTGTAGACGTTACTGACAATCAGGGCAATCAAAGCCGAGCTAGTCAAAATGTAAATATTGTTATATCCGAGCAACAAGAACAAGGACAACAAGAACAAGGACAACAAGAACAAGGACAACAAGAACAAGGACAACAAGAACAAGAAGATGACTCAAGCCCGTGGGGTGCCGAATTTTGAAAATATTCATTCAATTCATTCAATTCATTCAATTCATTCAATTCATTCAATTCATTCAATTCATTCAATTCATTCAATTCATTCAATTCATTCAATTCATTCTATTCATTCTATTCATTCAATTCATTCAATATTCAATAAAAAACAGAAAAAATAGAAGAAAAAAGAGAAAAAGGGAAAAAAGGAAAAAGGGAAAATAATATAAAAATTGATTTTTTTATGTTGTATTGGTTTTCTATATAAAATAAATAAAATAAGATGCCCCAGCTACAAGAAGACGCGACGAAAATATCATTCCTCAAACAAAAAAATCCGCACCCGAGAGATGCAAGAATCACTTTTGATGCAGGCCCCCACGTTTACACCGTCGACGACGACCCGTCTATAAAATACACTTCCGTCACCACATGGAACCATCAACATTTTGACCACTTTGACGCCGACGCCATCATTGATCGCATGATGTCCGGACCTAACTGGCTGAAAAGCAAATATTACGGCATGACGCGCGACCAAATTAAAGTGGGCTGGGACAAAAACAGAGACCAAGCCGCCGCCGCTGGCACCGCAATGCATTATAATATCGAGTGCGTTTACAACGGGTCTTTGTTAGATGACGTGGACGACGGGTCCATCGAATTCGGCTACTTTCGCCGCTTTTATGCAGATCATTCCGATTTATTGGAGCCGTTTCGCACAGAATGGACCATCTTTCACGAGGAAATGCTTTTGTCCGGTTCCATCGACATTGTGTTTCGGAATTTAGATGACGGCACGTTTTCAATTTACGACTGGAAAAGAAGCAAGGAAATTAAAAAAACGTCGTTTGGCGGCGCATTCGCAAAAACACCGGAAATCGAACACTTGCCGGATTCGAATTATTGGCACTACTCACTCCAGCTCAATACGTATAAAACAATTTTGGAACAGAAATATGGGCTCGTAATACGCGACATGTATTTGGTTTGTTTGCATCCGGATAATGCAAACAAATCATATTTGAAAATTAAAGTTGCTGACTTGTCAGAGGAAATGCGTGCGCTGTTCAATTAGCGGCGGCAACGGCGACGATATGAACAAGGACAGATGTTGGTGTGCCGTCTACCGGCCAAGTTGCTTTTACCCGTACGCCTGTACCTGGAGCGGTAGCAGTTACCATACCTCCTGTCGTAACATCGAAGTATGATGATGATGCCTCAGTGCTGAATTTCTCAAAGTGGGCATATGGAGGAATATTTTGAAGAGATATTTGTGCGGGTACATTAACGGTAAAAGAGGGATGTTCGAAGGTAGGAATAGTAGTGACGGGAGGAACAGCGGCGCCAGCATAGTTCGGATGTTCTGGATCATTAACGTGAGCTGCAATTGAAGATTGAGTCTGATTAAAGTATGAGTATAACAAATTGAGTTGTTGTTGTACATTATTAAATTTTGTCAGAATATCTGTCCCTTGAGCACTGTCAAGAGAATTGATCCTTTCAACGACTTCTGCAAAAGTATCTAATACGCCAGCATTATTAAGCATAGTATCAATTCGGGCCTTTTCAGCAAGGATTCTTGTATCGTGGCTACCAAGCTGTGTGGTGTGAGCTGCAAGCTGTGTAGCGTGTTCTGCAAGCTGTGTGGCGTGGCTAGCAAGCTGTGTAGTGTGATCTGCAAGCTGTGTGGTTTGGCCAGCCACCGTACCAGACGATAAGACATGCAATTGATCTTTGACATACTTCACAGTCGCAGCAGAAGTGTTGTCAGGACTATCAGAAAGCTCTGCTAATTTTACATTGGTGAATTTTGAAAAATCGGCTAAACCGTTTTTTTTCAATAATGCACCATTCAAGTAAATATCTCTATTTGCCATTTTAATATGTTTTATATTATTATATGATATTTTTTTTTTTCCAAAAAAAAATATTAACGCTCTACAATTCCAAAAACGCTAAAGTTATAAAAACGTTATAAAAAATGCTAAAGTTATAAAAAACGCTAAAGTTATAAAAACGTATAACAATTTATTATAATTCCTTAATGTATCATAAAAATATATGCATTATGATTATTAAAAATGAAAATACCCATTTCATTTGCCTCTAATTCAATTTGCGTCGTACCATCTGGAGCTGGAGCATATAATCTTGAATACATGTTCATGCCATCTTTACACGTAACAAGATGTGGACCAAAAATAATAATTTCTGGTTTATCTATAGGATTTTGTGGCAATTCTGTAGTTGGTATAGTAGTATTTAATTCGTCTAGCAATGGCGGATAAATTATTTGTTTACTGGATTCACCAGTTGGTCCCTGCGGTCCCGTTTGTCCCTGAAAACCTTCTGGCCCCCGTGGTCCCACCGGTCCCAGTGGTCCCCGTAGCCCCACTGGTCCCCGTAAACCATCTGGCCCCCGTGGTCCCACCAGTCCCACCGGACCCACCGGTCCCGGTATTCCCTGCGGTCCCTGTTTACCATCTAACCCTTTTAATCCTGCTGCCCCCTGTAGTCCCTGTGGTCCCTGTGATCCCTGTGGTCCCTGTAGTCCCTGTGGTCCCTGTGGTCCCTGTGATCCCTGTGGTCCCTGTGGCCCTGTTGGTCCTGTCGGCCCTGTTGGTCCTGTCGGTTCCATGTTATTAATTGTTCCACTCTCGTCAATTGCACTACTTGACATTATAGTAATCTTATGTGTATTAATATAATATATTTGTTAATGTGTTATATTTATATAATATTCATTCATTTTTTTAATTTGTTTATGTCATGATTATATTATAAATAATTTAAATTATAAACATGATATAAAATAAAATATAACGTTACTTTATTTTGGCGACTTTTATTATAATCATTTTATAATTTCATCCACGAATCCGTATTCCAGCGATTTCGCCGAGGTTAACCACAGGTCTTGTTTCAACAAGTCGTCTAAATTTTGACTCGAAATGTTGCCGTAATTCAAATACGTTTTTTTTATAATTTCCATAAATTCAACCATGTTGCTGTATTCGTTTTTGATTTCCTCGAATTTTCCAGATGCGCCCCCGCTCAGCTGATGAACCAGCATCACCGAATTCTCCGTCATAAAACGCCGCTTACCGCACACACTCATTAGCGTCGCAGCGCTCGCCGCAAACCCGTCAATATACGTGTATACCGGCGTCTTTAAAAGCTTTATTACATCCATAATGTAAAACGTGTGCATCAAACTCCCGCCGTAGCTTTGTATGTGCAGGTGTATGGGGGGCGCCTCGATTTTATAATGAATCGCAATCGTTTGAAGGTGCAGGTCCAGCTCTTCCAGCTTGGTTTTCAGTTGAAGCGTGCTGGATTCGCTTACCGCGCCGTAAAAATAAATATTGTTGTTCTCAGATCGAACTGTAGTCCCGGCCCCGATCTCTGTTGCGCCGGCATAAATGGCAAAATATAGTAGCATCAGCATGTGCTGCGGCGATATCATCATTTTTTTCATTTGAAACATTCTTGTCTGTATACTTCATTCATTCATCTATTTAAATACTTTCATAATTTTGATATAAAAATATATTGGGTTATTTATTTATTTAATTTGTTTATCATTTATCACGCTATTATTTTGTTATTTTGTAAAATGCAAATGTATCGCATTGTTATGACAGTTGGATTTTACAAAAAACATCGCCGCATTCATGACTCCTACATCTTGGAATACATTTGGATCGACGGCCGCGGAAACTTGCGCTCAAAGTATCGCACTGCGTATTCCACATTTGACTCTATGGATATACAACCAAATAATTACATCCCGGTTGAACATTGGAATTACGGCGGTTCTAAAGCTTCTGCCGATAATAACGAGATTTTACTGGTTCCCGTCGCGCATTACGCCAATCCGTTTTTTGAACCCGGACGCGCATTCCTCGTCTTGTGCGACACGTATCGCGGCGACGGAACTCCTACCGAAACAAATTTCAGGCACGATGCGAAAAAAGTATTTGAAAGCGGCGGTCACGGTCGTCGAGCAGATCCGTGGTTCAGAATCGAACAGGAATACTTCATCGCGCAGTCAGGGGGGGCGGCAGAGTCAGAAGTGGTAAACTTTCCGCAAAACGATGAAAATTCGCAGCATTATTGCGGCGTAGGAAGTCGCCCCGTTACTTTGCGACGGTTGGCCGAAAAACACTACGAATACTGCTTGCGCGCAGGTCTAAAAATCAGCGGAATTAATGCCGAGGTGGCGTTCCAAATCGGTCCGTGCTCCGCCATTAGCGCCGGCGACGAGCTGTGGGTTGCGCGATACATTTTACACAAGTTGAGCGAGGAATTTGGGGTTTGCATCAGTTTCAAACCAAAACCGTTGCCAAATCCGTCTACACTGAATACCAAATTCAGCACCGAGGAAAGTCGTGATAAAAATGGCTTGAAGTGCATCTATAAATACATTGACCGCTTGTCGAAAAAATGTGCACATGATGCAGGATTCGCTTCCGGTGAATGCGGTGCCACCATTCGCATTCCCAATTCAGTTTTAAAAGCGGGATGCGGATATCTGGAAGACAGGCGCCCGGCAAGTGACGCCGATCCGTATCAAGTGATCGCTGCAATTTTTAGCACCGCTTGTTCCAATTAATTAATAGTTATTGCATTTCTATTATTGCATTTCTATTATTGCATTTCTATTATTGCATTTCTATTATTGCATTTCTACAAGTCGAATGCACGTTTCCTTGATCGTGTTCGGTTCCAACGTTCCTTTGATTCGTTTATTGATCGCTGGAAATGCAATGTTGACGGTTTGTTTCTCGCCCGTTTTTATGTAGGCGCTCACAATTCCAAACAGCTCTTTGATTTCGTCGTGTTCGGATGCCAGCAGTTTCAGCTCTGTCAGCTTCTCAAATATGGGTCGCACTTGTTCCCTTCTCTCGTCTTTCGAACGCTCGTGAAACGGTTTTAGGTTCATTTTTTATCTGGTTGGTATATATTTTAATAATAAACATTATTTTTAATATTTTTTAATAATGTTTATTTATTTATTTTAATTTTTAATTTAGTGGTATTGTGGAACAAAATGAAAAACAATATGAAAAACAAATATGAAAAACAAATATGAAAATATGAAAAACATAATAAAACAAACATAAATTGATTTTTTTTATTTATAATTATGATTATACAGTTCCTTAAAGAATTACAATGGCTGTGAATCCAAATTTGGCTACATTGATGCGCATAATTGAAGAAAACCAAGACAAAATGACCGAAGGTGAGTATCTTGACGCTATGAATGCATTGTGCGCACTTCATCGTGCTGCAACTTCTGTTGACCTTCCTCCACTTCCTGCACTTCCTCCATCTCCTCCATCATCACCACCATATTCGTCCATATGGGATGACCTTCCTCCACTTCCCGACCTTCCTCCACTTCCTCCTGCCTATTCCTAAACAATTAAAAAAAATTAATTGTTTTTTACTTGTTTTTATTTTGTTTTACTTGTTTTTATTTGTTTTTATTCATCTGCATTCCAACTCAGCAAGTTGTCGATGGACACCCACTTTTCAATGCACGCGCTCGGTTTTGTAACGCATACTTTCTGGATACCGTTATGATCCACTTGAACTTCGGGGTAAGACCGTTCAAGCAGCCAGTCGGAGTCCATTTGCCCCGACGTTCGTTTCACTTTGATCGATTCGCGATCTTTCAAATGGTTGGCTCTTCCATACGCTTTGTTTTTCATAAAATATTCTATGGCTCGCTTCCCTTTTTCTCTGCACGCATCGTCGCCGCATGACACCCAGCCGTTTTTGGTTTCAAACGAAAGATAGTGCATATATGGTCCGGGCTTGGTAACATGGGTGCAAAAGTCGCACGCATTCATTGAAATGAATGTAAGGCGTCTGTAATGCGGCGGTCCTGCTTCTATCGCTTCTTCTATTGTTTCAATTCCATTTTCAGTTTCAATTCCATTTTCAGTTTCAATTCCATTTTCAGTTTCAATGTCTCTATTTTCGATATTATTACTATCGTGTGATTGTTCTATGCTGCTATAATTCATTTTTTTTATTTAATTCAAGATTTATCTATTAACTCTTATATCTTTTATATACATTCGATTGTTATATTTATTATGTTTTAATAAAATATTTATCATCCGTCATCATCAAACAAAATAAATTATAAAGATATATATAATATACACCAACCGAAAAGAAAAATGCAAATATACAATGTTATCTTTATTATTATCGGCACAGTACAATGATCGCTCGATGTTACGTGCATTGTTGTATGAAAAATAAAAATCTTGATATTCCAAGTTAATTTAGATTTAGATTTAGATTAAGATTAATTCGTTCCATTTGTTATTTACAGTGATGAAGACATTGGCATCGGCGTCAGCGTTCGGTTTCGTATTTTAAGCTGTTTTGCACTCGGACGGTTTTTTTGATTCTTTTTTCGCGTTCCTTTATTGTTTCGTTGTTTCGCCTGGCCCATTTTAAATTGCACATGTTTTTTTGTATTTTTATTTGCCTTCTTCTTGTTTTGATTATTACCGTTCTTACGTGTATGCTTTTTAAGTATCGAAATAATTTTATTTTCTTTCTCATTTAGTTCACGATTTTTCATTTTAAGAGTTTCACTCTCTCCACCCATTTGGCTATTATTTGTATTTGCACTCGTATTCGTAATCACTGGTTCTTCTTCTTCTTCTTGATCCGCTACGCTTACTGGTTCTATATTTCTATTTTGTTCTTGTTCTGCTACACTTAATTCTTCTCCTTCTTGTTTTTGTTCTTGTTCTTCATCTTCTTGGTCTTCTTCTTGATCCGCTGCGCTTAATTCTTTTTCTTCGTCTTGATCCGCTGCGCTTAATTCTTCTTGATCTTCTTCTTGGTCTTGGTCGCTTAATTCTTCTTCTTCGTCTTCTTGGTCGCTTGATTCTTCTTCTTCGTCTTCTTGGTCGCTTGATTCTTCTTCTTCTTCTTCTTCTTGATCTTCTTGGTCGCTTGATTCTTCTTCGTCTTGATCCGCTGCGCTTAATTCTTCTTCTTCCTCTTCTTCTTCTTGATCCGCTGCGCTTAATTCTTCTTCTTGGTCTTCTTCTTCTTCTTCCTCTTGATCCGCTGTGCTTAATTCTTCGTCTTGGTCTTCTTCTTGGTCTTCTTCTTGATCTTCTTCTTGGTCTTCTTCTTCTTGATCCGCTGCGCTTAATTCTTCCTCTTCTTCTTCTTCTTGGTCTTCTTCTTCTTGATCCGCTGCGCTTAATTCTTCCTCTTCTTGATCCGCTGCGCTTAATTCTTCTTCTTCTTCTTGGTCTTCTTCTTGGTCTTCTTCCTCTTCCTCTTCTTCTTGGTCGCTTGCGCTTACTTCATCTTCTGCCTCTGCTTCGCTTGCGCTTGCGTCTTCTTCTTCATGGTCGCTTTCATTGTTTTCCCTGGTTTCATTGTTCGCTACCCCTCCATTTTGAAAATTGGGCATTCGCTTAACTATTTCTCTCAACATGTCCATTTTTGTATTATTTATTTATTTCCAAATTATATTTAATATATAATTTGGAAATATTTTTTTATGTATAATCGTAATCACATAAACATAATAATGTAATAATGTGTTAATTACGCATCCGACCAAAAAGAAAAACGTCTAATATATTTGGTTTAAATATATAAATTATAATCATAAATTATAATCATAAATTATAATATAATCATAAATTATAATAATTCTATTTATGTCTAACATTTTAGAAGCTTTGCCAGTTGGCCAAAAAGTTGGCATCGCATTTAGTGGTGGTTTAGATACATCGGTGGCAGTTGCATGGATTAAATTAAATGGCGCAACACCGTGCACTTACACCGCAGATCTTGGCCAATATGATGAAAAAAATATAGAATCCGTACCCGATCGTGCTAAAAAATACGGCGCAGAAATTGCTCGCCTCATCGATTGCAAAGTGTATTGAAAATCTAGATTCAAATATTGAAATTATCGAACCAGTCATGTGCGTGAAATTCTGGGATCCATCAGTAAAAATCGATAGCGAAGACGTAACCATTGAATTCACACAAGGCAGGCCAACTGCAGTCAATGGAAAAACTATTAAAGACCCAGTTGCGCTAATTATGGAAGTCAACTCTATCGGCGGTCGTCACGGACTCGGCATGAGTGATCAGATCGAAAATCGAATTATCGAGGCAAAAAGTCGAGGGATTTATGAAGCTCCCGGACTTGCTTTGTTATTTATCGCATATGAGAGGTTACTAACAGCAATTCATAATGAAGACACAATTGCCATTTACCACGAGCAAGGTCGAAAGTTGGGAAGATTGTTATATGAAGGCCGATGGTTTGATCCGCAGTCGCTAATGCTGCGCCAGTCACTAACCTCTTGGGTTGCATCGGCAATAACGGGATCGGTAAAAATTAGATTGCGCAGGGGTGATGACTACTCGATCATTGATACAAGGGGTGCAAATCTTTCATACTCGCCAGACAAGTTATCAATGGATAAAATCGAGGACGCCGCGTTTGGTCCGGCTGATCGAATCGGACAATTAACCATGCGAAACTTAGATATCGCCGACACCAAAACAAAACTTGAGTTGTATGCATCACAAGGCCAGTTAAACATTGGGGATTTCAAACTTTTAAAAAAACTATATCAAGTTATATAAGGAAATATTGCGCAGATTCATTATCATTTTTTTTATTTTTTTATTTTTTTTACTTCACTTGTTTTAATAATAAAAATAAAAATCAAATATAAAACTATAAATCTATATTATATATATTATATAACCCATGGAAACGGAACCATTACCATCGACTAAACAGCAGCACAAACAGAGACAGGATAAAGAGGACAAACCGGACAAACAATACAAACAATACATTGATTCATTTTTTACTCGTGACTTTTTAGAAGCTTATTTTCACGAAAAAAAATAACGCGCATTTCATTTCGCACATTCGTTCGGTTCGTATAGCGTATGGTTTATTTAATATTATGTTATATCAAATAACATTCTTGCTTTCTATTTTATGAACTACAAGGAAATTTGGATCGACATTCGCGACGAACACGAATTGGCAGAAAGTCAAATTATTGCTCCCAATGATGCGACACTTGTGTCACACGTAACACCCCCTCCACTCACCTCTAATAAACGCTCCGCCCGCATTCATAATTACTCAATTGCACTCGGTGTCAACGTTATGACCCTTACATCAAACAATAAACAGTCAATGTCAATGTCAATACCATCACTGTTGTCATCGTTCTCGTCGTTGTCAACATATACACGACTAACAACGGCAGAAGAAGCGGCATTCAAGGTACTCGCCAAAGCTCGTGAAGCGGTCGCTTATGGTAGCCGCGGAGTCGGTGGTCTCATCATGGATAATCGCACCGGCCGCGTAATTGCTGAAGGACGCAATCGTCGCTATCTTCCAGTAAAATCACCTTTCCAATCTTTCGATAATGAGGTTATTACCTGGGACTACACTGCGCACGCCGAAATCGAACTAATAAAGTGGTATTTTTCAAATCGCTACCGGTACTACCTTCCAGATCCCGCTGACCTTACAATCGTTACATCACTCGATCCGTGTGCAATGTGTACAGGATCAAGTATCGCATCTGGATTCAAGGTTGCAACAATTGCGCTCGATAAAACCGGTGGCATGAATATAAATGGCAACGGCGCATATACAACACTCCCCCTCCTCCTTAGACGCAAAGCACAGGACACATCGGGACTCTACGCAATTGATGGACAGCGGACATACCTAGGGCCACCCAATATTCCGCTTTGCAATACTGCAGTCACTGGCGCAACGGGCGACGCATGTTTAAATGTGTTTTTCAATACTCCATCCAGTCGTGTAAGTCCGTCTGAATTCACCACAGTCGACGATCTTATAGACCCACGATCACTTTCATTGAAGAGCGCGTTTCGCCAAAAGATCATGCGCGCATGGCCGCACGCGTTTAGCATTCGACTTTCAGACCCGCGACGACCTACGTTCGCACTGCGACGATTTCTTGAAAGGTTGAGTCATGCAACGCCGGGATCAACCAACGCCGTCGCGTTCATCGACCCATTTGGCAATTTACTCGTCGCTTCGGCCGATTACACCCACACTCACCGCGGACCAGTCGCAACTGCATTCATAACTACAGTCGAAACATACGCACACACGCGTTATCTGCTTTTCAATGGTGCTGATACACATAATGATTCAAAGCGCACACTTACTGAACCGCGACAAGGAATGTTTGTCTGGCTCTATTGTCCATCACCATCCCTCGCTACAACATTTCAAGATCTTGGCGCATATGGATCAACTGTAAGATTATCGTCTCTCGGAACCTTCCAGTTCTTTTTACCACCGCGCAGCGGAACAATTCATGATCTTCGAGCGCAAATCGCCGCTATGCCTCCTTTTTATACACAGACAGTTAACATTGATCCTATTCAGGTAGGGTCCGCTCCCACCACACTGACACGCACTGCCTTATTAAACAATGACCCTAATCCAGAAACATACCCGGCTTATCCATAATACTGTTAGTTATATTATATTATATTTATCATTTTTAATCATTTATATTTATCATTTTTAATCATTTATATTTATCATTTTTAATCATTTATATTTATCATTTTTAATCATTTATAATTATAGATTATATTTTTTTATTTTTTAATATTCATTCATATTATATTTGTATTTATTATAATAAATGGTTACAAAAATGAAAATGTTTGGTTTTTTAAATAATGACCAAGTTAAAAACCAACAAGTTGTTAAGAACCAACAAGTTAACCAACAAGTTAAGAACCAACAAGTTAAGAACCAACAAGTTAAGAACAAAGAACAAAAATCTTCCCCCCCTTCTTATTCTCAATTCAACATGAAAAATTTAGCAGCCATCATGAAAATACAAAATACCGGATGCAAAAGTTGTAGAGGTTAAATTAGTTTCGAAAATAAAAATAAAAATATAATATAATACAATCAGTACTTACAGCGAAATATTCACGCTCTTCTATTTTTTATTTTTATTTTTATTTTTATTTTTATTTTTATTTTTATTTTATTTATAATTTTCATATTTTATTTATAATTTTCATTTGATATTTTTTATTTCATATTTTTTATTTTTATTGTATATTTTTATGGCATCGCACCTTTCTATCAAGTTTTTAGTCGTCGGTGACGAAAATGTCGGGAAAACAACCATCATCAATTATTTTACGCTCGTGCCCGTAAAGGCGGTTTCCACCGTCGGAATCGACTTTCAATCTCGAATTGTCGCGCTCTCCGCCGATCCGGATAAACAACAACAACAACAACAACAACAAGATCAAAATAATGAAAATAATAAAACAAAAATAAACGAAAAAAATAATAAAACAAAAATAAACGAAAAAAATGGTCGTCGCGACTTACAGCAGCAGCACCAGCACTTGTATTCATCGCCGTCGAAATCCGCATTTCATTCAGAGTCGGAAACTTTGCTTTTAAGCACCATGAAAGTGGGCGGCGCCGTTGCTCACGCTGACACAATTCATTCTCCCATTCGCCACACCGACTACGACTACGTAAAGTGCTGCTTTTGGGACACTTCCGGTTCCCCAAATTATCAATGCCTCGCCCAAACGTATTATACCGGAATCGCAGCAGTCATCGTCGTATTCGACTTGTCAAGCCAGCATTCTTACAACGGCATCAACTCTTACATTTCGCGCGTCATTCAGAAGAATAATTGCAGCCACTCGCACCCCATTCTCGTCCTCGGAAACAAGCTCGACAAACGCGCAATTCCTTTCACGAAAAAACAGGTTTTCCAGGCGCTTTGTTTCGATTTCCCCCATGAAAATATAACGTACGAGGAAGTTTCGTGCCTTGATAAGCCGGTTTCGGTTTGCGCCGGTTGCGCTAATTCGTCCGACATTCACGTCGTAGTTACGTCATTCATACAGTCACTCTACGATTCAGTCGTTAAGCCGCATTATTATAACCCGTTGGCAGTCACAGACATCGGCTGTCGCGGAATCAGCGGGAGCTCGCGCTTCTTCAAAGAAAAGGTTGTTGTAAAAGATCGCGGCTGGACTTGGAGGGGGAATTATACCAACTACATTCGCGACAGTAAAGATACGGATAAAGGTAACAAGGATAACAGTAATAAACGTCATGATAACAGTTATGTTCAAATGACCAATTTAAAGTCGCCGCGCGAATGTTGTAGCGAACAGGGACTCGAACGAGTTTCGTCCTGCACATCGGGTTGCTCCATCATGTGAACATTACTTTTTTACTTTTTTACATATTTACTTTTTTACATATTTACTTTTTTACATATTTACTTTTTTACATATTTACTTTTTTACTTTTTTACATATTTTTACATATTTACATATTTATATGCATGCATATAATATCGGAATAAAATATCAATAAATATTAATAAATATATAAATATATACACATATCACTAATTAGCTAATTAGTAATCAATATGGACGGTTTCGATTTCAATATTCAAAATTATTCCCTCTCCGAAATGGAGGATTTGCTCGGTTTAGCGGCAAAACGCGGGGCGTACACGCCCGACGACGTCGCGAGTTGCAAGCAGCGCCTCGTTTTAAAGCTGGCATCTTCCGGAAAACAGGATAAAAAAATGGTCGACTTTTTAAACGCGGTTCATAAATGCATTTTATCTAAGTTGGATAATGGTCGCGGCAATGCTCAGGAAAATCGCTTAACAACCAGCTTAAAGCAGAACACAATCATTCCGGGCACAAAAGCCGATGGCCATTTCGTCATTCCCGACCCTTACCGCATGTACGACCCGGAAAAATACAACGATGTCGGCGGCTTGGTCGTGGGTCAAAGCGGCGCGCCGCCAGGAACCATTAATCCGGTCAAGTATTCCACCGTCGCAATCTCCGTCAACATTGATTCCCGCTTTCGCCCGAACTATTTTAGCACAAAAAGCACCGATTTGCAAATCACGCTTCCAGAGAAAATTCACAACATCATCAACTATCGCGTCGGCTCCTTTGAAATTCCGTTTTA
>Ga0315284_10000568_pt1 | contig 50250 bp, 55 predicted proteins | sample YL17G09_16_MG_FD_203696 | JGI IMG/M metagenome (GOLD analysis project Ga0315284, IMG submission 203696) | Sediment microbial communities from Yellowstone Lake, YNP, Wyoming, USA - YL17G09_16 | ecosystem: Environmental > Aquatic > Freshwater > Lake > Sediment | place: USA: Wyoming | collected...
GACAAAGGTTACAAGGTTTTGCTTCATTCCTGCGGAGCATTTCTTATAGTCTTCGGTGCATGGTTTATAAAAGGAATTTGAATTTATTATATTACTAATAATTATTAGCCAAAATTATCCATAAATAATGTCTTTAAGGCAGGATAAAGCATTTTCTCTCATTCTCGGTCGTATCGACCTCCGAGGTAAATTCTTTCTTCGAAAGAATTTAAAACCGCTCAAATATTCTATCCTGCCTGTTATTGATATAATTTATGCATAATGTAGGGTAAGTTATCTATCACAATACCGGGAGCGTCAAATACGCAATGATTACTTTTGCAGTGAGTGAAGAAAAAAATAGATGGCTTAAAGAAAAAATGGAATCACTTGGTATCCTTGAGAAAGATATTGACGAAAAGTTCGTACGGTCCTCAGGAAAAGGAGGTCAGAAGGTCAACAAAACATCAACCTGCGTCTATCTCAAGCATATTCCGACTGGTATAGAAGTGAAATGTATGAAGGACAGAAGCCAGTCCATCAACCGTTTTCTCGCAAGGCGTGAACTGGTAAAAAAGGTCGAGAAGCTCACAGGAATTTTGACATCTGATGATATGAAGAGAGAGAAGATACGGAAACAAAAATTAAAAAGTAATAAGAGAGCACGGTTAAAGTATAGTGCAGTATAATTTATTTGTGCCTTTCGATTTCTTCAAGTATCTCTGTAATCTTATCTGCAATCAGTTTAATCGCCTGTTCTCCTTTTTTCGCTGATGCCTTTTGTGGATTTCCCCAAACCCCGCCAGGCCAGTATTTCATCTTGTTTTTTACGATAAATGGCTTGGGAATTTTAGGATACTCTTCAGGTGCCCTGCCTTTTACAAGTTTTGGAGACAGATAGAGCATTATTGACGTCTCTATTTCCCCTGCGTGAGAATCATTGGGTGTTTCTGCTATTTCGGACAGTTCCTTCCATAACAACTCATAGGGAGAAAAAGCGGCTATTGTTATGTCTTTAAGGTTTTCAACCAGTTTTTCTGATGTCTCTTTTAATGCAGCCATGTGCAGGCTGCCTCCGTGACCTGAAATAAGCAAGAAGTTCCTTAGTCCTTTTTTGTATGCTTCTGATACAAGGTCATAAGAAAATCGCCTCAGTGTTTCAGGACTAATGCTTATAGTCCCCGAGTGATCTTTTGTGGTAGTACATACACCGTAATAGACAACTGGTGCAAGGAAAAACTTCTTTCTCTTTGCCACTAATTTAAGCGTTTCCTGAATGATAAGCGCATCAGTGTTCAGGGGAAGATGGCTTCCATGCTCCTCTATAGTACCAAAAGGAAACACAATGGTTTTTGTCTGCTTCATATACTTTTTAAACTCATTCATGGTTATGTTTTCCAATATAAACATGTCTCTCCTTTATTTGTTTTTCTTACATTTTACAGGCATATCAAGTGAAATTGGAATATTTAACCTGCTTAGCTCACACTTCAAAGCAAAATAAGGCAGGACACAGCATTTTCGCTCATTCTCGGTCGTATCGACCTCTGAGGTAAATTCTGTCAAAGACAGAATTTAAAACCGCTCAAATACTATGTCCTGCCTTATTTATACATGGTTTATGAATAATCCGAGCTAAAACTTTCCTATGCATTTTTTATTATGATTTTGATGATATAAAAGTTGATATAATAAAATTGCGATTAATTTAAACCACTTAATTGGATTGGCTTGAGCGACATCAGATATTTTTCGGTAACAGTTTTTAGCGAATTGGAGCGGTAACAGTCTCGACTGTTTGAACCCGAAGGGTGAGTTTCGAGACTGTAACGTAAAGAGCTTATAACTGTCGAAAAATATCATAGTAAGCGAAAGCCAATCTAATTAATAAAAAACTGTTTGTCATCAAGTAATGATTTTTAAAGGAGGTACCATATATGTCAAAAGTTTATTTTGCAACAGCACGGGCAAAGAAATGGAAATATGATGACAGTATGCCTGGAAAACTGGAGAGGCTTCTTAAGGAAATAACTCTATCGGATTATTTTGAGCCCAAGGAATGGGTTGCAGTAAAGACCCATTTTGGCTCTGAGGGAGCACACAGGATAGTAAGACCAGTCTTTTTACGAAAGGTTGTTGATGCATTAAAAAATATTGGTGCAAAACCTTTTGTGACTGATACCGTAAGGATAATGGGGCTTGATTACCTTGAGGTTGCAAGCTATAACGGAATAAACCACCTTTCTGTTGCGGCCCCTGTCGTCCTTGCTGATGGGCTTTATGGGAAAGACAATATAATGATAAAGTCAGGTGAGATTTTGGGTGAAATCGCAATTGCAAGTGTTATCTATGATGTGCCTGCCATGGTTGTATGTACTCATGTAAAAGGACACATTCAGGCAGGTTATGGAGGTGCAATAAAGAACGTCGCAATGGGAGGTGTCAGCGCAAGCCACAGAGAATGCGGTTGGAAATGCGGAAGGGGTGCCATGCACACAATCGGAGAAGGGCAGCTATTCTGGGATAAAGAAAAATGTGAACTTTGTTATCAGTGCATGGAGATCTGTCCTCTCGAAGTAATTAAGTTTATAAATGATGAAATGAAATGGGATAGTGATAAGTGCTGGAGGTGCGGGAGGTGCGGGCGTGTCTGCCAGTCAGGCGCACTTTCGCTTCCTTTTAATGACGAGCGGTTCATGCGCTCCCTTGCAGAGGCTGCAAAGGCAGTCCTCGGTACATTCAAAGAGAAAAAAGTCATCTATATAAATTTCCTGACTGAGATACAGCCTGAATGTGATTGCATGCCTATGGCTGATGTGCCTGTGATACAGGATCAAGGGATTCTCATATCAGATGATATAGTCTCAATCGAACAGGCAAGTATTGATATGCTTTTGAAAGCTGCTCCTTTACCTCAATCAGCACCTGAAGAAAAGGCTATTGTAAAAGGAGATGATATCCTGTTTAAGCTATCTGAGAAGCAATACTGGCTTCAGATAGAAGAGGCAGAAAAACTCGGGCTTGGGAGCAGGAAATACGAACTTATTGAAATTTAAGAAAAAGATTAATCTCAAACATACTGCTGCCCGTGGGATATGGACAGCAGTATTTAGGGGAGATAACGAGGCAGTTGATAAATTTATATTTATCAAAATTTAAAGTATTTGTCAAGAAAAAACTTTATAAATTCTCATTATAGAAGAACAATTACTCAGAACCTGCCCGGGAATAAACTCACGTTCTGTAAGTTGCGTTAATCCTGATATACTCCTCTGTAAGATCGCAGGTCAAGACTTTTGCAGAGGATTTACCAAGGTGGAGGTTAACAATTATTGTAATTTCTCTGTTTTTTAATCTCTCATTCGCTTCTCTATCTTTACCTGTGCCCATTCCTTTCTGCACTATTTTAAGCCCATTAAGAACTATTTCTACCTTTTCTTCTTTTACCATAATGCCTGAATATCCAAGGGCTGTTATGATGCGACCCCAATTTGTATCATTACCATAGAGAGCCGTTTTCACGAGGTTCGAGTTTGCCACTGAAAATGCAGCCTTTTTTGCATCTGCCTCACTCCTTGCCCCTCTTATCTCTATTTCTATAAACTTTGTTGCTCCCTCGCCATCCTTCACAATTAATTTTGCTAAATCAAACATAACGTTATATAAGGTGTTTTTGAACGTATCATATGATTTTGATTTTTCTGTAATCGGTGGATTGCCAGCCATGCCATTAGCCATTATGAGCACTGTATCATTGGTTGACCTGTCGCCGTCAACAGTAATTGTATTGAATGTTATATTCACTGCATCACTTAGTGTCTTATCTAATGTCTTTTGTTCAACTGCACTATCTGTCATTATGAAGCAGAGCATGGTTGCCATATCAGGACATATCATACCTGCACCCTTACAGATACCGACAATTGTGCCTGTTTTACTGCCAAGCTTTACTTTTTTCATTACAATCTTCGGGAATGTGTCGGTTGTCATTATAGCTTTTGCAACATCCTGTATGGTTGACCTGCCAAGATTACCTGTTAATTCAGAAATCTTTGGCCTCACTCGCTCCATAGGCATTGGTGTGCCAATAACACCTGTTGAACAGACATAAACCAGATTTGGTTTTATATCAAGTCTATTTGCAATAAGTTTCGCTGTCTCAAGAGCATCCTGCATGCCCTTTTCTCCAGTGCATGCATTTGCATTTCCACTGTTCACTACTATTGCTTGGCCTCTTCCAGACCGTATCTGTTTTATATTAATTTTTACAGGTGCTGCTTTTATTTTATTAGTGGTAAACGTACCAGCAATATAAGCCTCTTTTTCAGAATAAATAAGGGCGAGATCTTTACGGCCTGGTACTTTGATCGCAGCCTCTACAGTAGAAAATAAAAAACCTTTTGGCGTCATTTTAACCAAAGTAACAAGATAGAAATGAGGCAGATGTTGTGAAAAAATTTATTTTTTGATACCTTACACATCATTCATACAATCAAACATTGTCAGGCGGGACATGGTATTTGAGCGGTTTTGGTCGATCCGACCACCTCGGTCTATGACTCGTAGAGAGGTCGATACGACCGAGAATGAGCGAAAATGCTATGTCCCGCCTGTAAGCAATAATTTCGTGAAGAATTGATTTAAATAAATTTTTGAACAATTTCTGCCTCATTCAGATAATAGTTAATCTTTAGATTTCAACCTATCATATTATGGATACAATGCAACCGTATCAAGGGCTGTCTTCTCATCAATTCCCATCATGATATTCATGTTATGCACAGCCTGTCCTGATGCGCCTTTCATAAGATTATCAATTGCTGTCACAATAATCAGGGTATTTGTCCTTCTATTCACAATCAGCCCTATCTCACACAGATTTGTCCCTCGTACACTCTTCACATTCGGGAATCTTCCCTCATCAAGAACTCTTGTAAAAGGCTCGTGAGCGTACGCCTTTTTATAGATCTGTAAAATCCTTTTCGTGCTGATTCTCTTTTGAAGTGGTGCATATATAGTTGTCAATATGCCTCTGTCAAAAGAGGCAAGATGAGGTGTAAAATTGACCTTAATATCCTTATGTGCGAGAGCAGAAATTTCCTGTTCGATTTCAGGAGTATGCCTGTGGGTTGCTACAGCATATGCCTTAAATCCTTCGTTTACCTCACAATATGAATAGGCACTATCTGAACTTCTCCCTGCACCACTTGTTCCTGATGTTGAGTCCATAACTACGTTGCTCACATCAATAAGTCTATTTTTTATTGCAGGATATACTCCAAGGATTGCGCCTGTCGGATAACAACCGGGATTAGCGACAAGACTTGCCTTAGAAATCTTTTTCCTGTAAATCTCCGGCAGCCCATAAACAGATTCCTTCAGAGTCTTTTGAAAGCGATGAGGCACTTTATACCATTCTTCATATACTTTTTCATCTCTGAGTCTGTAGTCAGCAGAGAGGTCAATAACCTTTTTGCCATGTCTGAAAAACAAGTCTACTGCTTCCTGTGATTTCCCGTGCGGGAGGGCCATAAAAAACAGTTCAGCCCTGTCAAGAATATCTCCAGTTTTTAACTTCTCATAGACGAGATTCGAATACTTATGAACGTTCGGGAAAAGGTCACTAACTTTTTTTCCTGAAGATCTCTCTGAAGTAACTGTGGTAACTATAACCTCAGGATGATATGAAAGGATGCGAAGAAGTTCGCCACCTGTATATCCACTGCCACCACATACGGCAACACGTACCATGATTAATGTTATCTCTTAGAGAATTGGAATCTCTTCCGTGCGCCCTTCTGACCGTATTTCTTTCTCTCTTTTTCTCTCGGGTCTCTTGTGAGAAGGCCTTCTTTCTTAAGCCTTGAACGGAGGTCACTATCCATGCTCACAATTGCCCTTGCGATACCATGTCTTACCGCGCTCGCCTGACCTGTGTGACCGCCTCCCTGAACTTTTGCAATAATATTATATTTTCCTGTTATTCCCGCAATCTCAATCGGCTGACGTATCACCATCCTTAATATCTCTCTTGGAAAATATATATTCGCGGGTTTTCCATTAATAATAATCTGGCCATCTCCAGGTAACATACTTACCCTTGCAATCGAGGTCTTTCTCCTGCCCGTCGCATTGTATTTAATTTCAGCCATCTATCACTCCTTTATTCATTTTTTATATAGACAATATTTCTGGTTTCTGTGCTTTATGGGGATGCTCAGGTCCCTTGTATACTTTAAGCTTCTTTAATATTGCCCTGCCGAGCCTTCCCTTTGGCAACATGCCCCATACCGCATCAATGATAACCTCTTTTGGTTTTTTGAGGAGCCGCTCTTTTGCAGTCTCAGCCTTCAAACCACCAGGATAACCTGAGTGCCTATAATAAATTTTTTTATCAAGCTTTTTGCCTGTAAGCTTTACCTTCTCTGCATTCACTACTACAATGAAATCACCTGTATCACTATTAGGAGTAAATACTGGCTTGTTTTTCCCGCGCAGGTAATTAGCTATCTTGACTGCAAGCCTTCCAAGGACGGCACCTTCAGCATTAACAAGATACCACTTGTGTTCAACATCGTCTTTAGACGCAAACTGAGTTTTCATTTCATCACCTTTCAATGAGAATTAGAATTAAATAAAATAATATAATCATAAGTAAATTGTCAATGCCATCCTTTACCTCTCCTAAACTCTCTTTGGCAAGCAACCTTTCCTAACCTCCATTATTAAAGGGAGGCTGGTAAGGTTACGCTTGTTGATTTTTTTTGCGAAAGTCTGGATAATATTACTTCGATTTAACTCTTTTGGGCGGATAGCTCAGATGGGAGAGCGCGGCCCTTACAAGGCTGAGGTCGCAGGTTCAATCCCTGTTCCGCCTACCAGGGGTGGTAGTTCAGCCCGGTTAGAACGCTGGCCTGTCAAGCCAGAGGTCGCGGGTTCAAGTCCCGTCCACCCCGCCATTAACTTTCTCGTTCTTCTGATTAGAACGTCCCGACAAGTCGGGAAGGTCGCGGGTTCAAGTCCCGTCCACCCCGCCATTAACTTTTATAATGTATTCAGTCTACATCTTACAAAGTGAGAAGGATCATTCCCTCTACATCGGTCAGACCAATAACATCGATGATCGCCTTCTAAGACATAATCAAGGAAGATCAAAATATACTAAATCTAAACGCTCATGGAAACTGCTCTATGCTGAAAGCTTTCCGTCTCGTTCAGAGGCTGTAAAACGTGAGATACAACTCAAAGCTCTCCATAGAAAAGACCTCTTATTAAAATTCATCCGTTCGTCCGGTTAGAACGTCCCGACAAGTCGGGAAGGTCATCCGGGTTCAAGTCCCGACTGCCTGGGATGTAGGTACACTCATAGTGAGAAAACCATGTCCTGGCGCAAGAATAGTGTTTGTGAATGAAAAGAATGTAAATCCGTTGAACTCACTCAGTCTTTCAGAGGCCACCGGTTAACTTATCCGCCACTTTCCCTTCGTATTCTGGAAAATTATCAAGGTCAAAAGGTCTTTTACGCATCGTATTGAGTTTCAGGAGTATAAAATTGAGCTCCTTGATTTTCTTGAGTCTCTCTTTGTCATCATCAATTGTATTTATTAATGAAGACATGTTTATTATCTCGTTTCTCAGCTCAATCTCTGGTGGAATGTAGCCTGCATTTTTCAGAACCTTGTAAGCAATTCGTAAATCCTCTGGGATCCACGTCTCATCTGCAAAATTCAGAGGCTTTCCTGCTCCTTCGAGGTTGTCAAACTCACCATTCTCCATCGCCTCTCTGATAAGCCTTTCAGCTATCCTTGTAAAAATGTCCAATGCAGCCTCCCTACCTTATCTCGAGCATCCTGTCCAGTGCCCTTTTCGCAGGAATTCTTATTTCTTCAGGCACCTTAATGACATATGTGTTCTCTTTCAAAGCCCTGAGCACACTATTCAGCGTAGTCTTTTTCATGTTAGGGCAGATCATATCTTTTCTTAACGGATAAAATATTTTATCAGGGTTTTCCTTTCTGAGTCTATACAACAGCCCAATCTCAGTACCAATGATAAACTCCTTTGCTGAAGAGGCTGATGAAAACCTGAGCATTCCTGATGTGCTTGTGACATGGTCTGCAAGATCAAGAACGTCCGGCCTGCACTCCGGATGAGCAACCACAAGAGCCTTTGGATGTTCTTCCCTTGCCTTTTTCACATCTTCCGGTGTTACCCGCTCATGTACATGGCAATAGCCATCCCATGCGATGACCTGCTTTTTTGTATTCCGCTGAGCCCACATAGAGAGGTTTCTATCAGGAATACATATTACCTTTTCATCAGGCAGCGACTCAATAACCTTTACTACATTGGCAGATGTGCAACATATATCACTCTCTGCTTTCACATCAGCAGTCGTATTCACATAGGCAACAACAGGCACACCTGGATATTGAGCCTTTATGTCTCTCAACGTAAATTCAGGCGGGTATAGGTAAGGAGGTGGATTATCAAATCCAGGGAATTTTTTTCTTTCCCATCTCAGTGAATCTACATGTATCATGTCAGCCATCGGGCAGCCTGCATCGATTTCGGTGAGAAGAACCGTTTTATGTGGAGATAAGATTGAAGCACTTTCTGCCATGAAATTCACGCCTGCAAATACGATCACCTCACAGTCTATTGAAGCCGCGGTCCTCGAAAGCTCAAGAGAGTCACCCACAAAATCTGCACTATCCTGAACCTCGTCCCTCTGGTAATTGTGCGAAAGGATGAGAGCACGTCTTTGCTCTTTTAATTTCAGTATCTCTTCCTGAAGAGAGACCCTATCAGGGGACATCTAAAACCTTGCAACGTTTGTCTTGAAGAGGGGAGAATTTGTGAAGAGAACAGTGCCATCCTGAAGGACAACTTTATAAATTGGTTCCGGTCTTTTCTGTTTTGGTGTTTCTCCGTCAAAAGCATAGGAAAGCCTGCCATTATACAGGGAAAGAACTCGATTTACATACTGCCGTGTTTCTGTGATAGGGGGTACTGTGCCAAATGTATCTATTCTTTTTGGTCCTGCATTATATGCAGCAAGTGCCAGTATAAGGTCGCCATTGTATCTTTCAAGGAGATACCTTAAATATCTTGTACCACCTTCAATATTTTCTTCAGGGTTAAATGGATTCCGTACATCCATTTCGTTTGCAGTGGTAGGCATGAGCTGCATGAGCCCCATTGCGCCTTTTCTCGAAACTGCTCTCTCGTTCCAGTTAGACTCTGCCTTTATTACCGCCTTTACGAGAGAGGGATCTAAGCTGTACTTTGTTGCTTTCTCATGGATGATACTGTGATAATCTGAAGTGCCCTGAGAATCTTTACGGACAGCCTTCTGCTGAGGAGTGGGAGAAACTGTTTTCTCTTTAATAATCCTATCCGCTTTCTTCCCTAAAGGAGCATCTGTATAGCAGGCCACACCATGTTCATCTGTGTACTTGTAGATGTCTGCATATGCAGAAGGGAAAAGAAACAATAGAATTCCAATAAGTATCAGCGTACTTTTCATTTTCACATTATACCATTAAAAGCCTTGCTTGTCAACCTTTTGTGCATTTCATGTAAAGCAATAGATCACTTTACCTCTTCAATTAAAAGACCTATCTTGAACTATTTAACATCATAAAAAGCCTCACCTTTCCTTTATTTACCAAATTTAGAGATAAGTATTTACATTTATCCCCGTTAGAAGTAAAATTTTTTAGAGCTTTAAAAGGAGGAAATCATGCATAGACTATTTGTCCTTTTTACCTTTATCTTTTTATCTATTGGGTTTAATTCCGAAGCCACCGTGGATATGGGAATATCCATTGGAGATGAAGGACTAAGAAGCTTCTATCTTGCAATTGGAGACTATTACAGAGTGCCAGAGAGAGAGGTAATAGTTATCAAAGAAAGGCGTATACCTGATGAAGAGATTCCTGTTGTCTTCTTTATTGCAAAAAGGGCTCGTGTAAAACCCGCAACCATAATAGACCTCAGATTGAGAGGAATGACATGGATGGATATTACCCTGCGTTATCATCTGGGTCCCGAGATCTTCTACATGCCCGTCAAAGAGACTGTTGTTATCGGACCTCCCTATGGAAAAGCATATGGATATTACAAAAAGAAACCCAGGAAGGAATGGAAAAAGATTGTGCTTGGCGACGATGATATCATCAACCTTGTGAATCTTAGATTTATGTCAGCACATTACGGAAATCCACCTGAAAAAGTGATACAACTGAGAGAACAAGGCAAAACCTTCATAGTGATAAATGAGGAAATTAAAAAAGGAAAGAAGGGAGAAAAAGAAAAGATAAAGGGTAAAGAAAAGGGTAAAGAAAAAGGTGAAGAAGAAGGTGAAGAAGAAGGCAAAGGTAAGGGAAAGAGTAAAAAAGACTAAAGATAGTTCATATTCCCTTTCTATCAGAACTGTAAATGTATTTGTGAAGCTGGAGGTTCAGCCGTACATTAAGTCTGTCTTCAATCATCCACTTTGCAAGGTCTTCTGGAGGGAGAATTCCAAACGCCGGCGACATGAGAACATTGCATCTATCTGTTATGTTATATCTAACAATTATCCCTTTTGCCCATTCATAATCTGTTCTGTTTGTAATGACAAACTTTACTTCATCAGTACTTTTTAAATCATCAAGATTTGACAAATCCATTTTATCACTCATCCCGCTGCCAGGTGTTTTTATATCGAGAATGACAACTGCCCTTCTGTCAATCTCCTTTATATTTATTGATCCATTTGTTTCAACCAATACTTTATAGCCTCCATCAAGCAGCCTTTCTATTAGATGATACACTTCTTTCTGAAGTAGTGGCTCACCACCGGTAATCTCAACAAGGTTTATACCAGCATGTTTAACCTCGCTCATAATCTCGTTTTCCGAAAGTTCCTTCCCTTCATCATATGCATAGGCTGTATCACAGTAAGAACACCTGAGATTACAGCCAGTCATCCTTATGAAAGTGCACAGCATACCTGCATAGCTTGACTCTCCCTGTATACTTGTAAATATCTCGCAGATTTTCATATGAGACTCTTTAGACATTTTTGTGGAATCTTTAAAACGTGAAGTATGATGTTATTATTTTCCCCTCTTTATCAAAATAAACCTTTGCGACAAAATGGTCTTCTGGCCTTATGGTAAAAGAAAGTTCTCGCCATATTACTGTGGTCATCTTGTCACTGCTTTTTACTTCAGCATACGGATACTTTGCAAAATAAAGAAAGTTTCTCACAGCCCTTTCCTTTTTTGACATCTCAATAAATGGGTTATTATTGTTCATCTTATATGTTTCATGCACACAAATCCTTTTTGTGAAGAGGTCTGCAGAGCCTACCTTAAACTCATTGCCAGACCTTACCACAAACCACCATCTGAGAAAATCATTTGGCAAAGGGCATAGCTTATATGTATGAGCTTCAAGTCGCTCTTTCAAAAATTCTTTCGTCTTTCCATGGAGATAATACCTGCCACCTGTATACGTAATAACAAGAACTACTGTAGTAACCGCTATAAGTGTTGCCTTCTTTTTGTTAACACTGCACAGGATAACTGACAGAAGAAGACCTATTGTTATATACGGGTCTATGATAAACATTAGGTCGAGTGAATACGGTTCCCAGTCAAGTGGTGAGAGGATTCTTGTTCCATACTGTGTGGTGAGGTCCATAAAGAGATGGACAGCATAGCTGAGAAAAGCTATGAAAAAATAATAGAAAAACCCTTTCCTGTAACCAGCTATAAGCCCGATTATCGTAGGCACTACGAGCAATGCAAGTACTCCGTGTGTTATACCCCTGTGGTATCTTAGAAAGACATCCGCTCCCCAGAGTCTGGTGATATAGTCAATGTCCGGAGCAATTGCAGACAGAAGAATTACCAGGAAGGCTGCTTTTCTCTTGAAACAGAGATGTCCGAGTGTAACGCCTGCAAGGCCGTGTGTAACAGGATCCATAATAACTTGCTCTTAGGTCTTTGCTCTTTGCTCTATATTGTTATTCATACCTTAATGCATCTATCGGGTTAAGAAGTGATGCCTTATATGCAGGATAAAACCCAAAGAATATACCTACCAATCCGGAAAAGCTAAAGGCAAGAAGTATGGATAGTGGCGAAACGATTGTTGCCCAGCCTGCGATCATGGATATTACTTCTGAACCAGACACTCCAGCAACGATACCAGCAATGCCGCCGATTAATGATAATGTGACTGCTTCGATAATGAACTGCAGTCTTATGTCCCAAGTTTTTGCACCGACAGCCATTCTTATTCCAATCTCCCTTGTCCTCTCTGTAACTGAGACGAGCATGATGTTCATTATCCCTATACCTCCAACAAGGAGAGAAACAGAGGCTATTGCTCCAAGCAATAACGTCATGACCTTTGTTGATTGTTCTGCAGCCTGCATCATCTGGGTAAGATTTCTCACTGTAAAATCATTCTCCTGTTTCGGGCCTATGCGATGCCTCTGTCTGAGTAGTTCTGTTATCTGTTTTTCAGCATCAGACAATGCTTCTGTACTTTTTGCCTTAACTGTTATTGTTCTCACCATACCAGGAAATGTAGTTCCGAAAAGCTTTTTCTGTGCTGTTGTGAGAGGGACATAGATAGTATCGTCCTGATCCTGACCCGTAGGGGTCTGGCCTTTTCTATCAAGCACACCTATCACTGTAAACGGAACATTCTTTATTCTTACTATCTTGCCAATTGGGTTTATATCTCCAAAAAGGTTCTCTATAACGGTCTGGCCTAACAGACAAACCTTTGAAGCACTTTTGATGTCCTGTTCCATAAATGCTCTCCCCTCAGCAAGTGGCCAGTCTCTGACATTCAATACACTTGGTGTACTGCCCCTCACCCCTGTTGACCAATTCTGATTGCCATACACAACCTGTGCAACCCCACTGAGGTCAGGAGCAACATCTAATACTGCAGAGCATTCCTTCTGTATCGCCTCTGCATCGCCCATGGTAAGTGTAGGTTGGGTTCCCATACCCATTCTCACTCCTCCTGCAGTCGTTGCTCCTGGAATCACTATAATCAAATTACTCCCTATGCTCGCAATCTGCTCAGATATCTTTTGACTCGCGCCTGTGCCAACAGCAAGCATGGCAATAACCGCACCAACTCCGATAATGATTCCAAGCATAGTAAGGGCTGAACGCATCTTATTCACCCTTAAGGCCCTAAAAGATATTTTTATTGTTGAAGGAAGATTTATCATGAAATCAGCCATCCGTTCAGATTATTTGAAAGCTTCGAATCGTTCATTTCTTGTACCTCTTGACTCACGATTTTTACTTTTTTGCCACCAACTTCCTTTAATTCATCACTGATAATACACCCGTCTAAGAATTTTATTATACGCCTGCTGTAGGCTGCAATATCACTCTCATGTGTTATCAGTATTATAGTAATATTTGACTCTTTGTTAAGTTTCACAAAAAGCTCCATTATCTCAGAGCTTGTCTTTGTGTCGAGGTTCCCTGTTGGTTCATCTGCAAGGATTATGGGTGCATCATTTACAAGTGATCGGGCTATTGCAACCCTCTGTTGCTGACCACCTGAAAGCTGGGTGGGATGATGATTTTCCCTTCCTTCCAGTCCAACTGCTTTAAGCGCTATGATCGCTTTCTGTCTTCTTTCCTTCGCAGGAATCCCGTTATAGAGCAACGGCACTTCTATATTTTCAATGGCAGATGTCCTTGAGAGAAGATTAAATCCCTGAAATACAAAGCCAATTTTTTTATTTCTTATGTCTGCGAGTTCATCTCTGTTGAGTTTACCGGTATCAATGCCTTCTAAAAGATATTGCCCAGTTGTTGGTGTGTCAAGACAACCGAGAATATTCATAAAGGTAGATTTGCCAGAGCCTGATGGTCCCATTATGGCAACAAAATCACCTCTATTTAAGGTGAGTGACACCCTGCAGAGGGCATTTACCTCAATATCTCCGAGCTTATAGACCTTGGTAATTTCCTTTGTCTCGATGAGTGCCATTTTAGAACATTCTTGGACTACGCCCAACACCGCCTCCTGGCTGAGTTCCGGACTGCGATTTTGTTTTTGTGAGAGATTCTACAATGACTTCCTGACCTTCAGTTATCTCACCGGAGACAACCTCTGTATAATTCCCGTCACTTATATCTGTAACTACTTTTACACGCTTTAGTTTATTATTTTCGACTATCCAGACACCGGGACCTTTTGGTTGGGTTGTCCCTTTATTTTTTATTGTCTCAGAAGGCCTGAATCTCAACGCAGCATTAGGTATTTTGAGAACATCTTTTTTACTTGATATGATTATTGACACATTGGCTGTCATCCCTGGCTTGAGTTTGAATTCAGGATTGTCCACATAAATAACTACATCATACGTGACCACATTCTGCACAGTTATGGGTGCATTTCTGACCTGTGACACTCTGCCCTTAAAGGTAATATCCGGATAGGCATCAACGGTAAATTCAACATCCTGTTTCACATTTACTTTTCCTATATCTGCCTCGCCTACATTCGTGTCTATCTGCATCTTTGTCAGATCCTGGGCAATATTGAACAGCGTCGGGGTCTGAAAACTTGCAGCCACAGTCTGTCCGACATCCACATTCCTTGACACTACAATTCCGTTCACAGGAGACTGTATCCTTGTATACCTGAGGTTCGTTGCTGCATATTCTAAAGCTGCTTCTGTCTGTGCAACCTGAGCCTTTGCAGCGCTCACCTGGGCTTTTGCAGCGTCATAATTTGTCTCTGAGGTATCCAGATCACTTCTCGCAATAAGGTCTTTAGAGAATAATTCCCTGTTTCTTTCCATCGTTCTTTTTGCATCAAGGAGAGATGCCTCTGCCTTCTCCACATTGGCTTTCGCTGAAAGGAGATTTGCTCTCGCCTGCTGCACCTGTGCCTCAAAAGTAGACGGATCTATCTGAGCGATCAACTGTCCCTGTTTTACAGGAGAATTAAAATCAACATATATCTGTTTGATAGTCCCTGAAACCTGAGTGCCAACAAGAACTGTGGTTACCGCATTCACAGTCCCCGTAGCAGTAACAGTTGCCTCTATATCACCTTTGGTAATCTTCTCTGTTTTGAATTTCAATTCAGTTTCTTTACTGCTGAATACAATGAATGCAGCTATGCCAAGGACTACAACAATGACGATACCAATCAATATCTTCTTCTTCATTTGACCCCCATTGCCTTCTCAAGACTCGACTGAGCAACTTTATAATCATAAAGCGCCTGGATATAGGATGTCTTTGCACTTGTATATGCGACCTGTGCATCGGTAACCTCAATCGGGTTACCCACGCCGGCTGCATACCTTCCATTAGCAATATCAAGATTTTCTTCTGCCTGCCTTACCGCAAGTTCAGCAGTCGGAATCCTTTCCTCTGCATCCTGTAAATTGAGATATGCCTGTTGAACCTCAAGGAATACCCCCTGCCGCAATGACTCTTCATTTGCCTTGAGAACATTCAGATTTGCCTTTGATTCTTCTACCTGATATTGAGTCAAAAAACCACTGAATATGGGAAATGTGAGGGTTGCCCCAATGCTCCACCCATTATCTAAAGAAGTAACCTTTGTCCCCGACCAGTTGTAACTAGCATTACCAGATAAACTTGGATAGTAATCTTTCTTTACAAGTTCGATGGATTCTCCTGCTGCCTCTTTTTTAGCTATGACTGATCTGAGATCTGGTCTATTGCTATAAGCCATTTCCAATGCCTTTACAAATTCAATCTCATATTTTTTAAATGTAAGGTTATCAATAACATAATAGTCAGGGGCAACAGTGATACCCATTGTATTATTGAGGGTTACCCGTGCTACCCTGAGTGCGTTTCCCGCCTTTATCAGATTCAGTTTTGCATTACTCAAATCCACTTCTGCCTTTGTGACATCAAATTTCGGCTTTGTGCCTACTTTAAAAAATCCCTTTGCCTGTTCAAGGTGTAGCTCGAATTGTTTCATCGTTTCTGCAGCAACATCCCTGTTTCTCTTTGCCTGCAGTACTCCATAATATGCCTGTTTCACATTAAAAATTATCTGGTCTGTTACATTCTCGAGATCTGAACGGGAAGAATCCAGATTAAACCTCTGAATCTTCACATTCGTTGCGGTTTTACCAAAATCAAAGATATTCTGGCTCAGTGTCACATTACTTGAATATTCGTCAAATGAATGGTCGGAACTACTTGAAAATTGGCTTCTCGTGCCGGAAACAGAAGATAACTTACTATAGCCTGATAACCAGTTTAACTGTGGATAATAATTGGCCTTTGCCTGACCGATTTTGCTCTGACTTATATCCACTGTGCTCAGTGCAGCAATGATATTTGGATGTTTTTTAAGAGCTATTTCAATACATCGCTCCAGATTAAGCGATTCATCCTTTTTTATAATTTCATCTGCACCTGCTTTAAATGGGATGATGAGTGTGAACAATAAAACTATAGGAATGAGTTTTTGCACATTAACCTCCTTTTAATGTAATATACCCGGAAAATATTATCAATAATCCACCAATCATGACGCCGACTGTCAGCACTTCGTTTAATAATAACATACTAAAAATTATAGCACCAACAGGCTCAAGATAGCCAAGTACTGCAGTCCTGTTTGCCGTCAACTCACGCATCCCTCTGAAATACAATATGGGTGCAATAGTTGAATGCAGAGCACCTAAGAGGACAAAACTCCATAAAGCCTGAGCCGGAAAACTGCTCACAAAGGGAAGAAGCATAATGGCTATGATAAGGTTCTGAAAAAAAGCTAACACAACAGGATTATAACTCTGCGCAAAGACTCTTACAATAATAATAATTACTGCATATGCAACCCCTGAAAAGAGCCCAAAGAGAATACCCACTGTATCTCTGTCAGGATGACTCAACAAATCAAGAAAACCTTTTGGTTCTACGCCCACCATAATCCACAAACCAATGCTTGCAATACCTATCGAGATTATAATTCTCTTTGTTAACGGCTCTTTCAGAAATATCAATGCCAGAAAGGCAACAAGCACAGGAGCAATATAATGCGTAAGTACTGCATTGGCAATGGTAGTCTTGTGAAATGCATAAAAATATGTGAAGTTATTAAGAAGCACAATCGGACCTAAAATGAGCAGATAAAGAAACTCTTTGCCCTTTGGAAAGTTTATTCTGTATTTTTTTCTGGTTAAGACTATGCCCTGAATAATGATGCTCACAAGGGTAGAATAAAAAATAAGAACATGTATTGGAACATTCGAGAGCCGGACCACTACCCCGAGAGAGCTCCAGATGAATAGAGCTAAGAGGACATAGAAAGAAGCCATGAGAAACATAGTATATCATTTTCTAAATGCCTTCAACATATCAAATCTAAATAATGAATACTGCTTGAAAAACCCTTGCTCTATCAGCAAACATAAGACATGTCACTCTTTGAAGAAGAATCCCTTACACCTCCTCTTGCTTACCGCATGTGTCCAAGAACACTTGACGAATATGTCGGACAGAAACACATCCTTGGTCAGGGGAAATTATTACGAAGGGCTATAAAAGCGGACAGAATCACCTCTCTCATCTTGTACGGGCCGCCTGGAACTGGTAAAACAGCTCTTGCAAAAATAATCGCTCACGGGACAAAGGCACATTTTGAATGGCTTAATGCAGCCACTATTGGTCTTGATGAACTCAGAAAGGTGATACAGCATGCAAAAAATAGAAAAGCAAAAGGTATTCGCACCATTGTCTTCTTAGATGAGATTCACCGGTTTAATAAACTCCAGCAAGACGCCCTGCTCCCTGATGTTGAAGAAGGGAATATAACACTCATAGCTGCTACAGTAGAAAACCCGTTCTTCTATGTAAATTCGACTCTTCTTTCAAGGGGTCAGGTGTTCCAGTTAAAACCTCTCGCAAAGGAAGATTTACTTGAAATAGTGAGACGTGCTATGAGTGACAAAGAGCGCGGGCTGGGTAATCTTACGATAGTCGCTGATGAGGATGCACTCGACCATATTGCAGAAATGTCAGACGGTGATGCGAGAAAGGCCTTATCGTCATTAGAAATTGCTTGTCTTACAACAAAACCAGATACCGATGGCCACATAAGGATTACAATGAATATTGCAGAAGAGTCAATCCAGAAAAAGCATATACTGTATGACAAAAAAGGCGACCAGCACTATGATACCATCTCTGCCTTTATCAAGAGCATGCGCGGCTCAGACCCCGATGCTGCGGTGTATTATCTTGCAAAGATGCTTTATGCCGGTGAAGACCCCCGATTCATTGCCCGACGCATCGTAATCTGTGCCTCAGAAGATGTGGGAAATGCTGACCCAATGGCACTTGTCGTTTCTACCTCTGCTTTAAGGGCAGTAGAATTCATCGGCATGCCTGAGGCGAAGATACCTCTTGCACAGGCAACTATTTATGTTGCAAATGCTCCAAAAAGCAATGCCTGTTATAAGGCTATAGAGGAAGCAATGGAAGATGTCTCTACTGAAGAGACTATGGAGGTTCCGGACCATCTCAAGGACAGTCATTATCCCGGCGCTAAGAAATTAGGACATGGTGAAGGGTATAAGTATCCACACAATTATGGCGGACATGTTGAGCAGGATTATTTGCCAAAGAAGAAAAAATATTACAAGCCTTAATCAGCCTGATTATCAGATTTTCAAACAAATCTCTTTAAAAAACTTAAACCCTCCAACAACTTATAGGTAAAGGTTAAGGTTGAGGTTAAGATTTAGAAAATTCCATACCTTAACCTTTACCTTTCTATGGCTATTTAATTACCTTAAACTTTTTTTTGAGTGCCTTCTCAACCACTTCCGGGACGAGACCTTTCACAGGGCCACCAAAGGAAGCAACTTCTTTTACTGAAGTCGAGGTAAGAAAACTATATTCCTCGCTCGGCATCAGAAAGACCGTCTCGATCTCTGCATTGAGCCTTCTGTTCATCATTGCCATCTGCATCTCATATTCAAAGTCAGAGACCGCCCTCAACCCTCTTATAATCGCAATACCTTTTTTATCCTTTACATAATTTGCGAGCAGACCATTAAGAGCCTCGACTCTTACACCGTCAAGATCCTCCACAGATTTCTTTATCATGGCAAGCCTTTCCTCGAGACTAAACAACGGCTGTTTCTTCTGACTCGGTGCAACTGCGATGATAATCTCATCAAATATCCTGAGACCTCTTTTCACAATCTCTAAATGGGCAATAGTAAATGGGTCAAATGTCCCTGGATAGACCGCTAACTTTTTCATATTTCATCCTCTCCTCTGTAAAGTGTGAGCATTGTATCTCCATATCTATAGCTTTTATGTATCCTTAATTTGCCTGTTGTTTCAGGCAACTTCTTCTTTACGTAGTGCTCTACTATGACAATTCCACCCTTATTTAAAAATCCTTTTTCTCCAAGCAGTGGAAGAGCATTCATTATCTCCTCTGAATGATATGGCGGATCAAGAAAAAAAATATCAAATCGTTCTCTTTTATCAATAGCTTTTTTGAGGAATTCATATACCCTGCATTTAACCAATAATGCCTTATTGTGAAAACCAAACTCCTCAACATTTTTTTTAATCGCACTGATCCTTAATCCATTTGGCTCCACAAAAAAAACCTTTGCTGCACCTCTTGACAATGCCTCAAGTCCTACAGTCCCTGTGCCCGCATAAAGGTCAACAAAACTCGAACCTTCAATGTTATCTTTTATTATGTCAAATAGCGCTTCCCTTACCTTTGAAGAAGTTGGTCTGAGCCTTTCATCACCTGGTGCCTTTGATAATAGTCTTTTTGTAGCTGTCCGTCTTCCTTTTGCAAGACCACCTGAAATTCTCATGAATTTTCCCTTACTGTAAGGAGATCCAAAACATGGAAATCCCTGTTCAGGATTTTTCTTTTCTTTCCGGATTCATAATGAAGGCTTCAGAAGAGTTATATCCCTTAATACTCACCAACCTTCCCTTCACTTCTATTTTCCCCTCTGAAAACAACCGTATAGCCTCAGGGTATATCTTATGCTCGAATGTGAGTATTCTTTCAGAAAGGCTTTCTTCTGAATCGTCCTGGTGTACCGGTACCGCAGCCTGAATGATTATGGGACCTGTATCCATGCCCTCGTCTACAAAATGTACAGTACATCCTGAAATCTTTGCACCATACTCAAGGGCCTGTTTCTGGCCATGTAAACCCGGAAACGCAGGAAGCAGCGCAGGGTGAATGTTCATTATTCGGTTGGGAAATGCATCTATCAGGGGTTTTCTCACAATCCTCATAAAACCAGCGAGCACCACCAACTCAACATGCCTTTTCTTCAGTTCCTCTGCTATTTTTATGAAAAACTCATCCTTTGTACTAAATTCCTTCGGCTTCATCACAAGATAGTCAATACCGTGTTTCTTTGCCCTCTCTATAGCAAATGCTGAAGGATTATCAGTTATCAGGAGAGCTATTTCCGCATGAAGACGTTTAGACTCTATTTCATCTATAATTGACTGGAAATTTGAACCTCTCCCCGATGCAAGCACACCAATTTTCAACATTGACATAATAGTTTGAATGCCTATAAGTCTATCTCTATGTAAGCCTTTTCTCTTAACCCCTTCACCCAGCTTTTATATTTATCTAAGAACTGCTCCTCTGTTAATTGCTTGCGGACATTCTCCTTTACCTCGTCAATATTCTGTGCAGAGACTTTTTCATCAAGTTTAATAATATGAAGTCCTTTTTCGGTCCAGAACGGCATGCTGAAATCCCCGGCCTTCATATGAGTAAGTACTTCCTTAAATTCTTTTGCAATCTGGCTCTTTTTAACAAAACCGAGATTACCACCTATCTTTCCTGAAGGATCTTCAGAATATTCTTTAGCGAGCGCAGAGAAATTCTCCCCTGCTTTCAGCCTCTGGATAATCAGTACCCCTTTCTCTTCTACGGTTTTCTTTCCTATATCATCTTTTGGTTTCTTGAAAAATATCTGACTGAGATTGTATGTTTCACTGTCACTGAGCATCTCTCTATGATCCTCAATATATTTCTTAACCTCTTCATCAGACACGACTATCTTGTTTTTTATCTGCTGGTTGACAACCTTACTGATCACTATCTGTTCTGAAAGCAATTTCTTATAGGTCTCGAGTGTTAACCCTTCTTTCTTGAGAGATTCCGAAAAATTGGCATCTGTCATAGAATGCTTCTTTTTTATATTTTCTATCGATTCTGTAAGTTCCTCAGGAGTTACATCAAGCCCAAGCTTCTTTGCTTCCTGAATCTGTAGTCTCATGTCGATGAGTCTTTCAAGAAAAAATGCCTCATTACCCCTAAATATCTTCATCCGTTCTTCTTCCTTCATTGCCTTGACCTGATCTGTTGCCTCAAATTCCATCATCCTGTAAAGCTCACTCCACGTGATAACTTCTTTATTGACTATTGCAACAACACGGTCGAGAAGAATAGCAGCAAAAGAAGCACCAAAAAAAACAAAGAGAAACAAAAGAATAATAGCCATTCTCAATGTAAGCACCTCAACTCCTTTAACACAATAATTTCTCACGTATTTTTGATTTCACTTTTTATAACACATGGAACAGTATAAACTCAATAAAGGAGTCATTATTTGACACGGTATATTTTACTATGATATTTTTAAAGTAATAACTTTAATAATCAGATCCTCTATGGAAAAAGCCCTTGAAAAAATACTTGCAACTTACAGGAAAGAAGAAGGAACCATCATTTCCATCCTTCAGGATGTAGAGAAAACCTTTGGATATATCCCCGAAAGTGCAGTAAACTGGTTTTCCAAAAAACTTAATATTCCTGCAAGCTGTTTCTACGGCGTTATAACATTCTATGCCCAGTTTCATCTGAAACAAAGAGGGAAAAATATAATCACCACCTGCCGTGGTACTGCCTGTCATGTGAGGGGGTCAGAAAGGCTGTTTAACAGACTTTTAACAGACCTTGCTATCCCTCCTCATGAAGATACAACTGATGACAAGGAATTCACAGTTGAAAGCGTTGCATGCATAGGCACATGTAGTATGGCTCCTGTGGTGATCATTAACAAGAAGGTTCTTGGCAAAATGAGAGCTGACAAACTTATCAAAGAGGTAAAGAGACTGGCGAGCAAAAGGAAATGCAATGGGCGTAAATCCTGATATAAGAATAAAAGTCTGTATGGGGCCGGCAGGCATTGCGACAGGCGGTGCTGATGTAATCGACGCATTCAAGAATGAATTACACAGAAAAGGAATAAAAGCTTTCATCGGGAAACAATGCTCCATGCATAAGGTAGGATGTTTTGGACTATGTGCGAAAGACGTCCTTGTGACCGTCCTGATAAATGGTCACAAAACTATCTATGAGTATACAAAGCCGGAAATGGTCCCAAGAATTGTCAAAGACCATATTGTAGAAGGCAATCCTGTTGTAGAATGGACTGTTGGAGATGACTTCCACAACTTCTATAGAAAACAGACAAAGGTAGTACTCTCTGACTGCGGTGAGATAGACCCTGAAGATATTGATGCGTATATCGCAGTCGCTGGTTACGAGGCAACAAGAAAGGTTCTCACCTCGATGACCCCTGAAGAGACTATAACAATTATTAAGGATTCTGGCCTCAGAGGAAGAGGCGGTGCCGGATTCCCTACCGGCCTTAAATGGGAAATCTGCAGAAGAAAACAATCTCAACAAAGATACATTATCTGTAATGCTGATGAAGGGGACCCGGGGGCATTCATGGATAGAGCAGTCATTGAAGGCAACCCTCATTCTGTCATTGAAGGGATGATTATTGGTGCATATGCGATCGGTGCTGACAAAGGATATGTATATATCAGGGCTGAATATCCCCTCGCGGTAGAAAGGCTGACAAAAGCACTCGATCAGGCAAGACAATATGGATTCATCGGGAATAATATTTTAGGAACAGGGTTTCACTTTGATGTAAAAATAAAGTTGGGTGCAGGTGCTTTTGTGTGTGGTGAAGAAACAGCACTCATCGCCTCAATAGAAGGGAAACGGGGTATGCCAAGGGCAAGACCTCCATTTCCTGTCGAAAGCGGGCTGAAAGGAAAGCCTACTGTTATTAATAATGTTGAGACACTTGCAAATATCCCCTATATCATCAGAAATGGTGCTGATTGGTTTTCTTCATTTGGGACAGAAAGGAGCAAAGGCACAAAGGTCTTTGCACTCTCGGGAAAAGTAAAAAATACAGGTCTTATTGAAGTACCTTTAGGCATCTCCTTAAAAGAGATAATCTATGACATCGGCGGTGGCATTGAAGGTGAAAAGAGATTTAAAGCAGTCCAGACAGGAGGTCCATCAGGAGGCTGTATCCCTGCAAAGCTTATCGATAGAGAAGTAGATTATGAATCACTTGCAGAGGTTGGCTCGATTATGGGCTCAGGCGGCATGGTGGTCATGGATGAAGATACCTGCATGGTGGACATGGCAAAGTTTTTCCTTTCTTTTTCTCAGGCAGAGTCATGCGGCAAATGCACTCCATGCAGGATTGGTACAAAAAGACTGCTTGAGATAGTAGAGAGAATTACATCAGGAAAGGGCAAAGAAGGAGATATAGAAACTCTCGAAGAACTCGGCCAGGATATACGGGCAACCTCGTTGTGCGGTTTAGGCATGACAGCTCCAAACCCGGTATTAAGTACAATTAAATATTTCAGAGACGAATATGAGGCACATATCAGGAATAAAAAATGTCCTGCTGCTGTATGCAAAGAACTGTTAACATATAGTGTTCTTGAAGAGTTCTGTAATGGTTGTAGTGCGTGTAAAAGAATATGTCCTGCAGATGCAATTACCGGCAAACGGAAACAGGTACATAAAATTGTCCCTGACCTCTGTATAAAATGTGGAACATGTTTTGAGGTGTGTAAGTTTAAGGCGATAATGAAATGGTAAATCTCACAATAGATGGCAAAAAAGTCACTGCCAGGAAGTTGTCAACTGTTCTTGACGCTGCAAAAAAACTCGATATCCCAATCCCCACTCTATGCCACCACCCGAAACTCTCTCCATCAGGCGCGTGCAGATTATGTATAGTTGAGATCAACAATATTGCAAGACCAGTTACTGCTTGCACAATGCTTGTAAGCGAAGGGATGAAAGTAAAAACAACAAGCTCCTATCTTGAAAAGTTAAGAAAAACTACCCTCGAACTCCTCCTCTCTGACCACCCAAATGACTGTATGGTATGCGAGAAAGCAGGTGATTGTACCCTTCAGGAACTTGCCTATTTTTATGGAATAAAGGAACCACGGTTTCAAGGTGAAAAGCGGACGTATACCAAAAGAGACGGAAATCCATTTATTGAAAGGGACCTTGAGAAATGTATACTGTGTGGAAGATGTGTAAAGATTTGTGATGAAGTCGAAGGCGTTGGTGCAATAGATTTTGGCTACAGGGGCTTCACTACAAAGATATGCACACCATTTGAAAAGGACCTTGATTGTGAGTTTTGTGGTCAGTGCGTAGCGGTCTGCCCCACTGGAGCATTAAGCGGCAAAATGTGGACACAAAAAGGAAGACAGCAGGATATAAAACATGTAAACTCAGTATGTCCTTACTGTGGATGTGGTTGTAACATTACACTTCACGTAAGAAGGAATGAAGTCATCCGTGTCTCTTCAAGAGAAGACACAATTAATGAAGGCTGGCTCTGTGCAAAAGGGAGATTTGCTTATGAATTCATACATAGCCCTGAAAGACTTAAAAAACCCCTCATAAGAATAGCACCCAAGGAGCAGTCAATAATCAGCCCCCCCCCCTCCCTCACCCTCACCCCTCAAGGAGGAGGGCAGGGGTGGGGAGGCGATTCCTCACTCTTCAAGGAGGCCTCCTGGGATGAGGCATTTGATTACATTGCGAGGCGGTTGAAGAGTATAAAAGACAGCTATGGCCCTGATTCCATATGCGGGCTCGCCTCAGCAAGGTGCACAAATGAAGAAAATTATCTGTTCCAGAAGTTCATGAGGGCTATAATAGGCACAAACAATGTAGACCATTGCGCAAGGTATTGACACAGCGCAACAGTGGTCGGTCTGGCCACAGTATTTGGATCAGGAGCTATGACAAACTCTATTCCAGAGATTGAAAACCATGATGTCATCTTCGTAATCGGTTCAAATACCACAGAGACCCATCCAATAATTGGGTTAAAAATGAAGAAGGCGGTGAGAAAAGGTGCAGAGCTTATCGTCGCAGACCCAAGAAAAATTGATCTGACAAGGTTTGCTCATGTATGGCTACAGCACAGACCAGGCACCGACGTTGCCCTTTTGAATTCCATGATGCATGTAATAGTAAAAGAAGATCTAACAGACAAAAATTTCATAGAGACATGGACAGAAGGATTTGACTCTTTCAAAGAAACCCTCGAAGAATACACACCAGAAAGAGGGGAAAAGATTACAGGGGTTCCTAAAGAAGATATTGTTAAAGCTGCTCTGCTCTATGGAAATGCGGTGCGACCCGGTATTTATTATACAATGGGTATTACACAGCATACACACGGGACAGAAAATGTCTATGCGATAGCAAACCTTGCACTCATGACAGGAAACCTCGGAAGGGAAAGCACAGGAGTAAACCCCTTGAGGGGTCAGAACAATGTCCAGGGCGCAACAGATATGGGCTGTATACCTGAGTTTTATCCAGGCTATCAAAAAGTAAATATACCCGCTATAAGAGAGAAGTTTGAAAAGAAGTGGGGCGTGAAGCTCTCAGAAAGGATAGGACTTACAGCAACGGAAATGATTGAGGCAGCACTTCATGGAAGTCTCAAGGCTATGTACATAATGGGTGAAAATCCTGTAATGAGCGACCCGGATATGAACCATACGATAAAGGCATTTAAAAAATTAGATTTTCTCGTTGTTCAGGATATATTCATAACAGAGACAGCAGAACTTGCGGATGTAATACTGCCAGCAGCGTGCTTTGCAGAGAAAAACGGCACGTTCACAAATACCGAACGGCGGCTTCAAAGGGTTAGAAAGGCAGTAGAACCACCAGGAGAAGCTAAAGAAGATTCCTGGATTATTCTTGAGCTGAGCAGGAAACTCGGCTACGAGATGAAATATAATTTTATAGAGGAAGTTCTTCATGAGGCTGGAAAGCTCTGGCCAGCAGTAGCAGGTATAACCTACGTAAGGATAGAAAAGATGGGTCTTCAGTGGCCATGTCCTACTTTCAATCACCCTGGAACGCCCTATCTCTTCAAAGGGGGGTTTCCCAGAGGCAAAGCCACATTCAGCGCAATAAGATACAGACCATCAGAGGAATTACCTGATAATGAATACCCATTTTTACTCTCGACAGGAAGACAGCTTTTTCAGTACCATACAGGATCAATGACAAGAAAAATTGATGCAATTAATAAAGTATCACCCGGGCCTTATATCGAGATTCATCCTGATGATGCAAAGCAATTGGGTCTAAGTGCGGGAAGTATCGTAAAGGTATCATCCCGGAGAGGTTCAATAAATATCAGGGCACTCATTTCAGATAGGCCATTAAAAGGTATGACCTTCATACCATTCCATTTTAAGGAGGCTGCTGCAAATATGCTCACAAATACTGCACTTGATCCTGTCTGTAAGATACCTGAACTAAAGGTATGTGCAGTGAAAATAGAATTAATAAACCGGACATAATAAAGGTTGAGGTTAAGGTTGAGATTTTCTTAACCTCAACCTCAACCTTAACCTAACAAAAAAGGAGGGAGTATGGTTAAACCAGAAGTATTAAAAAAACAGATTTTACTCGAGGATCTTAACAACGAAGGGCTTAAAAAAATAGCCGGAATCGTTAAAAAAATGTCACTTAAAAAAGGTGAATACCTGTTTAAAGAAAAAGATGACACAAGGGGGATATATCTTCTTCACACGGGAAAAGTTGAAATCACAAGGGTAACACCTGATGGCTGGAGACAGACACTTGTTGTCTTAACCCCAGGTCACTTCTTCGGTGAGCTTTCCATATTTGAGAATAGACAACATGTTGCAAGTGCAATTGTAGCTGAAGACACGGAACTTTTTCTTCTTTCAAAAAGTGAATTCGAAAAATTGACACAAGAAGATTTACAACTGGCGTTTAATATTATTAAGAAAATTGCGCTTGTGATGAGCAAAAATCTCAGGCGCATGACTGATAAATTCCTTAGTGCATTGATTAGCTACTGAAACAGTTGTAAGTTGTTAGTGCTCAGTTTTTAGACTCATAACATAAAACTGAACATATTATTCATTATCTGCTTTTGCTTTTCAGTTTTTATTTCTTTAACTAACAACTAATAACTATTCACTAATAACTTTTTATTAAGGGGAGGTTACAATGCCACTTGATCCAACCAAACATGCAGACTGGGAGATTGCAGAAGCAGCAGAAGCAAATATGAAAACCGTTTACCAATTAGGAGAGGAGTTGGGTTTAGAAAAACATGAACTTCTTCCACATGGCCATTATGTTGCAAAGGTGGATTTTAAAAGTATTTTGAATCGCTTAAGCAAAAAACCTGATGGTAAATACATTAATGTAACGGCCATTACACCTACACCCCTTGGAGAAGGTAAGTCAACCACAACCATGGGATTGACACAAGGTCTTGGGAAGAGAGGTAAAAATGTTATTGCTGCCATACGGCAGCCTTCCGGGGGACCAACCATGAATATAAAAGGCTCTGCCGCAGGCGGTGGACTATCGCAGTGCATTCCTTTAACACCTTTTTCACTTGGACTTACAGGCGACATAAATGCCATCATGAATGCCCATAACCTTGCACTGGTAGCACTGACCTCAAGAATGCAGCACGAATTTAATTATCCTGATGAGCGACTTGCAAGAAAGAATTTAAAAAGGCTTAACATTGACCCTCGCAATGTAGAGATGAAATGGATAATGGATTTTTGTGCTCAGGCGCTCAGAAATATAATTATAGGTATTGGCGAAAAAACAGATGGGTTTATGATGAATTCCGGCTTTGCCATTGCCGTATCTTCAGAGGTAATGGCCATACTCGCAGTGTCAAAAGACCTTAAAGATATGAGAGACAGAATGGGCAGAATTGTCGTTGCCTATGATAAAAGCGGAAACCCCGTTTCAACCGAAGACCTCGAGGTTGCAGGAGCAATGACTGCATGGATGGTTGAAGCACTAAATCCAAACCTCATGCAGACTATCGAAGGACAACCTGTTTTTGTTCATGCCGGGCCATTTGCCAATATCGCCATCGGCCAGTCATCTATCATAGCTGACAGAGTCGGTCTTAAACTCGGTGATTATCATATAACAGAGTCGGGGTTTGGAGCAGATATTGGATTCGAAAAATTCTGGAATCTTAAATGCAGGTTCTCTGGCCTGAAACCGCATACTTCTGTTATTGTTGCAACAATAAGGGCGCTTAAATGTCATGGAGGCGCCCCTATCCCGGTTCCTGGAAGACGTATGCCTGAAGAATATAAGGGTGAAAACGTGGAATGGGTGGAAAAGGGTTGTGAAAATCTTATCCATCATATTAAAACAGTAAAGAGGGCCGGCATCAATCCTGTTGTCTGTATTAACTCCTTTTACACTGATACAGAAAATGAGATAAACACCGTAAGGCGACTTGCAGAGGCAGCAGGTGCCAGGGTTGCCCTTTCCAAACACTGGCAGTACGGTGGCGAAGGCGCATTGGAACTTGCTGATGCTGTAGTAGACGCATGTAAGGAGCCAAATGATTTTAAGTTTCTTTATGAACTCTCAACCCCACTTCGTCAGCGCATTGAAATGATCGCAACAGAAGTATATGGTGCTGACGGCGCTGAATACTCACCTGAAGCCTTATCAAAGGCAAAAAAGATAGAGGAAGACCCTGAGATTGCAAAGCTCGGAACATGTATGGTTAAGACTCACCTAAGCCTTTCTGACAATCCAAACCTAAAAGGAGTTCCAAAAGGATGGAAGCTCATTATCCGTGATATCCTTACATATAAGGGAGCAGGATTTGTTGTGCCTGTTGCAGGCGCAATCAAGTTAATGCCAGGAACTGCCTCTGACCCTGCCTTCAGACGTGTTGATGTAGATGTTGAAACAGGCAAGGTGAGAGGGCTGTTTTAAAAATTGAGATTCGCCAGATGCCCCTTAGACAAAACTGGGGGCATCAATTGCCTACCCATTATTGCAATTTACCCAGAGTAAAAGCTACAATTTAAAAATGGGAATCCACGAGGTTCGTAGAAAGCTTCTATATATATTCAGCCAAAACAAAGGGATGTGCATGAAGATTATTTCTCTAATTTTTCTTATACTTTTCTGTTCCCCTATCGCCTTTTCTGAAGAACCAAAAAGGAATGTGATGGTAATCACCTTGCATGGTGTCATAAATCCTGTGGCATCAGAATACATCGGAAAGAATATTAAAAAAGCAAATGAGAAAAAGGTTGAAGCACTTGTAATCGAGCTGGATACCCCTGGAGGACTGGACACTTCCATGAGAACTATTGTAAAAGACATCATTGGAAGTGAAATTCCTGTTGTGGTCTTCGTCTCACCAAGTGGCAGCAGAGCAGCTTCTGCAGGTGTTTTTATCATGTTAGCAGCCAATGTTGCAGCCATGTCACCAGGTACAAATATCGGCGCAGCTCATCCGGTAGGCATTGGTGAAAAAATAGATAAAGTGATGGCTGAAAAGGCAACAAATGATGCAGCAGCTTATATAAAGTCTCTTGCGGAGAGGAGTGGCAGGAATGCAAAATGGGCTGAAGATGCGGTGAGAAAAAGTATCTCTGCAACAGAAGAAGAAGCATTAAAGAAGAATGTTATAGATATAGTGAGCAAAGACCTGAATACCCTTCTTTCAGATATCGATGGCAGAAAGGTTCGGACTGTTATTGGCGAAAAGATTTTAAAGACAGCAAATGCCAATGTTATTAGAGAAGAAATGAGTATCAGGCACAAGATACTCAATCTCATCTCTGACCCGAATATCGCATATATCCTTATGCTCCTCGGTTTTTACGGGCTTTTTTTTGAACTCACAAACCCTGGTTCACTATTCCCCGGGGTAATGGGAGGGATCTGTCTCATTCTTGCTTTTTATGCATTCCAGACACTTCCTGTAAATTATGCGGGACTCCTGCTGATTATCCTTGCGATTATTCTCTTTATCCTCGAGGTGAAGATTGTATCCCACGGCGTCCTTGCAATTGGTGGGGTCATTGCTATGATTATTGGTTCATTAATGCTCTTTGAGTCACCATCTCCATTCATAAAACTCTCACTTTACATTATCCTCCCTGCTGTTCTGGTAACTACCCTCTTCTTCACCTTGACAATCGGCCTTGCATTCAAGGCACACAGGAGAAAGCCTGTTACTGGCTCAGAGGGCCTCATAGGGATGGAGGGAATAGCAAATACAGATATAACAAAAGATGAAGGTATGGTATCATTACATGGTGAACGCTGGGCAGCATATTCTAATGTGCCTATATCAAAGGGTGAAAAGATAATAGTTGAGGCTGTCTCAGGGTTGAAAGTAAAGGTAAAAAAACTTCAATAAATTTCTAAAAGGAGGTAAGTATGCCAACGTTAGCACCATCATTTATGGCTTTAATTTTAGTAATATTCCTGGTCTTCTATTTTCTCTCAAGTGCGATCAGGATCCTAAGAGAATATGAGAGAGGAGTTGTATTCAGGCTTGGAAGAATTATTCCTGTAAAGGGACCCGGACTTGTAATAATCTGGCCGATAATTGATAAACTTGTTAAGGTCAGCCTTCGCATTGTCGCAATGGATGTTCCTGCCCAAGATGTAATAACAAAGGACAATATTTCAGTTAAGGTGAATGCTGTAGTCTATTTCAGGGTAATTGACCCTACAAAGGCAATTACAGAAGTTGAGGATTTTTATTATGCAACTTCGCAGATAGCACAGACAACCCTCAGAAGTATCCTTGGCCAGAGTCAGCTCGATGACCTTCTTACCAAGAGAGAAGAGGTAAATGCCGAGCTTCAAAAGGTAATTGACTTCCAGACAGAGCCATGGGGGGTAAAGGTATCAGTAGTTGAGGTGAAGAATGTTGACCTGCCAATAGAGATGCAGAGGGCAATAGCAAAACAGGCAGAGGCTGAGCGTGAAAGAAGGGCGAAGATCATCCATGCAGAGGGAGAGTTCCAGGCATCTCAGAAGCTTGCAGATGCAGCAAAGATTATAGCAACAGAAACTGGAGCACTTCAGCTCAGGTTTCTCCAGACACTCACAGAGATCGCTATGGAGAAAAACTCAACAATAATATTCCCTGTACCGATAGACTTAATTAAGCCATTCCTGGAAAAATCTGGAGAAGAAGAACATAAACGATAGAAAAACACTCAAAAAAGAAACGGAAAATCGTGAACATATGGAGGTTGAGGCTGAGACCTCTGTAATAAACTCGCTATGGGGTGTTGCATGGGGCTCTGCATGGATCAGGTTATTTCTCCTGCTCGCCTTCATTATACTCATCGAAATCCTCTATGAGAGCGAACTCCTCCAGATCTTTTTAGATAAGCATAAACTTTCAGAATTCCTCATATCTTTAGGTCCTTTCTCGTTCATCAGCTTCGTATTGTTACAGATTATCCAAGTCGTGGCAGCACCCATCCCCGGTGAGGTTACTGGCCTGGTGGGTGGGTATATCTACGGACCCTTTTTCGGCGTTATTTTTTCAACCATAGGACTCACATTAGGTTCCTTGTTAGCCTTTTCACTTTCAAGGATTTTTGGCAGGCCTTTTGTTAAAAAGTTTGTGAAAAAAGATACGATTGAACGATATGATTATCTCTTAAGCCACCCTAGAGGGGCTTTCCTCGTATTCCTTTTATTCCTTATACCTGGTTTTCCAAAGGACTACTTATGCTATATCTTGGGTATGGGACCTATGAGCTTAAAAGAATTTTTTATTATTAGTACTGCTGGCAGGTTTTCCGGGACAGTCCTCCTCACGCTTGGGGGCTCCTTTATCCGTAAACAACAATACCGTGAATTCTTCTTGCTTATAGGAATTGCCATTATTATCGTGCTAATTTGTATGGCCTACAGGGATAAAATCGAGAGGCTCCTTCAGAAATTATCACATATAAATAAGACGCCACCAGAAGACAAAAAATAAACAACTCCAGAAACTACCACTTTATCAATGCCGAGGCCCATGTAAGCCCCCCTCCAAATGCCTCGAGCAAGATATAATCTCCATCTTTTACCTTTCCAGCTCTTACTGCCTCATCAAGGGCTATCGGGATTGATGCAGCAGATGTATTTCCATACCTGTTAATGTTTATATAGACTTTATCCATAGGTATGCCAAGCCTTTCAGCAATTGCCTGTATGATGCGAAGATTCGCTTGATGTGGTATAAAAAGTGAAATCTGTGAGGGCTCTAACTTATTCTCCTTAAGAATCTTTACTGCAAGGTCTTCTAATTTTCTCACTGCAACCTTAAATATTTCATTTCCTTTCATTTTGATAAAATGAAGTCTCTTTTCGATAGAATCCTTCGAAGCAGGGTTCCTTGATCCCCCTCCTGGCATATTCAAAAGATCCCACATGCTCCCGTCAGAATGGATATGCATGGAAATGACACCTCTGTCTTCCTCTGTTGGTTCAATAATTACTGCACCTGCACCATCACCAAACAGGATACATGTCGTTCTATCATCCCAGTCTGTAATCTTCGAAAGCACCTCTGTGCCGACTACAAGGATTCTTTTATGAATACCTGATTTTATAAAACTATCTGCAACATAGAGCCCGTAAAGAAATCCTGAACAGGCTGCATTTATATCAAATGCTGTTGCCTTTTTCGCCCCGAGTTTATCCTGAAGAATGCAGGCAGTCGACGGAAAAGGCATATCACCTGTGACTGTGGTAACAATAATGAGGTCCAGATCTTCCGGCTTAAGGTCAGCACCCTTTAATGCTTTTTTTGCTGCCTCATATGCAAGGTCTGATGCTGCCTGACTTTCATCAGCTATTCTCCGCTCTTTTATACCTGTCCTTTCGATAATCCATTCATCTGAAGTCTCAATCATTTTTTCAAGATCACTATTTGCGAGGACCTTTTCTGGAACATACGACCCTGTAGATACAATCCTACTTCTTCGCAATTTTTTCTCCCTCGCTTTTCTCTATTTCGTTTGCAATGACCTCATATACCTTCTTCTCTGAAAAATCTGCTGCAACCCTCAGAGCATTTTTTATTGCCTTTGCAGTTGATCTTCCATGGCTTATTATACATGTACCATTTATGCCGAGGAGTGGTGCTCCACCGTACTCATCATAGTCTGTTTTCTTTTTAAAATTTCTCAAGGCAGGTTTCATAAAAAGGTATCCAATCCTTCCCACTGCAATGTCAACGATCTCGCGTTTAAGCATCTTAATGATTGCATCTGCAAGCCCCTCACTGGTTTTCAGTACCACATTCCCTGTAAATCCGTCACACACAATCACATCAGCATTTCCAGTAAATATATCCTTTCCGTCAATATTACCTGTAAAATGTATATTTGCTTGTTTGAGAAGTTTGAATGCTTCTTTGGTAAGTTCATTTCCTTTCGTGTCTTCTTCTCCGATACTAAGAAGTGCAACCTTCGGTTCAGGCCTTTGAAGGATCGAACTACAGTAAGTACTTCCCATTAATGCAAACTGAAGGAGGTTTTCAGGTTTGCAGTAGAGATTTGCACCTGCATCGATAAGAACAACCGGGGCTTTAAGGGTAGGCATTATCGCTGCGATTGCCGGTCTGTCAACATTATGAGAGGCCCTGAGGAGCAGGAGCGCTGTTGCCATTACTACACCTGAGTGTCCAGCGCTCACAAAGGCATCTGCCCCACCATCTTTCACGAGTTCAAGTCCCTTTCTTATTGACGAATCCTTCTTTTTCCTGATTGCAATAGAGGGAGACTCATCCATCTTGACAACTTGTGAGGCGTGCTTTACTGATATCCGGTGATGAGGGTATTTCTTACTATCAAGTTCTCTTTTTATTAACGGCTCTTCACCAACAAGAATAATATCTATGCCCTCAAAGTTACTTACTGTCTCGATAGCACCCTCAACATTTACTTCAGGGGCATAATCACCCCCCATTGCGTCAAGGGCAATTCTCATGCTTCTTTTTCAACTACTTCGAGAACCTTCCGGCCGTTGTATGACCCACAACTATGACACACCCTATGTGAAGCTTTCATTTCATTGCAATCAGGACATACACTCAGGTTAGGAAGAGCCCCTTTCCAATTGGCCCTCCGTTTATCCCGTCTTGACCTTGTATGCCTATGTGTTGGGTTTGCCAATGTATACTCCTTTCATTCCTTAATGAGTTTTTTTAATTCCTTGAATCTGGAATCTCTATTTATTGCATTGCAGCCACAATCGCCAGTATTGAGGTCTGCCCCGCATTTCAGACATATTCCTTTGCACAGTTCATTACAGAGGGGCTTCATAGGAAGATTGAGCATTATTTGCTCCTTGATAAGATCAGACATATCCAGTATCTCTCCAGAATAAAACCCCATATCAAGTTCCTCGACTCTCAGTGCGTGCTTCTCTTCTCCTCTGAGTTCTTCAACAGGATGATACACTACATTAACCGGAACAAATACTTCACTCCTGAAATCTTTTACGCATCTGCTACACTGGAGATCTATATCAGCCATCAGTTTACCTCTTACAATAATCTCAACGCCCATCTTCAGTATCTTTAACTGTCCTCTGACAGGTAAAGAAAGGTCATCCGATTTGATTGTCTCTTTTATATCAAAATCAAGCCCTTCTACAGGTATCTCTGAAATTAATACTTTCATTTGAAAAACATAAGAAAAAGAGTTTAATTATAAATTTTGAGGTGTATTTTTGTCAAGGTTGTGAGATCTCCGCTTACTGATAACGAGATGACCTAATTGACCTTCTCTTTTGCGTGAAACTCTACTATATTTATATTCGATTCGTCTCCCTGCATGGTAGACTTACCATTAAACACACCGCCCTCAACTATCGATAACTTATTTGTGAATATTTCCCCATATACCTGACCCTTGGATTTGATCTCTATAAGCTCTTTAGCCCTCAGATTTCCCTCAACTCTCCCGCCTATCACAATACCCCTTGTTCCTACATCACCTTTTAGAGAAGCCTTTTCACCAAGAACCACCCAGTCAGCATTCACATTTCCTTCCATTGTACCGTCAATCCTCAGAGTCCCTTTCACATTAACATCACCTTTAAAACTTGAATTGGCCCCAATAAATGATTCCATTTTCTCTGTATTTTTCGTGAACATTATGACCTCCCTTTTATGTATGTGTGAGGATTCACAGACCTGCCATCTTTCCATACCTCATAATGCACATGCGGTCCTGTCGCATTACCCGTAGATCCTAGATAGCCGACTACCTCACCTCTACTGACTTTCTGTCCCACTTTTACGGTATTCATCTTGTTGTGGGCATAAAAAGATGAAAAACCAAAACCGTGCTCAAGGACAACAAGGTTACCGCTGCCTCCACTCCACCCTGAAAAGCTCACTATGCCATCCGCTGTAGCCCTGATAGGATTTCCAGGACTTGTTGATATATCAATACCTGTATGAAACACTTCTTCGCCACTTCTTGGATGTTCTCTTTTTCCATAGGAAGAAGAAATAGTACCCATCACAGGGAATCCCTTTGGAGTTGCAAGATAGAGGTCTTTCTGGAGGCGCAAGTAATCTTTTATTTCACCTACTGTTTCAGTTGTTTTCTTGATCTGTTCTTTAAGATGTTCTATATCAATCGACCCACTGTTTGATGTATCAATATTCTCAATGACTTTATCTTTAGAGCCGAAGGAAAACAATCTTTTGAACTCAGTTTCAGCCTTTTTGAGTGCTGATATCGTCGAATCAAGTTCTAAAAACTGCTGTGAATAGTAATTTAGTTTCTTTTTCATATCATGATACTCAAAGGTATCTACTGCAACTGAAAAAACGTAAACAGTTCCGATGCACCATAATAGTATCGAGATAACTATCCCTATTGAGGGAACCTTAAGATTGAAAGGTTTGGTATTACTATGAGGGATTAACATTATTGTTACAGGAGTGAATGCCTTTTTCAATACATTTTTTATTTTATGAATATCGAACATCTTTACCTCCTTTCTCAATACCACCGATTATAAAAGCCCTATAACCTGTGTTATTCAGTAATGAGATTGCACTTCTTGATACCCCCTCAGAAACCACAATACTATACCCTATTCCCATATTAAAAGTCTTCTTCATTTCCTTGTCAGGTATATTCCCCATTTTTTCTATGAGGTCAAAAATTGGCGGAACAGGCCAGGAGCCAATCTTGATATTCGCAATCACTCTTTCAGGTAATATCCTCATAAGATTCCCCGGAATACCTCCACCGGTGATGTGAGTCATCCCTTTTATCTCAAGATTGTCTCTTAATGCTGTAAACGCCTGTACATATATTCTCGTAGGCTTCAGGAGCTCTTCTCCGAGTGTCATTCCAAGTTCCGGAATAGAGGTATCTACATCAAACTTATTCAGATCAAAAAAGACTTTTCTCACCAGTGAGTATCCATTGCTGTGGAGGCCACTTGACGCAAGGCCGATAATCACATCCCCTTCTTTGATGTTCGCACCATCTATTATTTTTTCTTTATCCACAACACCTACTGCAAAACCTGATAAATCATATTCATTCTCTGAATAAAATCCTGGCATCTCTGCAGTTTCACCGCCAATAAGAGAACAGCCTGCCTCTTCACAACCATTCACTATACCAGAGATAACTTCTATTGCTTTCCCTGTCTTGAGTTTGCCAGTTGCAAAATAGTCGAGGAAAAATAGAGGTTCTGCACCACTGGTAAGTATATCATTGACACACATGGCAACAAGGTCTATGCCGATAGTAGTATGTCTGTCCATCATAAAGGCTATTTTCAGTTTTGTGCCTACACCATCTGTCCCGCTTACAAGTACAGGTTCTCTGTATCTCGTCATATCAAGTTTAAAAAGGCCGCTGAAAGAACCAATATCTGTCAGGACTTCAGGTCTGAATGTCCTCTTCACCATAGGAGTTATGAGGCTTATAAACCTGTCACCTTCTTCAATATCAACGCCAGACTTTTTATAGGTAATTTCATTGCTCATAATTTTATTTATTAGTTATTCTAATGAGGGAGATTTTAAATGCTTATATGTTGCATAAATGATATGCAAAAGGCAAGAGAAAACAAATCCCCCAAAGAAACTGGTTATTTTGATAAAATAGGGATAATGCCGGTTATTCTTGTTGCAAATGACGATGGAATTCATTCCCCTGGTATTACGGCCCTTTTCAGGGCAATGAAGGAACTTGGAGATGCATATATTATCGCACCTGACAGAGAGAGGAGCGCAGCAAGTCATTCCCTCACGCTCCATAAACCTCTCAGAGTAGAAAAAATCAACGAATACGCTTATAGTATCAACGGCACACCAACAGACTGCGTTATATTAGGCGTGAATAAATTGTTACCTGAAAAGCCTGCACTTGTTGTGTCAGGAATTAACAAGGGGGGGAACCTTGGAGACAATATTACCTATTCAGGTACTGTCTCTGCTGCGATAGAAGGCACAATAATGGGCATACCATCATTTGCCATCTCTCTGGTCATCGAAACAGAACATGCTTCTCCCTTACATTTTGATACTGCATCTGATTTTGCCGTAAAGATTGGCAGATATATCCTGGAAAAATCCCTCCCGCGTGATACGCTGCTCAATATAAACGTACCAAATTTGCCCAAAAATGACATCCTTGGAGTTAAGTTTACACAACAGGGGAAAATGGCTTACAGCAATTCCATTAAAGACATCATCGATCCGAAAGGGAAAAAACACTACTGGATAGGAGGGACTCAATCTTATATAAAGCACGGTGATAACACAGATATCCAGGCTATTCACGAAGGCTACATCTCTATAACTCCTGTCAATATTGATCTCACAAATTATAAGGCATTGGAATTTCTTAAGAGCGCATTATCATTTCTCTCTTAAAAAGAACAGTGAAAAATTATTACGATGTTATAATAGTTGGGGCTGGTCCTGCCGGAATATTCTCCGCTCTTGAATTGCTCAATCAGAAAGAAGATGCACGCATCCTCATCATAGAAAAAGGCCATGATATTGATAAGAGAATATGTCCGATGGCAATAAGGGAAATTTCATGTGCAACCTGTCCTGAATGTGCACTCCTTAGTGGATGGGGTGGTGCAGGCGCTTTCAGCGATGGAAAATTGAACCTTTCTCCTGAAATTGGGGGTTTTCTCTCAAGATATATAGGCAGTGAGAAATTACAATCCCTGATACATTACGTAGATGACATCTATGTGAGATATGGTGCTCCTCAAGAAACATATGGAGACAATAAAGAAAATATCCACGTAATAGAAAGGCTCGCATCAGAAAATAACCTGCAGTTTATACCGTCAACAATAAGACATATCGGTACCGAGAGGTGCAGGATACTCCTGAAAAATATTAAGGAGACCCTTAATAGAAAGGTAGAGACGTTATTCGATGTGGAGGCAGACAGGGTCATCACAGAAAAAAGAAAGGCTGTTGGCATAAGGCTTAAGGATGGCACAAGGTTTTATTCTCAATGTGTCATCCTTGCTCCAGGCAGGGAGGGCTCGAGATGGCTTGAACGAGAGACAAAACGGCTCCACCTCACACTTATGAAAAACCCAGTTGACATCGGTGTACGGGTTGAGATACCAGCCAAAGTACTTGAACCTCTTACAAAAATAACCTATGAACCCAAACTTATCTTCCATTCAAAAAAGTTCAATGATAAAGTAAGGACATTCTGTGTAAATCCTTATGGTGAGGTGGTGAAGGAATACCTTAAAGGTATCTGGACAGTGAATGGCCATAGCTATGCGAACAGGAAAACGAATAATACAAACTTTGCTCTGTTGGTAAGCACATCCTTTACAGAGCCATTTGATGAACCTATATTATATGGAAGATATATCGCAGAGCTTGCAAATCTTCTTGGCAAGGGTGTCATTGTGCAGAGGCTCGGAGATCTAAAACAGGGAAGGCGGTCAACACATGAAAGAATAGCAAAAGGGGGTGTGGAGCCAACACTCAAGGATGCTACACCAGGTGATTTAAGTTTTGCGATACCTTATCGCCATATGTCTGACATCATCGAAATGCTCGAAGCACTTGACAGGATTGCTCCTGGTATAAACTCAGAACATACCCTTCTCTACGGAGCTGAAGTGAAGTTCTACTCAATGCATCCGAAGCTCTCAGAGTCCCTTGAGACTGAGATTGATAAGCTGTTCGCAGTCGGTGATGGTGCAGGGGTGAGCAGAGGTCTTATTCAGGCATCGGTTTCAGGTGTAATTGCAGCAAGAGAAATACTGAAAAGGCTGAATTAATGGGTTTTCAAGAATTAAGAGAATTCATGGTAAACACACAGCTCATCTCGAGGGGGATTAAAGATGAGCGGGTTCTCAATGCAATGAGAAAGGTTCCACGACATCTTTTTGTTGATGAATCCATACAGTATAAAGCCTATGACGATATGGCTTTGCCAATCGGTGAAGGTCAGACTATATCTCAACCGTATATGGTTGCAATCATGACAGAGTTACTCGAACTTAAAGGTAGTGAGAAGGTATTAGAAATAGGCACAGGTTCAGGATATCAGGGAGCGATCCTCTCTAAACTTTCAAGAGAAGTGTATACAATCGAGCGTGTTGATGTACTTGCTCAAAAAGCAGGAGAACGATTCCGTTCCCTCGGGTATACAAACATCCATGTGAAGGCTGGTGACGGCACCTTAGGATGGCCAGAAGAGGCACCTTTTGACAGAATCATGATTACCGCTGCAACACCAAAGATTCCAGATGTATTGATGGAACAACTATCTGAAGAGGGCATAATCCTTGCTCCTGTTGGAGAACGTTTTTCACAACAGCTTCTGAAACGCACGAAATCAATGGGTCAATATTCAGATGAATACCACACCCCATGCATCTTTGTGCCCCTGATCGGGGAATATGGCTGGTAGCAAGAGAATTAATATGCTATGAAATTATTTTTTTACGCCCTTCCCCTGTATAATATCATCAGCCCAGCTCATTGCAGCAGACACATTTGGAAATCCAATGGTACTTGTGAGCAAAATAATCGCATGATAGATCTCATCAGGCTTTGCACCCGCATCCAATGCCCTTCTGGTATGGGAGTGGACAGAACCCTCTGATTTAATCGCAGCAGCAGCAGCCAACTGTATAAGATGCGATGTTTTTTTATCAATAGGGCCTGCGCTTCTTACTGCTTTTCCAAGGTTATCAACAGCTTTGAAATATCCCTTAAACCTCGTTTTAATACTTAAATACTGCTTTGGTAATTTTGACATATATCCCTCCTTATCGGTTTGCTTTCTTCTTAAATTCAGCCCAGTCCTTCATACGTTGTAAGTTCTCACTAAGACTCCACCACCCATTTTTAAAGCTCGCATAATCAGGAGCACCGGTCATCGCAGAAGCATAGCGGATAGAGTTTGAATAAAACACCCATTGTCTTATCCACATCTGCTCAATCGGCTCATCAAATGGATTGGTTTTATCCTCTATTTTATTTTCCCATGTATCTGACATGAGTTTTGTTGCCGCTAATGTCATCTTATCAGTCTCTTTTATAGTGTTCTCAAGCTTTGCAAAGTGGCTATTGTTCCAATCAGTACTATGGCAACTATTACAGATATTCTTCATCACAGTTAGTCTTTTTTCCTGTTCAGATTTATCAATAAGATAATCAGAAGCTGCTTCACCGGTAAAGGTAACAGGTAATGATACTCCGTCTTTATTCTTAATTATTGTGGTATTACCTGATTTTGGTTGGGGATGGCTGTAAATCAGACCAAAGAGTCTGACCCACAACCTTGAACCAAAATTATGAGTTCTCTCAGCAATGACATTACCCCCCGGTGACACAAGGAGGCTATTGTGGCATACTGCACAGGTTGGTGCTTTAAAATCCTTTCCAATGGTCCAGGGTACTGTGTCAAAATTCCATTCATGATATTTCGAAAAAAAAATATTCCCGTGCTTACTCTCTTTATATACATTCCATGCAGGCACATCGGGTTCAAGATGACATTGGGAACACGTATAAGGTTTTCTTGCCACCTCAATGGAAAAACCATGTCGTGGATGACAGGCTGAACAGGCACCATAACTACCGTCTGGATTCTCTCTCCCAACCCCTTGATTGGGCCAATTGGTAAGCTCAGGTACGAGTATCTCACCCATTTGTGTGTTCACCTTTTTCATCCCTTTAACATTTACCTTGGTACCATGACATCCAAGGCATGTTTCATGGAGGGTAGTTTCAGAGGGTTTCTCAGATAATATCTTTCCATTCTCAACCCTCTTCACACCAGTAATGGTATTTGTCAATGCATTATAGACAGGGTTTTCTATAAGGTTTTTTATCGCGTGGGCTTTCTTGCTCTCTGAGTATTGTTTTGCCTCAGCAGGATGACAGGTCTTACAGTCATTCGGGGTAACAACAACGTTTATTTTGTATCCCATATGGTCAAAATTATCCTTGTGATACTCAGGATTTTGACTATGACATTCAAAACAGCCTATACAATATTTCGACAATTCCTTTGGAAGAGTCTCAGCAGAAATCCTTCTCTGAAGAACATTTTTTTTCAGAGCCTCTGAAGGTACCACCTTTGAATGTCTGCTTGAGAACCAGTCTTGAACAATTCCTGGTGTATAGGTATTATGGCAACCAATACAGGCTTGAGTCTGAGAACTTAATGTGGCATTATCTATCACATCCCCTGCCTTTTCAGAGGCAACGATATCCTTTGAAAAAAACAAAAACAATACCAATAAAAAAGAGGCACCATATTTCAATGTATATCTCATAGGAAATCTCCTGAAAATAAAGTTGTATTCATTTGCCTGACCATGTTAATAGAGGGTAGTCAATCCATGTCTATTCAATCTTTTTGAACATCTTTTTGGGGGCGCCACAGATAGGACACTTCTCCGGAGCTTCATGTTCTACAGTATTGCCACAGCCCTGACAAACATAATAATCAACCTCAGGGTTTTTGCCAAGATTCTCTAATGCTTTTTTGTAAAGTTCTGCGTGAATTTTTTCCACCTTATTGGCAAAATTAAAACTTCTCAATGCTCCCTTATTGCCATCAGCCTTGGCCTCTTCAATCATCTTTGGATACATCTTCTGGAATTCATAGGACTCACCATTAATTGCTGCTTCGAGATTTTCCTTTGTGCTTTTTATAAAACCGAGTTCATTCAGGTGATTAAGCGCATGGACTGTTTCAGCCTCGGCAGCAGCCCTGAACAGTTTTGCCACCTGTGTATACCCTTCTTCTGCTGCCTTTCTTCCAAAGGCAAGGTACTTTCGATTTGCCTGTGATTCTCCTGCAAAGGCTTTTTCAAGATTCTTTTCTGTATTTGACATATCCGTTCCTCCTTGCTTGATACATTACTTGATACATAGTTAAATAATAGGATATATAAAAATATAAATCAATCTTGACAGTTAACTTTTTGACGTTTATTATAGACTCGTGCTCCAGTATAATAAACCAGGACAATCTATTATGCCTCCTTCGATGCCTTTAAGCAGTTCGAGTAAATAATAATGCGATTTAGAAAAAAGACATGAAGAAACCCTGGTCAGGAAGGTTTAGCGAAAAGACCTCAAGTGTTGTAGAATCCTTTACAGAGTCCATCTCTTTTGACTATCGCCTGTGGAAATATGATATTGAGGGCAGTATTGCTCATGCAAAGATGCTCGGCAAGCATAGCATTATCTCAAGGGAAGATTCTGAAAAAATTATAAAAGGACTTGAAGAGATAGCGAAAGAGATAGAAAAAGGAAAATTCAGGTTCAGAAAAAAACTTGAGGATATTCATATGAATATTGAAGCTGCCCTTATAGAAAAAACAGGTGATGCAGGGAGAAAACTTCATACAGCGAGGTCAAGAAATGATCAGGTCGCACTTGACCTGAGATTATACCTGAGATCAGAGACAAAAGAAATACTCTCATTAATAAAGAAATTTCAGAAGATTCTTCTTCACATTGCAATAAAATATCTTCACGTAGTAATGCCCGGGTATACTCATCTCCAAAGAGCACAGCCCGTGCTGTTGTCCCATCACCTGCTTGCCTATGTGGAGATGCTCCAGAGGGATGTGGAAAGATTTCACGATGGATTAAAAAGGACAAACCTGCTCCCCTTAGGCTCCTGTGCCCTTGCAGGGACAACCTTTCCTATTGACAGAATATATGTTGCAAAACTTCTTGGTTTTGACGGTATCTCTGAAAACAGCATTGATGCAGTATCCGACAGGGATTTTGCTATAGAGTTCCTCTCAGATGCGTCACTCCTTATCATGCATCTCTCAAGGCTTGCTGAAGAGCTTATTCTGTGGTCATCTGAGGAATTCAGATTCATCGAGTTTCCTGATGCATTCACTACAGGCTCGAGCATCATGCCACAGAAAAAGAACCCTGATGTTGCGGAACTTATCAGAGGGAAAACCGGAAGAGTGTATGGCAACCTCCTCTCTCTTCTAACGACAATGAAAGGCCTGCCTCTTTCATACAACAGGGATCTCCAGGAGGATAAGCAACCAGTATTTGATACGGTTGATACTATTAAATCCTGTCTTACTGTCCTGAATGAGATGCTTCCTGGTATAACGTTTAATGCAAAAAGAATGTATGAAACCGCTGGAGATGCCTATTCAACAGCAACTGACATGGCAGAATATCTTGTAAAAAGGGGGTTACCTTTCAGGAAGTCTCATGAAATCACAGGCAAAATTGTCCTTCATTGTATGAAGAAAGGGAAAAAGCTTGAAGAACTTACACTGAAAGAACTGAATACATTTTCTCCATTCATTAGAAATGACATATATTCCTGTCTAAAGGCAGAAGAATCCGTAAAGAATAAAAAATCCCGCGGGAGCACATCGCCGAATGAGGTCAAAAGGCAGATACAAAGACTCAAAAAAGTAGTAAGTAGTAAGTAGTAAGTATATGGACAACCTGAATCATAGAGGACATAAAGAAAAACGAAGCTTTCCTCTTCTTACTTTTTACTTTTTACTTCTTACTTTTTTCTTTTTAGTATCATGTGGCAAAAAAGGTCCTCCTACATTAAAGGCCTATGAAAAACCTGAAAAACCACCTGGTATCACAGCAATCCATAGAGAAGAAAGAATAATACTCTCATGGTCTTATCCCGACAATCTAAGGAACACCCTGAAAGGCTTTCAGGTCTTAAGGTCAGAGAGTGACGGATTTGAAAGGGTAGCGTTTATAAAAAATGACCAGAGTTTGTTCATCGATACTACATTTAAACTAAATGTCACCTATCAATATAAAGTCATTGCCCAAAACCTGAAAGATGTCCTGAGTGCTGACTCCAACATAATCACAGTAATCCCAAAGGCTTTACCATCACCTCCGGAGAATATCCGATTTACCATAACATCTGATTCCATTAAGCTGCATTGGAGCAGTTCAGGAGAAGGAATCTGTTATAACATCTATAAGACAACAGAGAAGAACAAGTATGCTGACACCCCACTCAATAGAGAACCTGTATGTATGATTTCCTTTAGAGATACTTTTCTATTACCTGACAGAATTGTTTATTACACAATAAGGGCATTGCTGAACACTATGATACGGGATGAGGGTTATGCCTCCACTGAAGTGGAAGTGAACCCATCTCACTTTATCCCGTCAGCACCATCAGATCTCAGAGTGGTTAAAGGAGATGATAAAGTGTACCTTCTGTGGAAAGAGAACACTGAGACATGGGTAAAGGGATACCGCATTTATCGAAAAAAAGATGGGCAGACAGAATTCACTCCCATAGGTGAGGTTACGACACCAACCTTCACAGATACAGAAAAAATCAACAAAAAAGCCTGGTATATGATTAAAGCATTAGGGCCTTCGCGAGAAAGTGATGCAGTCACCGGTGAGATATCCGAAAAATAGAAAATTGTTATGAGGTGAATTTTTTTAATCTGAAGCGTATTGACTTTAAAAGATTGCATGGGTTAGTCTAAACAAAATTTTATTTATATGTCACGCTTTTGAAGCACAATTTAATCGAAGACCTTTAAATTCATAATGCCCTGGATGGAAGACAAGATACTCAAAGCCTTTGAGGAAAGCATAAGCGTAAAGGAGAGGTTCGTAAAGGAACACCTTAAACTCATTATAGATGCATCAAAGACAATTGCTGAGTCCTTCAATGAGGGTAAAAAACTTATTCTCTTTGGAAATGGCGGCAGCGCTACCGATGCCTCTCATATAGCAGCCGAATTTGTCAATCGCTTCAAGAAAGAAAGACCGGGTCTCCCTGCTATAGCGCTTAATACAGATATGGCAGTGATCACATCCATTGCAAATGATTATGACTTTTCAGAAGTTTTCTCAAGACAGCTTAAGTCTCTGTCCGAGGATGGGGACGTGGTAATTGCCATAACCACCAGTGGAAGTTCAAGTAATGTGCTGAAGGCAGTGGATGTAGCAAAAAAGAAGAAACTCAGAATTATAGTCTTTACAGGTGCTAAGGGAGAGAAACTTGCTTCAAAGGCAGACTATGCCTTCATCGTCCCTTCTGAGAACACACCAAGGATACAGGAAACCCACATCACGCTGGGACATGTCCTCTGCCAGATGGTGGAGGAGATACTTTTTGAGACACCAAGGAAAAAATAATCCATCTAATCCGCCTGAGGCGGAGAGGTGAGAATCCTCGGCATCGACCCTGGAAGTATTACAATTTAGTTCCCTATCAAAAATAATACTTTTTTATCTTTTTTATAGTATATTATATTTATTTATAATTATATATTGACAATTATATTTTATTATAGTTTTATATATCTATATGGAAAATAAAATAACATTAGAGAAAGAAGAAAGACTTTTAACAATAGATGAAGTTGCAGAATTTTTACATGTTAACCCAATGACAGTATATGCTTGGGTTAAAGATGAAAAAATCCCAGCTTTCAAGATAGGTAAAGTCTGGCGTTTCAAGAAGACAGAAATAGATGAATGGCTAAAAAAACAAAAATATAAAAAATAAGGGAGGTAAAATGGCAGTTATAGGCATTTTCTGTGATAACAATAGCATATCCTACATTGTTATTGATGGAAAACCAGATTCTCCAAAAATTCTTGAATGTGAGACAGATCATTTAATACAAAATGAAAAAGGCAAGCTTCTTGATTCTGCAAATCATAGAATAGAAATTCTAATAAAAGAGCATAAAATAACTAAGGCAGCTATATTAGTTGTAGATACAACATACGGAAAAGGACAAAACACAGCTACCCATCCTGTTAAGCATCAAATTGAAGGTGTAATACTACACAAGTTATTTAAAGATGGAGTGTTTTTTACTGAATATAACAGGAAGAAGTTAAATACAATTTTTCGAAAAAAGTTTAACAATACGAAAGACAATATAAAGAATTTTGTTCAGAACAATTATCAGGAGGAATGCAATAGAGGAAAAGTTAAAAATGATGATCAAAGAGAGGCTTTTGCAGTAGCTCTTACACAATTGTGAGTCTCAGTATAGATAAATATGAAATATTAGGAAGGCTGGGTAAAGGCTCGTTTGGTGAAGTCTTACTTGTGCGACACAAGCATCTGAATAGAGCGGAGGCTGCAAAAATCATTAAAACACATAGAATTAATGAAGCCCTGAATGAAGCCAAGACTATTCAACAACTTCAGCATGAACATATAATACAAATTTATGATGCTGATATCTTACCAGATAAAAGTGGCATATTTATTACTATGGAATACCATCAACAAGGCAGTATAGTAAATTTAAAGTTTATTAGTAGAATACACCTTGTAGATATTGCTGTCCATATTTTGAGAGCGTTAGAATATGCTCATTACAGACAATATATTCATAGAGATATAAAACCTAGTAATATTTTATTAGATGAACAAGGCAGGGCTCTTTTATCAGATTTTGGTCTTTCTTCCAAAATGGATGAAATAGAAAATTCCCCTCATTATCAATACATGTATCATCAAGCACCAGAAGTTTTATTGAAAAAAGAAAAAGAAGGACCTCGGACAGATATTTATGCACTTAGTGTTACCTTGCATAGACTGATAAATGGAGACCCTGATTGGCTTAGTAGAATTAGTTTTAAGGAGCTTGAAGGAAAAATAGTCAAAGGTAAATTTCCTGATAGGGCACATTATAGACCTGATATTCCAACTACTTTAATAAAAATAATAAATAAAGCCCTGAGTTTAGATTTTAAAAATAAAAGATATCAGTCAGCAGAAGCAATGCGTTTAGATATAGAAAGAAAAGTCAGGGTAAAATACAATTGGAAACCAAAAGATAATCGTTGGATAGCGAGAACAAAAAACTTTGATATTAAGATAGAAACACAAAGAAAAGGCAACCAGGCTAAAATTATAACCTCAAATAAAAGGATTGAATCCGAACGATTTAGAAGAATCACAAAGTACTGCTTTGATAGGATAAATGAGACGGAAGCAGAAGATTTTATTAGAAGAATAATATCAGAGATAGATTCGAGTTTTAAAACATGATTATACTCGGCATCGATCCAGGTTTGGCAAGTACAGGCTTCGGTGCAATTAGATGTGACAAAGCCACACCTTTTTTACTTAAATGTGGGTATATTAAGACGTCTCCGAAGGAACATATTTCTAATAGACTATTCCAAATTCATTCAGACGTAAATCACTTAATACACTTATTACATCCAGATTTGATAGCAATTGAGAGTGTTTTTTCTTTAGTTAGATACCCTAAGGCTGGTATATTATTAGGAGGAGTTTTAGGTATCATATATCTATCTGTTTTTCAAAACAATACCTCGATGATAGAAATTACGCCAAAAGAAGTAAAAAATTCTTTAGTGGGATATGGAGGAGCAAATAAATATCAAGTTAATGAGACTATAAAAAAATTGCTTAAGATCACCGATGTTAAATCCTTTCATGCCTCAGATGCCTTGGCTATAGCTTTAACTGCGTTTTATAGAAAAAATCCAGGGAGGAAATGATGGTTACCTATTTGAAAGGAAAATTAAAATTTAACCAATTCCGTGATGATAGAATCACGTTAATAGTGAATGGAATAGGCTATGATATATTGATTCCAGCATATGTTATGAACAGAATCAAAGGGAATAAAACGGATGGCGATGAATTAGAATTATATATCTCATATAATCAGACAGAAAGGCAACCCAAGCCTATAATGGTAGGATTTGAATCTCCACTTGATAAAGATTTTTTTGAACTCTTTATATCTGTTGAAGATATAGGCCCTACCGCTGCTGTAAAGGCTCTCATAAGACCTGTAAGAGAAATAGCTCGTTCTATAGAAGATAAAGATACAAGGGCTTTAAGACAGTTAAAGGGCATCGGTGAAAGGAAAGCAGACAAAATTGTTGCTACTCTTAAAGGAAAAGTAGCAATGTATGCATTAATGCCTGAAATAGAATTACCACCTGAAGTTGTAGAAGATTTTAGGAAAGAAGTTGAGGCTGTTCTTGTAAGTCAATTAGGGCATAAATTAATAGAAGCACGGAAGATGATAGAGGAAGCTATGAAACGAAATCCCCGTATAAGTTCATCTGAGGAATTGTTTGAGGAAGTATATAGAGGTCAAAAGAAGTGATTTACGACGAAGCAAATAAAATTCCTGATATTTCAAAAGAAAATAATTCTTTAGATGAAAATAATAACTTAACCTTAAGACCCAAACATCTTTCTGACTATATAGGGCAAGATAAAATAGTAGAAACACTAAAGATTGCTATAGAAGCAGCGTTACAAAGGAAAGAACCTATAGACCACATCTTGTTTAACGGGCCGCCGGGTTTGGGAAAAACAACATTAGCTCATATCATTGCCAACGAGATGGGCACTAAGATTATTACATCTTCCGGCCCGGCATTAGAAAAAGGTGGCGATTTGATGGGTATCTTGACCCATATGGAACAGGGCGATGTTTTTTTTATTGATGAAATCCACAGAATACCGAAAATTGTTGAAGAATTCCTTTATCCTGCGATGGAAGACTTTGCGGTGGATTTCATATTCGATAAAGGTGTACACGCGAGAACTCATAGATATAGGCTTGAACCATTCACATTAATCGGCGCAACAACTAGATCAGGTCTATTATCTTCTCCCTTGAGAGAAAGATTTGGAATTACAAGGGATTTAGATTTTTATGATGAAAAAGATTTAATTCGTATTGTAAAACGTTCTTCATCAATATTAAATATAGTCATAGAACAAAATGGGGCTTATGAAATATCTCGGAGAGCAAGAGGTACTCCAAGGGTTGCAAATAGGTTATTAAAACGTGTGCGTGACTATGCACAAGTTAGGGCTCAGGGGAAAATAACTATAGATGTAGCAATAGAGGCGTTATCTTTAGAAGGAGTTGATGAGTATGGTTTGGGAGAATCAGACAGAAAATTGTTAAAAACAATTATCCTAAATTATAAAGGTGGACCAGTCGGTATTGAAGCACTCGCTTCGACTCTCCAGATAGAGACAGATGTTTTATTGGATGTTATTGAACCTTTTCTGTTGAAATCAGACTTTATAATCAGGACATCACATGGAAGAAAGGCTACAGAAAAGGCATACAGTCATCTTAATTTTCCTTATAAGAATGAATTGGGATTATTTGAAGGAACTAAAAATAAAAAACGTTAGTAAAACTGTTGCCGCTCCCCTAAGGGAAGATAAAGAGAGCATTGAGGATGTCTATGAACCTTTTCTTCTTCAGGAAGGCCTCCTTGAAAGAACCCCTCGTGGCAGACAGGCAACGAGAAATGCATCCCAGCACCTTGGAATAAAAGTCCCGCAGGGATTGTTTTAGCATCCTTTTTGTATCCAATACTCCACACCGCTTTCTATCTTACAAGCTTGTCAGCCTCGTTCACAGCAGTTTGATAGTTATCGACATATATGCATTTTTGATTTAGAATATTATTATATGAAACTCTTAATGCATATCTGCTGCGCAAATTGCAGTGTATATCCGCTCCAGAACCTTTTTTCTAAAGGCATTGATGTG
>Ga0315284_10000569_pt1 | contig 50241 bp, 43 predicted proteins | sample YL17G09_16_MG_FD_203696 | JGI IMG/M metagenome (GOLD analysis project Ga0315284, IMG submission 203696) | Sediment microbial communities from Yellowstone Lake, YNP, Wyoming, USA - YL17G09_16 | ecosystem: Environmental > Aquatic > Freshwater > Lake > Sediment | place: USA: Wyoming | collected...
ATCGGCTCATACCATTCACGAACACAGATGGCCGGGTTGTCCAGGAAGCGGCTCAAACGTCGGGTGATGCTCAACAACTTCGCCGAGCCAGGGATCTTGCCTGCGATCCTGCTCAAATACACCGAGCGGCTTTTGTAGATCCCTGCGATCAGCCAGACAAAGCCGCGTACTTGGGTAATCCTTTGATCGGGCCACAGTTCACAAATTTGCTGCATCCATGGATGATACAGTTGGTTGATCGGCATTCGGCAGCTCCTGGGTTTCGGTTTCTTGGCAGAAGCCTACTTTACCCGGTTTTGCCTGCCGATCAACTATCTGTTGTTAAAGTGTCAGGTGGCTAGGATACCGGCTGCAATCTTCTTTTTGCGGGCGAAAACTTCCGCTGGCCGCGCGCAGGAAGGCGATCAGAGATTCGCGTGTGAAGTTTTGCGTGAGTGCTTCGAGAGGAGCGCGATTGTCCATGATTGCGTTACTCAATTTACTGCTCCTTGCATAAACTTCTGAACTGAATCGGCCAAAAAGCAAGGAAAAAACGACAATTATGGTTCAAATATTTACGCAGTACCCTGTAATCGTTAATCACTTTGTTCGTCGCGAAGATACCAGCCCGCCTTGTCCAGTTGCGGGCGCCGTGCTGCGACCGAAGGGAGTGTCGAAGCGTCAATCAGTTCCTTGCGGGTGAGTTCCTCGGAGATTTGGCGAGCCATTCGGCCAATTACCCTCAATGGATGAACACTCTATGAAAAGTATACAACGGAAATCGCCGTTTGAACCCACCAACCTTTCACCGTGGTCCGTTCACTGAACACTGATAACTGATCACTGGTCACTGATTCTCATCTCATACACCCGGTACCTTCGCAGCGGTGTGGCTTCCAGTTTCTTGACGGCATTCACCATCGGCCAGTTATCCTCCAGCACATAATTGATCTCCATCCAGATGTCCGGCGCGTAGAGCGTTTCGTGCATGGCGCGGTAGATCAGGCTGTCAATCGCCTTGCCCTGGTATTCCGGGATCACGCCCAGGGCGAACATGCGGTAACGCCGCAAGCGCGGGATGCCCCAAAGTAGTTTGATGAACCCGAACGGGAACAGATGTCCATTCAGGCCCTTGAGCAGGGAGTTGACGTCCGGCAGGGTGATGGCGAAGCCGATCGGTTTCCCGTCCGCATCCTCGGCGAAGAGCACGCCTTTCGGCTGGAGCACCGGTTTCATGTCGCGCGCCATGGCCCGGACCTCCGCCTCGGTCACCGGCGAATAGCCCCAATTGTCAATGATCGTGCTGTTAGCAAGCTCGATGATGATCTTGACTTCCTCGTCGTAGCGTCTCATGTCCAATTGGCGGATACGGACGTTGTAGCGTTTCTGGACCGCGTCGGTCAGGCGCATGATCCGCTCGGGGATCTTGTAGCCTTCTGTAGCGGAGATATACCAGCACAGCAGATCCTTGACCTTCTCCAGCCCAAAGTCAGTCAGATGTTTTTCGTAATACGGCGGATTATAGGGAGCCATGACGACTGGCGAGAGCTCGAATCCTTCCACCACCAGCCCCCACTCCTGCGAGACGAAGGACCACGGCCCACGCATGGAAGTGCAGTTTCTGGTCCGCAGCCAGGTCCGCGCCGCCTCGAGCAACAGCCGCGCCGCCTCCAGATCCGGGAGGCATTCGTAGTAGCCGAAGAGTCCGATGCGTTCTTTCCAGAAATTAATGGCCAGCAGGTCAATGAACGCGGCGATGCGTCCGATGGTTTTGCCGTTCTCTTTCAGTAAAAAGAGCTGCCACTCACAGTGGTCGAGCAGCGGGTTGCGCTTGGGGTCGAACTGGCCGCGCTGTTCGTCCCGTAACGGCGGGACCCAGACCGGGTCATTTTTGTAGAGCCGGTAGGGGAGGTCGAGGAAGGCAGCCAGGTCTTTCTTGGATGTGACGGGGCGGATGTGCATAGGAGTCTCCGGGGTCGTTTTGCATATCCTAGCAGAGATTAGGAGGTGGCACAATAGGTTTACGTCAAAACCCGGCCGTCCTTCCTCAACCAGCGGATATGCGTCTTGTACTCTGGCAGGATTTTTCCTACGCGGCCCCAGAACGTCTTGGAATGGTTCTTGACCTGCGTGTGTACCAGTTCGTGGATAACGACGTAGTCCACCACCTCGGGCGGAGCCATCACCAGCCGGTAGGTGAAACTGAGCGTACCGCGCGAGCTACACGAGCCCCAGCGTGTGCGCGCCGAAGAGATGCGGATCTTCTGGTAAGTAAAGCCGTACTTCCCGGCGAGGGCCTGGAGGCGCCCTGAGAGAATTTCCAGCGCCTGCGCTTTGTACCAGCGGATGAAGGCCTGCTCAGCCTTTGGCCGGGCGGATTTTGTCAGCCGGAAGGTGTAACCGTCAAATTTCAGCGCCGGGCGCTGCGACGGGACGATGCGCAAGGGATATGATTTCCCCAGGTAGAGGAACGTCTCGCCATCTGCGTATTGTTTCTGGGGCGGGGGAGCGGCAACCCGGACTTTGGCCTGGTTTTTTGCAATCCAGTTCGCGTGGGACTCGACGAACCCTTGGATGCGCGCCTCGGCCATCCGCAGCGGGGCGCGCACCGTCAGCCTGCCATCACGTTCGACGACGAGTGCAACCGTTTTGCGACGTGAGCGGACGAGTTTATCAATGGCGATGGGCATGGGGCGATTGTAACCGAAAAGCAAAAGCCGCCTTGAGAGGCGGCCTCTTTAAGAGTATTTAGACTTCTATACTTTCTTTTCAATCGGGTGACGCAGGATGGTCTTCAGCTTCGACGGGTCGGCGCGCAAGGGATTCCCAAGATAGATTTCGTGGTGCTTGTGGCACAGCTTGTAGCCATTCTCCTGCGCGAAAGCCTCCATCCGGGCGACGGTGGCTGGTTCGTCGGTATACGGCCCGATGTGCATGGTCTGGACGCACGGCCCCTCGCGGAAGCGCTCCAGGCGCAAACGTGCGAAGGCGGGTTGGTTGCCTTTCTTTTTGCGCATTTGAGCCAGCGCCTCGGCGAACATTTCCGGCGTAACAAGGTCCGGCTGGAGGATCATCACGGTGTAGAACCAGTTGTCCTTGACGTTGATATCGAAATGGCCATCCTCCACCCACCACAGGCCCTCAAGGGCCATTACGGGGTAGTCCACCGGGTTCTCTTTGCGCAGCTTGGCCATGAATTTGAGCGTGTAAGCCGCGCCATACAGCGCCTGCATATTCTCCTGGAACAGGGGGGAGGTATCGGGTCCTTCCCCCGGCTCGATGCCGTCGTCAATCATGAAGAAGTTGAACGCTGGCACATCCACCACTTCGACTTTCTTCGCCGAAGGCGCATAGAGATATTTCAGATCCTTCCGCAAATCAAGCTTTTCCATATCAATCTCCTTTCGATCAAGAATATTGTCCGAGAATGGCCTGGGCCCAAGTACGCACGGACTGGCGGACCTCCTCTGGCTCCAACACAGTCACGCCGGGACCGTAAGCCAGTGCCGTGCTGGTGGCCCAGACTACATCCGGGGTCAGGAAGGTGACGATGACCGAGCCATCCGGCTGCTCGTTCAACTTTTCCAATGCAAGGTCCGCGCTCAGAGTAGATGGGGATGCCCATCTCGTCCAGCATGGCGAAGTAGCGGTGCAGGATGCGGACGGAGACATCGAGTTCACGCGCCAATTCTCCCGCCTTCTGGTTAGCGTGGCGCTGAAGCAGCATGATGAGAGTGATGAGGCGGGTTGCGGTAGTAGTCATGAAATATCTTTCCTGTATCTTCTGATGGCAGGTAACATCATTCTAAACGAAGTATATGTCAATTTCCGTCATCATTACATGCAGAGATTCAAGCCGGATTGAATGAAGACCGGGCGGAAGCAAGTTTCGATTGGGTCCCATCCCGAGAAATTCAGCCGGTGAAGCGCAGCACTGTCAACCCAAAACAGGGGCGGCCCAGTTCTTTTTTACTCATCATTAGTAGGTCCATTCTGTCGCCCTTTCAAAGGGGACATTTCTACTTAACGTTGACATTGGATTCGTTGAGGTTGACAAAATCTTACTTTCGGATAAAATACAAACCGCACGCCGAAGTGGCGGAATTGGCAGACGCGCTAGGTTCAGGGCTTAGTGGCCGCAAGGTCGTGAGGGTTCAAGTCCCTCCTTCGGCATATACGACGCTGTGCAATACACAGCAAACCCGCGGGAACGCGGGTTTTGTTTTGTCGCGACCGGCGCTTGTCAAAGCGCCTCAGAGAGGGTAAGATAGGGATATGAAACCCAAGTGGCGGAATGTCTTGATCGCTTTGGGCCTGTTCCTGGCAGTTGTGCTGTTGATTGATTTCAACCGTCGCATGGAAGAATTGGACCGCCTCACCGCGAAACTGGAGGCAGTGCGCGCGGAGGGGACCGCGGTCATGCAGACACAGGTGGCATTGGTGACCCAGGTGGCCTACGCGACCTCGGACGAGGCAGTGGCGCAATGGGCTTATGAGAATAAATGGGTGCGCGCAGGCGAGCATCCGGTGGAGTTAGTATCGGTAGGGAATGCCACTCCGACTCCTGAACCGCCGCCTGTTACACAGACGGAAACCCCGCCTACCTGGCGTATCTGGTGGGAATTGTTTTTTGGTGGTAACTAAAAAATCCGGGCGTGAACCCGGATTTTTTCTCGTGAGAAAATCTATGGGGCGATAGCTACGAGGCTTTTTTGACCCTGTTTGGCCCAACGTTCTCCTTGATTGGCACGGTCAAGCAGAGCAGCCAGGTCGAGCATGCTGCTCGTCAGCATGGTCACGCCAACCGAGATGGTGACGTTTAAATCCCCGTAGGATGTGGTGATTTCGGTGGCGGCAATCTCTTCAACCAATCGTCGGCGACGACTTCAGCACTGGCGAGGTTCGTTTCGGGCAGAAGGGCAACAAATTCATCCCCACCAAAGCGGGCAAAGATGTCTACCGAGCGCAGAATGGCGCGGCAGCACTGAACGACGGTTTGCAACACGATATTGCCGATGGCATGGCTGTAAGTGTTGTTAAAATCGCGGAAATTGTCAATGTCGAAAAACAATGCCGAAAGAGGGTGGTTGAACCGGCGAGTGCGTTCCACTTCACGGGCGCCGAGCTCCATCAAGCCCCGGTAATTATAGATGTTGGTTAATTCATCTATGATAGCCAGACGCTGCTCCTCCGCGTAGAGACGGGCGTTTTCGATGGTTATTGCCGCCTGGATGGCAATCTGTTCCAATAAGCGGACCTGCTCCTCTGAATACGCGTTGGGACGGTGGCTTTGGATGGACATGACACTGATGATTCGTTCGCGCACGGTCAGTGGGATGCCGATGTAGGATTTGATAGGTTTCTCTAATTCAGAATCGAGTCGTACCAGTGGGCGGGTAATCTGCTTGATGTTATCCTGCAAATATAAGGTCCGGTGTGCCTGGATAACATTGCCAATAATGCCGGGACGATCGTGGATATCGCGAGACGCCCCAGCGCGGTATTGTCCATCATCGTAGTATAGAGGGATATTGATTAAGGAACTGGATGGATCGTATAAGGCAACATAGAAAATATCAATTGGCGCCACTTGACTGCATTGCTCATGCAGTGTCTTCAGGAGACATTCCATTTCCAGCCCAGCAGTGATAGCCAAGCTGATGCGGTTAATGATCTTGAGCTCTTTGACGTTTCGCGCTAATTCCGTTTCTGCCTGGCGGCGTTCGGTAATGTCCCGAAAGACAAGCAGCCTGCCGGTGAATCGCTTATGCCGGTCGTAGAGTGGAGAAACGTGCAAGTCCAGGTAAAGAGGCGGGTCTTGGTGCAGGAGTACTTCGATCTGAGTTTCATGATTATCTTGAAAACATTTCTTGATTTCAGGCCAGAAATTCAGCACGGATTCCGCTGTCTGCCCAATAGAATCTTTAGACGATAGCCCAAGGAGTTTGTTGGCAACCGGATTGATGTCGACAATGCGATCCTTTCCATCCAACACCAGAACGCCATCCCTCATGTTTTCGATCAGGGTGTCACGAGCAATAGGAACGAGGTCCAACAACTGGTACTTGAGGATCGTGAAGGTGAGAATGATGCCTGTCAGTGAAAAGGAAATAGGCGCCATATCCAGACCAGCAATGGGACTGAGACTGGTGACGTAGACGATACTTACGATGAAAGGAAAGACGGCTGCCCCAAGTAAAAAGGCGGCCTACCTGCGGTACAGTTGCGGGGAGCGAACTACCGCGCGCACCAGAGCCAGTGTGCCAATCAGTACCAATAGACAGTTATAGCTAACGGTAACCCAGAAGTATGGCCCATGCCTGTAGACCAGGACGCGGCTATCGTTGGGGCTGGGCGTGAAACTGTTCCAGAGCAGGGAATGGTATTGATTGGTCGCTGCCATGATTACGGTGATGATTGGCAGGACCCAAAGCAAGATCATGTTGCGTCGGTTGAGCCAGGTATCCTGGCGGGTATATTCCAGCGTGAAAAGGAAGAAGAACACCGGAGAACTGGCCGCTCCCAGATAAAAAACCTTCGTCCAGAATATTTTTGCCTGTGCTTCTACGACGGCGTTTTCTAACGCGGAGCCTAACGACAACAAGGCAATGGCAGCCATCAGCAAGCATAGCGCCCAACCGCCGGGCACAGCTCGGCGGCGTAAAGCCATCAGTGCAACAACGACCGAGATGATGGTAGTGATGCTATAAACAACGGTGTATGGGGTATACTGCCAAGTCATTGACCAACTTCCATGGTGGTTTTCAGAGCAATATAGCACAAATCAACATTGTGTAATCAAGTAGTAATTAACACAAATAATAGGTGATCTGCTTGCTAGGGTCTGTATGCAAAATCGGGTATAGGTTGGTCGAGTCTTGTGTTGAGCTTGTCGAAACAAGGGCATCGCGGGGTTTCGATATGGCAAAAAACCGCCTACTCAACCCCCGCAACGCCCGTACACTTGCTCCTGCTGCACACTTGCCCTGGCGCTGCGCGCCAGCGCGAGAGCCAGGGAGTGCAGGTTTCGAGACCCGATTCTAGAATTTGCATACACGCCCTGGTAGTTTCTAGCCTTTTCTGAATTGCAGGGCGGGTTTCGACCTGCCGCCAGATGCTGCTTCTTTCTAACCCCTTTCTGGGGCAGCAAAAGGAAATTTCTTGTTGGTGGCGAGCCGGTAGGCTGCCCGGATGATTTCGATGCCGTTGCCAATGATCGTAATCCACAAGGCAAAGCGTACGAACTGGGTGAGCATGATCATCAGGATGCGCGCTGTGTCTGCGTCACCGATGGCAGTGGTTAAAGTGCTGGTTGTGACGGCAATCAGTGACGGGCCGGCCAGCATGGCCGCGACGATAATGATGCTGATGATTTTCAGGCTAATCAAGAAGATGCGCGTCACCGCGGTCCAATAGCCCATGCGCAGCAGGACGATGTTCAGGATGATGGTCAGCGCCCAGACCAGGGTCATATACGGCACGAAGTGGAAGAAGGTCTCAGACAGGAGCGGCGTAAAAGTCACATTGCCAAAACCGACGGCCCAGTTCCCGGATTCCACCACGCCATTCAGGCTGGGCGTGAAACCGATAATCTGCGGGTAGAAGTTGAAGATGACGATGGCCGCGAAACAACCGATAATCTCTGCAATCATCTCGCCAAGTTTAACCCGGTTGGGTGGGGATATTTTCATGAGCGAGCGCGGGTCCCATTCCTTCTCTTTCGGCAGTCCTTTGACTTCGACCTTCCCACCGGCGCGGTAGAGCGCCCATTCCAGGATGGCGAAGATGAGCACGATGTTGCCCAGGGCGGTCATGATGGAAGTGGCGAAGTTGGCAATGGCTTTGAGGATGGTCTCGAAGGCGTTCTGGGGGTTGCCAAACGTTTGTGAAAGGGCAATGCCCAGGCCAATTATGGCCAGGCTGCCGGTTACCATCAGCACGATGCGCAGCACCAGCATGAAGATGGGGTACAGCCGCGGGCCGATCAGGTAACGTTCACCCAGATAGGTGGCCGCGACTTTTTCGGGCGCACCGTAGGCTTTCAGGACTTCGAGGGTCATTTCTTCGTCCACGGGCTTGCCGGTCTTCTGGCTGCGCTCTTCGAGCATATCCTGCAGGATCGAGCGAATCTCGGCCTCGATGTCGGCGCGTGTCTTCTTGGGTAGATGGCGTCCGACTTCGGAAACGTAGGTATCAATCAGGTTCATAGGTTTCTCCTTTTTATTGTTGGGACACAGCCGCGCTGTGCTCCTACAGCATCTCATCCATCATAGATACGATGCCGGTCCATTCTTCTTTCAGCCTGGGCAGGAGATTCCTGCCTTCATCGCTGAGCACGTAATAGCGCCGCGGCCGGTCGGCTTCGATGCGCCAGTCGGACTTCAGTAGTCCCTGGCTCTCCAGCCGGCGGAGCAGGGGGTAGAGCGTGCCCTGGTCAATTTCGAGGCCACTCTCGGAGAGGCGCTTGATGAGTGAGTAGCCGTATTGCTGCTCACCCAACTGGCTCAGGACGGCCAGTACGATAACCCCGCGCCGTAGTTCAAGGATAACATTTTCAAAGGATTCGTTTGTCATAGCATCACCATTGACCACAGTATACTATGTATTATACAGTATGTCAAGGGTATTAGTATAATAAATTGCACTATATTCTAAATTTAAGCCATGTATTTGTATTGTAGGGTCTGGTTTATTTCTTCAAAATGCAGAACCCTTCGTAGAAATGCTTCGCGGTTGAAAGGGTACGATTATTCCCCGGTGGGCAAACCCCATTTCCTCAACGTAAACCGGATCAATCCCACCGTCTCATCCAATCGTTCGAAATCCACCCCCGGCCTCCACGCGGCGGTCGCGGCAATCAACTCGGCCCAGAGCTCTCCCGGCACGGATTGCGCCCAATGCGCCGCGACCGATTTGCATAGCACTTGGGATGATGGCCCGAAAAGAACCGGCGTTTATGCCTGTGTTAGTGGGATTGGGATTGTGGTAACGTAACGGGGCTGGTTCTGGTGAGTTAGACGGGCTTAACCTGGACCGTCTCCCGGTTATGCTTCAGGAACGGTTCCTCGGCGGACAGGGAACCATAACAAACCTGCGCGGAAGCCTTGCATCCACCCCGGCATTCAAATCTACGAGTACAGTCTGTGCAGAAGGATGGCAGGGCACAGGTGAATGCCGACATCCGTTCGGGGGCGATGAGGGCAGTAAAGGATTCTTCAAATAGATTTCCCAGAATGGTATCCGTATGGTTGCACGGGCGCAGGTTGCCGAGTGGGTCGAGGGTGTAATAGGCGCGCTCGCTGCCTGCCGCGCAATAGCCGAATCCCAGATGCGGGAAGAGACGCGTATCTATCAGGCAGGGCTGGATCGGGATGGAGCAGGAAATGGGAATGCCAAATTCCACCGATGCGGCCTCCGCCACTACCAGCGCCTGGCGGACTTGTTCGGCGGAAGGCAGCAGTTCTGCTAGATGCTCCCGCCCGCGTCCGCCGGGGTTGAAGCGGTTGAGCATGACGCCGCGTGCCCCGAAGGCGAACGCCAGCCGGATGGTTTCATTCAGATGCTCAATGTTGTGGCGGGTGGCGACGAAGGCGGCGATGAACTGACCCCGGTGCAGGTGCAGGTTCGCCATGCCAGCCAGGACGGCGTCCCAGGCGCCCGGCGCGGCGGACAGAAAATCGTGGACTTCGCGGGCATGATTGAGCAGGGGCAGTTCGAAGAGTCCGACGCCGCGTTCGAGCAGGGATACGACGGTCGGTTCGGTCAGGTATCGCCCGTTGCTGATGACCGTCATCTGGACGCGGCGTTTCTGGAGGAACTCCAGCAGTTCGGGCAGGTCGGTGCGCAGGAGCGGCTCGCCGCCCGTCAGGGTGACGTGATGACAGATGGTCTCGTCCAGGGCTTTGGCAAGCAAGTCCAGAGTCCGGGCTGTATCGAGGCTGCCCCTGGGATACGCGGCAAGACCGGCGGGCTGCTGTCCTTGCCAGACGTTGTAGCAGTGCCGGCAGGCGTGGTTGCATTGCTGGGTGACTTCGAAGATGAGCGACTGGAGGCGGGGGCGGGTGGCGGTCATTGGCCGGTCAGCAGGTTGATGATGAACAGGGCGGCGGTTTTGGCGTCGGGGGTGACTTCCAGGTCCACATCCTCAAAGGCTGGGACAGTTTGCTGCTGGGTCTGCCATTCGGCGACCAGACGACCATACAGGCTGTCTACTTCCTCATCGGTCAGAGCATAGTAGGCCATATCATGCTCGAGGGCAGTCTGGGCGTTTAACAGGGTTTGCGGGTCAATGTTGCCCTGGGCAGCCAACCCGCTCAAAACCTCGGATTGCCTGATAAGCACTTCCGCGCTGCCCGGAGCGTAATTCACAATCATGGGTTCGTAGCAGGTCATCAGAGCGTTTGAGCGCCAGACGTGGTAGATGGCTGCGTCGTAAGCTTCCTGGATCAGGTCGGCCACTGCGGGAGTGAGTTCCCCGGCGGCGATCAGTTCGTCCAGGGCGAGGCGGTGCTCGGCACTTAATTGCTGGCCAAAGGTGTTTTCGGTGCTACCCTGGTTGGACTCTTCGATGGTTGCCTGTGCCAGTTCGCCAAAACTCAGCCAACAACGGCGCAGGCGGTCTCGAACAGACAGCGGGGGATCGGTCGGGTACGGCGAGGGCGGCATGGGAGCATAGCAGGTGACGGGTAGAAACCTGCAACGCGTCAGAGCCAGCGAAGCGACCGAGACGCCGACCAGTTTCATGAAATCACGGCGGGAGATACTCATGGGGAACCTCCAATAGACAATCTATTTATCGAGAAAGATATGTCTAAAACGCTATGGCTCGCTGCAATGTTCCGCGATTTTGTTCAAAACTTGTGGCAGGTCAGGGAATCTGCTCCTCCCCCCAAGGAGGGAGGTCGGGAGGGGGTCCTAGATCTTCTTCTCATCCACCCGATACCTTCTTGACGGCGTGGCCTCCATTTTCTTGATGGCATTCACCATCGGCCAGTTATCTTCCAGCACATAGTTGATTTCCAGCCAGGGGACTGGATCATGCGCCGGGTCGTGGCGGCGCAGTTCCTCTTTCGGGAGGTATGCGCCTTCCAGTTTTTGCGACCACGCCAGTCCGCTGGCAAAGAGACGGGCATGCATGGTTTTCAGGGTGGAGAAGGCCTCGGCGGAGAGATCGGCGTCGGTGACGACCAGGAAGTCAATGTCGCTGGTCTGGGGGTTGAAGTCGCCGCTGGCAAGGGAGCCATGAATATACAAACCGATAAAGTGATCGCCTAGAATCGTCTGTGCCTTTTTCAATAACCTTTGCAGGATCGTGTTGACATCCGTATAAGAGGTGGGGGAGATAGTAGTATCCGGCATGGATTGTGCCTCTTACACATTTTTGATCCGACTGTTTTCCATTGCCCACACCGCCGTGGCGAACTGTTCGATGAAGTAGCGGTCGTGGACGACGGCCAGAACTGTCCCGGTGTACTTGCTGAGGGCTTGCTCGAAGCGCGCCCGCGCCGGGATGTCGAGGTGGTTGATGGGTTCGTCCAGCAGCAGGAAGGTGCAGCCTTGTGCCACCAGCAGGGCCAGTTCGAGGCGGGTGCGCTCGCCGTAACTCAGGCTGCGGGCCGGGCGCAGCGGGTCGTCGCCGCTGAACAGGTAGAAGTGCAGGAAGTGGCGCGCCTCGGTCTGATTAAACAGGCTAGCAGACTGGATGGTTTCCAGCGGGGACTTGTCCAGGTCGAGGTGCTCCTGCTCCTGGGTCATGTAGCCCAGTTTGACCGACGCCCCAAGCCGCACGGAGCCGGAGACCGGTTCCAGTTTCCCGGCGACGGTGCGCAGCAGGGTGGTTTTCCCGCAGCCGTTCGGACCGGTGAGGGCGATCCGTTGCCCGGCGCGGATGTGCAGCCGGATATTTTCCAACAGCGGCGGATGGCCGGGGTAACCGATGGCGAGATTTTCCGTGACGAGAATATCCTTGCTCTGATGCTCCGGGGCGGCGAAGTCCAGCTTGATCTGCCAGGAAGGGCGCGGACGCTCGACCAGTTTGTCCGACTCGAGGAAACGCTCCAGCTTCTTTTCGCGGGACAATGCCTTTTTGGCAACCTTCTTGGCATAGCGGCGTACACCAGGCTCGCGTGACGTAGTGGTGAGTTCGACATGCAAGGCTTGTTGTTTAGTGCGGTTGATGTCCTGCCGCATCCGGCGGATCTCCACTTGCTGGTCGAGGTAGGTCTGCATCTGGCGTTCCTGTTCGGATTCTTTCTGCTCGATGTAGTCGCTGTAGTTCCCGCCGTACTGCCTGACTTTGTGCGTGGCCGGATCGAGTTCGAGGATGGACGAGACGATGTTATCCAGGAAAGCGCGGTCGTGCGAAACGATCAGGGCTGCGCCGTGGAAGCGATTGAGCCAGCCTTCCAGCCATTCGAGCATGACGATGTCGAGGTGGTTGGTGGGTTCGTCCAGCAGCAGCAGGTGGGGTTCCTCCAGCAGGAGGCGAGCCAGTGACAAGCGCGTTTTTTGGCCGCCGCTCAACGTGCCAACTTTCGTTTCCGGCGCAATCCCGGACAAGCCCAAAGGTGCCAGCAGGTTGGCAGGTTGCACGTTGGCACGTTCCAGCGTGAGCAGGGCCTTGTCATACGCGAGCTGAAGGTTTTTATCGGAGGGGTTGGCAGCGAGGGAAGATGCTAATTCCACGAGAGCAGATTCGAGGTCGCGTTCTGGAGCGGGCGCACACGCCTCGGCGAGGGTGAGAGCCGGGTCGAGTTCGAAGCCCTGGGAGAGGTAGCCAATGCGCAAGTCCGGGCGCGGCTGCGTCACGGTCCCGGAATCAGGTTGATCCAGTCCGGCCAGGATGCGCATCAGCGTGGACTTGCCACAGCCGTTGGGGCCGATGAGCCCGAAGCGCTTGCCGGCAGAGATGCTGAAAGTGATATCCTGGAGTACGGTGTGGATGCCATAAGTTTTGGTGATGTGATGTGCAGAGAGCATAGACAATCCTGTAAATAAAAACCGGGGGCAAATGCCCCCGGCCGGAATCAAAACCAGCGGGTTGGGTTGCCCGGAAAAGCTTTGGTTTTTTACAGGGTGTCTGTCATTCCTTGTGCTCCTGAATATTTACGGCGCGCAGATTATATAGCATATTCACCCGCGTTGCAAGCGGAAAAGAGTCCGGCGAAGGTGGGCCCAGGTGCGTACGGCTTGGGAGTGCTCGTCGCGCGTGAGCGGGTGCGGACCGAAGAGCAGGCGAGTGTAAAGGCCGGTCAGGCAATCCAGGTCGGCGCGCAGGGCGGAAACGATGGGAGCCAGCCGCTGATTGCCGGCGCGGCGCTCCAGTCTGGCCGAGAAGGCGAGGGCGAATTCGTACGGGGTGCGGGCTGCGTCGGCCGGGATGCCCCAGGCGCGCCCTCGCTGGTAGAGGCGGTGGTAGATGGCTTTTAAAGCCTGGTCGGCGGGGCGCAGGTACAATTGCCAGCTTTCGAGCGGCAGAGGCAACAGGATGAGCAGGAGGACGGCCAGACCGGCCAGCACCATTCCAAAAATTTCGAGGGGTTGGCGCAACATGGCCCAGTTGAATGGCGTGGTCTTCGCTTCTGTTCCTGGAGCCAGCGTCGGGACGGCTGCGGTCGAGTCGTCCCAAGTCCCCGTCTCGCCCGGACGCGGGAAAGGCAATACGTTCGCGGTTGGTTCGAACTCTACCCAGCCGATGCCTAGGAAGTAAATTTCCACCCAGGAATGGGCATTCGCCTCCACAACGACAAAACGGTCAGTGTCGTAATCGTAACTGCCGCTGGTGTAACCAACCACCAGGCGGGCCGGGAGGCCGGCGGCACGCGCCATCACGACCATCGTGGTGGCATAGTAATCACAATAGCCCTTTTTCAGGTCGAACAGGAAATAATCGGCCACGTCTCGATTCGAGGGCGGGGCAGGCACGTCGAGCGAGTAGGGGAATTGGCGCAGGTACGATTCAATCGCGACGGCCCGATCGTAGGGATTAATCTGGTGGATCGTCAGGTCGAGGGCCAGGTCTCGCACCCGCGCCGGCAATTCATCGGGCAGATCCAGGTAGCGTCGAATGGACTCGGGATAATTGTTCCCGGCCGCGCGCAGCCGGTCCACGCTCACGTATTGGATGCGCGAGTCTGCCGTGTAGATATCGGCGTCTGTCTGAGCGCCGATCAGGTCGTTCGAAGCGCGCCAGGCGGCGAGGGAGGGTTGGTCTGCGCTTAAAAGGTCCCCCGTCGCGAATAACGCTCCACCTCCAGGCTGGAGGCGTTCAATATGCTGATGAACCTGCCAATAGTTACCTGGCAAGATTATCAGGTCAGGGTGGTACGGTTTGTCTGCTGCAATTTCCTCGCTCCGGGCAGTATGGGCAATCCAGACGTGCCCGTTGTACTGATCATAGGTCTGCGAGCGCCAGTAATAACGAACTTCTGGTTGCGGGGCGTTGATGTGGAGCTGCACGTCGGGTGGAGGCGGGGGCTGGTAGCCATCGACTGTTACGTACAGCACCACCTCTTGAGAAAGTTGCGGACCTGGTCCGATGGCATGGGTGGCCGAGAGACCGAATCCGCCGCCGATCCCTTTTCCGACCGTCCCGGGTGCCTGCTGGAGACCGAGCGATTCGGCCAGGGTTTTATCCTGCTCGCCGTGAAAAATCTCCTGGATGGTATTGGAAAGTTTTACGATAGAGAATGAAGGCAACAGGCCGCCTGCCAACATCAGCCCGGTGACCAGGAGGACGACCACCCCAGCCAATAACGGCTCGATTTCGGTCTGGTCCATGCGGCGTTCCTGCCAGCGGCGGTGGGCCTTTCGGTAACTATCGGTTGCCTGGAGGATCACCCACCCGCCGCCTGCCAGCACCAGCCAGACGATCCCACTTGTGTAATTAGTGTAATAGACGTTGTAGGCCAGGAGAGTCACGGCTGGAAGTAACCCGACCGCTATGGCATTGCTCCGTCTTACCCACCAGGCTGCCCAGGTCACTACCAGCCAGAATGCCATTCCCCACAGCAGGGGGGTTACCATTGGGTCAATCACCCGAATACCCGAGTGGACTCCCTGATACCAACCAGTAAGGCGTGTTGTCAATGTTGTCAGGCTTTCAGTCAGTGCCTTCCAGGCATCGAACATCGGTACGAAATCGGGCGTTCTACAGGGGAGGATTTGCTTGAGCGGCGGCCAGATGGTGCAGCGAGGGATCTGCCCGGCCAGGGGCCAAAGTGTGGATTGGAATGCCCATAGCGGGCGGCCGATCCGCCCGATGGTCAGCAGCAGGCCGGTTAAGCCGATCCCCAGCGCAGCGAGTCCGGACCCCCAGCCGGGCAGCCGCGTCCGTGCCAGCAGCCAGCCGACGAGTAAGCCAAAGGTTGCCACCAATAACATCAAAGCGGAGGGCAGGTGCCCCACCATGGCGAGCAGTCCCCCGGCCATGCTGACGAGCGTTAGCCAGAGCAGGGTCAACTGGACCAGGGTCAATGCCCCGATACTGCGGACAATCCAGTGGAAGAGACGCCGGAGCAGGTCCAGGATCATCCGAGTTGCCTCCAGCCGGTATCGGCCGGCCGCCGTACTGCCACGGCCTTGCCACGCCCGACCACGCGCCATTCCCATTTTCCTTGTTGGCCGGGACGGGCTTCGGGCCGGTTGAGCAGTTCGCGCTGGATGACGTTGTGGGCAATACCGTAATCGTTGAGAAGGGCCAATGCTCCGGTAGTGGATTCTGCCCCTCCAAAAGATGCCGGGTCGAGCAATAACACCGTGGGGGTAATCCCAATTCTGACCAGTTGCAGCATGGGCGCGGCCCAATCAGCCTGAGTATTGGGGGTGATGATAATCAGGCTGGCCCCGCGCCGGATGGACTTGTGTGCGCTCTTCAGTAACTCGGCGAGCGGACGTTCCCCCGGCTGGACCAGGGCCAGGGCGCGCAGGATGCCCATCAAGTGTCCCGAGGAACGCTGCGGCGGCATCCAGGTCAGTTCCTGGCCGCAGGTCACCATGCCCACGGAATGTCCTTCATGCAAACCGCGGTCGGCGAGCGAAGCCGCCAGGATGATCCCGTGTTCTTCGGTTGAATCGAAGCCGCTGCCCATCTGAACGCTTTGCTGGAGGTCGAGGAAAATCCACCAGTCAGAAGACGGCATGTGCTCGAACTGGCGCACATACAATGAATTCCGTCTCACGGAGGTGGGCCAGTGGATGCCCTTGAGCGGATCACCGGGGACGTACTCCCGCACCGTCTCCACGCTGACGGTAGTCTCCAACGCCTCGCGGCGCGGGCGGCGACCTTCCCCGGCCCGTCCACCCGCGGAAATTTCGATGGGAGGCAATGGCAGCACGGGTGGTACCACAAGCAGGACGGTCGAGTTGGGATGATGCAATTCCAGGCTGCAGAGTCCCAGCGGGTCGCCCGAGCGCAGGCTGGTCGGTCCGAGGGTGAACAGGCCGCGCCGGGTGCAGACCCCCTCGGTCTTCCATTCCAGGGATTGGCTCGCGCCAATCGAAGTAACCCGTCCGGCAGTGTAATCCGGCAGATTGGAATGGTCTTCTACTTCCAGCCATAGACCAGGCAGGAAGCTGTCATTAATGACTGTGAAACGCTCTTCCAACTGGTCGCCGACCTGTGCCCAACCATAGCGCATCTTGCGCTCCAGGAATAAATGGCGGGCCAGAGAGAGCGTCCAGAAGAAGCTCAGCAACCAGGTGCCGGCCATAATGATAAGTAAGGTCATCCAGGCCCGGCTTGGCCAGATGAGTTGCAGCAATAGCAACAGCACAGCCAGGATTGGCCACAGTTGGGAGTGCAAGCGGATCTTGACGAGAGATGGAGAGGTATTCACAATGTTTGATGGGCAATGTCGTGCTAAAATATGCCAGACAACTACGCAGCGTTCGCTTCTCCGCTATCTTACATGAGATGAGACGCTGCGTCAATAAAACAGGAGACAACATGACACCAGCAGGAAAAACCGAACAGCGCGTTGAAGTACTTCTAAAAAAGTTGACCCTTGATGAGAAAATCTCCCTGCTTTCCGGGCAGGACGTCTGGAACACCGTGCCGGTGAAACGGCTGGGAATCCCGTCCATCACGATGACGGATGGCCCGCATGGGGTGCGTCCCTCCGCCCCCGAGACCGGCCGCAAGATGGGTCCCGTCACAGCTTTCCCGACCGGCATCTCGATGGGCGCTTCCTGGAACCCGGAACTGGTTGAGGAAGTTGGGCAGGCACTGGGTGAGGAGGCGCGCGGCATGGACTGTGACATCTTGCTCGGTCCGTGCGTCAACATCGTCCGCGACCCGCGCGGCGGGCGCAACTTTGAGACCTTCTCGGAGGACCCGTACTTGAGCGGCCGGACAGCAGTCGCTTACATCAAAGGCGTCCAGAGTCGCGGGGTGGGGACTTCGCTCAAGCATTACGCCGCTAACAATTACGAAGTCGAGCGTTTCCGCGCCAGTTCCAACGTGGACGAGCGCACCCTGCGCGAAATTTACCTGGCGCAGTTCGAGATGGCCGTCAAAGAAGCCCAACCCTGGACGGTGATGTGTTCTTATAACCGTATTAATGGCGTCTATGCCAGCCAGAACGATACCCTGCAAAACAAGATCCTGAAAGACGAGTGGGGCTTCCAGGGTGCGGTGATCTCGGATTGGGCCGCCAACCACACCATCTTCGAATCCATTGCCGGCGGCCTGGACCTGGAAATGCCCGGCCCGGCCAAGTATTACAAGCTCCTGCGGGATGCTGTGGAAATCTGGCAAATCCCCGCAGAGACGGTGGACAACGCGGTACGGCGGGTGCTGAAGCTTATCTTGCTCTCCGGCCGCATGGATAAAGCTATCTCGAAGGGTTCGGTCAATACCCCGGAGCATCAAAAACTGGCCCGGCAGTTGGCCGAGGAGGCCGTCACCCTGCTCAAGAACGAAGGCGGGGTTTTGCCATTGAGCCAGGAAGTCAAATCCATCGCGGTCATCGGGCCGAACGCTGCCGAAGCAGTTATCGAAGGCGGTGGCAGTTCACGGGTCCCGCCGCTATACCGGGTCAGTCCGCTCGAAGCTTTGAAAAGACGGCTCGAAGGTAAAGTCAAGGTCGAGTTCGAAAGCGGCTGCGACAACTGCGACGAGCCATATACCGTCCCGTCTTCGTGGCTGAAGGATGGTCTGAGTGGCGCTTTCTATGAAAAGGCCGACTTCAGCGGCGAGCCGTTCGAGGTGCGAGATGGTTTCGGTCCAGAGTTCTGGTGGCACGTCGCCTGGTCGCCCATGCCGGTCAAGCCCCTGGCGGCGCGCTGGACGGGTCGTCTGACGGTCCCAGAGGACGGCGCTTACAAGTTCGTCCTCAACAACAGCGGCACCGCCCGTCTCCTGCTCGACGGGAAGCAAATACTCGAACGCCGCGCTCCCACGGTCGAACAGTGGAAGGTGAACGTGGGCGCTTCTGCGGTACAGAAATTGAAGGGCGGGAAGGCATATGAGTTCCAGATCGAGTATGTCCGTTCGCCGGAACAGGAACTCATCAACTATAGCCTGGCCATCGGCCTCACCTTCGCCCCACACCCGGACCCGCGGCCGGAGCGCGCCGTCGAACTGGCCAAGCGCTGCGAGGTGGCGTTGGTGTTCGTCGGCTACCCGGACGCCTACGAGACGGAGGGCGCCGACCGCCCGTCCATCGGCCTGATGGGCCGGCAGGATGAGTTGATTGCCGCAGTCGCCGCCGCCAACCCGAAGACGGTGGTGGTGCTCAACTCCGGCGCGCCGGTGAGCATGCCCTGGCTGGATAAAGTTGCGGCGGTGGTCGAGGCTTACTATCCCGGCATGGAAAATGGCAACGCCGTGGCGTCTGTGCTGCTGGGCGAGGTCAACCCCTCCGGCAAGCTACCGGTGACCTTCCCCGTCTGCCTGGAGGACAGCCCGGCGTTCATCAACGCCTCCTATCCGGGCTGCCGGGAAGTCAACTATGGCGAGGGCATTTTCGTTGGCTACCGCTATTATGATAAGCGAGATATGTACCCGCTCTTCCCGTTTGGGCACGGGTTATCGTACACCACCTTCGCCTACAGCGACCTGAAAGTGGCGAAAAAGGTCAAGGCTGGCGAGCGGATCAAAGTTACAGTGAAAGTGAAGAACACTGGCAAGATGAGCGGGAAGGAAGTCGTCCAGTTGTACGTGGCCGACCCCGAGTCCGCGCTGCCGCGCCCGCCGAAGGAACTGAAGGGGTTTGCCAAGGCGGCGCTCAAACCGGGTCAGTCGAAGACGGTCGCGTTTACGCTCGATGAACGGGCGCTCTCGTACTACGACCCGGCCAGGAAAGGCTGGGTGGCCGAACCGGGCGAGTTCGAGGTGCTGGTCGGGAGTTCGTCGCGTGATATTCGTTTGAAGGCGAAGTTCACGCTCGAATAAGAAGTCAAGGACCCGTTTCCTCTCAGGTAACGGGTCCTTCGCTAGAAAGAATTATTCGCGGATCGGCAGGTACAGATCGAGGGTGAAGGGAATTTTGTCCATCGGCGCGTCCAGCGGACCGATGTGTCCCTACAGCCACTGGTGCGAGCCATGGCGGTACTTGCTGCCTTCCATCCACTTGACCAGCTTCTGCCAGGTGCCGGGGATGTCTTCCCATGGCTTTTTGACCTCGCAACGGGTCACGGCGTACAGCCCGCCGGGGAACGAAAGGATGCGTACCTCGCCCTCGGCCTGGACGGACTCGCCCACCGTCATCCAGACGTCGTAGCCGTTCGAAGACATCCACTCAGCGCGCGGGCGCATCCTGGGCTTTGGGCGAGCGGTGGAGGTGCTGGAGCCAGAGCCACTGCGCAAGAGCGTGGTTGATTTTGCGGAACAGATCGTGGGGTTTTATCGGGAACAGGGAAGGGGGAATAGGGGGTAGGGAGCACGGCAGCGCGTATTCGCTCGCGTTCGGGAGTACGGATTAATATTGGGAATTTTAACTCTACCGCTTTTGACGGGGATGTATACCATTAAGTCACGAAGGCTCGAAGTTTAATAGGGTCTGTATGCAAAATTGATTATGAGCTGGTCGAATAGGGCGTCGCGGGGTTTCGATATGGCAAAAACGGCCTACTCAACCACCGCAACGCCCGTACCGAGACCTGATTCGAGAATTTGCATACAAACCCTCAGTAAAACCGCGAAAAACTTTGTGGCTTTGTGCCTTTGTGGTAGCATTTTCTGCAGTTTCCTGTTAAAACCAGAAGATCCGGAATTTTTAATGCTTCATGATTTGGAAGAGGTTGCTGTACTCGTCCGTCCACAAGTGGATGGAAGGGGTGTAGCCAGCCATGGGAGTGGCCCGGCTGGTGATGGCCGGTGCGTTGAGCACGGCCGAATCGCGCGACAGCAGCATCCAGGTGGAGGGACGGGTGTACAAACCGTCGCCGGGATCTTCGATCAGTACGCGGCTCAGGTTGAAATGGTCGGCCAGGGTCCAGACAACCGGCACAAGGTCCAGATAACCATTGGTGATATGGACGGCCAGTATGCCTTCGGGTTGGAGATGCTGCAAGTACAGCGCAAAAGCTTCCTCGTCCAACAGATGGACCGGGATGGAGTCGTTCGAAAAAACGTCCAAGGCCAGCACGTCATACTGCTGTGGGCGACCCTCGGCTAGTTCACGTTCCAGGGAGAGGCGCGCATCCCCCGGGACGACCTCCACCTGGGCCCGGCTGTCCTTCAAAAAAGTGAAATAGCCTCCCTGACCCTCCGCCAGTTGGATGACGAGCGGGTTGATCTCGTAGAACCGGTAGATGTCATCGGGCTGCCCGTAAGACGCAATCGTCCCGGTTCCCAGCCCCAGGACGCCGACGCGCATGCCTGGCGCGCGCCTGGGATAATGAAGGATTGCCACGCCAACCCCGCTCCGGGGACCGTAATAGGCGGTGGGAACGTCGCGTTTGCCAGTCGCCAGGAATTGGGCGCCATGGACCGTGTTGCCATGAACCAGCTCATAGGAATACGTGGGATCCCCGGGCGAGCCAAGCTGCCGGACGCGCACCACGCCATAGAAATTCCGCTGGGAGCTGAGAGAACCGGTGAGATCGGCGCCGATAAACAGGATTGCCCGTATGCTGGTGATGAGCACGGCGGTGATCAGGAGGGCGTTACTGATGCGGGAAAGAAGTTGGGATCGAGACGGCATTTTGGTTTTCGTTACCACGATCAGGAACAAAACGCAGCACAGCACGTACCCCAGTGGCAGTTCCCAGAACCCCTGGAAAGTGTACGGCGCAACGAAATTGATCAACATCCCGCCAATCGCCCCGCCAGCCGATACTGTCAGGTAGAACGAAGGTAAACGCTGCGGGTGCGGACGGAGATTGTACAGCTCCCCGTGGCAGATCATGCAACCGAAGAAGAGCACCAGGCTGAAAATCCCGATTTGCCAGGGGAGGCCTAACGACGAACTGTTCGCCAGCGCCCAATCGTAGAGCAGTATGAGGATGATAAATAGAATGCTATACACCTGCCGCGAGTACCAGCGCCCGCCGGAAAAGGCGAGGACGAATGTCAACAAGTAGATCGTCAGCGGCAGGACCCACAAAAAGGGGATGACTGCCACCTGTTGCGTGAGGTAACTGGTCGTCGCCAACAGGAGAATGGAGGGGCAGGCGCTCAACGCAATCCACATGAGGTGGTCTTTTGAAGTTGGACGCCAACCGGCGTCAGCCGCGGCCGGCCCAGGAGCCGGCGTGGAATCCAGACTCGCCGCAACCGGAGGCGGCGCGCCCGTACCGTTCAGTTGAGCGCTTACGGTGAAGCCCGCAGCCTGCCACCCGCGCATGGACTTGACCGCCCCGTAGGCTGCCAGCCCGGCAAAGGCAATGTACCCCACAGACCACAGGCGTCCCTGCCAGGGAAGAGACAAGTAGGGTTCCACCAGCACGGGGTAACTAACCAGGGCCACCAGCGAGGCAGCGTTGGACAGGGCGTACAGGCGGTAGGCCGTCCGTTCGGGGAAGGCGCGGTGAAGCCAGGCCTGGATCAGGGGGCTGTTCGAGGCGAGCAGGAAATACGGCAGGCCGACCGAAAGGGTCAGGATTTTGAAAATGTCCGCCACCGGTGAAGTAGTCCCGCCCGGCTTCAGGCTTGCCCCGGGTGTGATGGGGGATTTCCAGGCCAGTCCAAGCCCCAGCATCAGGATCAGCGAGAGACCAAGCAGAGCCAGATGAACCAGTCCCCTGCGACGGGTTTTCCCGGTCAACCAGGCCGCGTAGGCGTAACCGCCCGTCAGGAGCACCTGGAAGAATAACATCACGGTGGACCAGACCGTAGGGGTCCCGCCGAACCAGGGCAGGATGGTTTTCCCGATCATGGGTTGAATCTGGAAGAGCAGGAAAGCGGAGAGGAAAATGCACAAGGAGAAATAAGCCATCGACATATCAGCTTCTATTTTACTCTTTTGTTGGGCGGATGCCGTTCGCCTCTATCCATCGAACGCTTTCGCCAGCCCAGCCAATCGACAGTAGCGTGGTCGACCAAGGAAGCGCCCCAAGAAATTGCATGCCGACAAAGGCTACCATGGATTTACCCGGTCTTGTCGGTTCGGCGTAGTCGCGCCCTGACAATTCTGTAACCTGACAAAAACGTAAGAGTGGCTTTAATTTCTCGTTGGCGTTATATAATCATTTTAGTTACACCCTTAACAATTCAATCTTGTCCGAAAATGGCAAACCCGGCGAAAGCCGGGGACGCAAAGCCATGGTCTAAAGCCGCACAAGCGGCCATGACCGTCAGGTTACCGAAGCTGGAGACGTACGTCTTACTTACGGGCCTGACATTTACCAGGCCCGTTTTGTTTAATTGGCATCTTTATTTAACAAGGCAAGTCCGATGAAAGCCAATTAACCCATGAAAGCGAAACTTTTTCGATATTTTGTAATGATGTTGTTGGTCATAGGTACGGCGTACCCGTCTCTAGCGGCCGCCTCTTCCGCTGTGCTTACTGGGGATAAATCTTCGTCCGCCCGGATTAGCAATACAGACAGTGTTTCCTTTGACATCAAGGCTAACAATTCAGGAATTCGCTGGCAGAAGGAAATACATGGCATTACCATCAAGCCTAGGCAGACGCCACTCCCGACTGTCACGCGTCGTCCAACGAAGACTGCTACACAGATAGCGACATTGCTTCCGACGACCCCCCAACGTCCAGCTGACACTGCTACGCAGACCTGGACAGCGCTTCCGACCGTCACGCGGAGGCCGACAAATGCTCCTACACAGACAGTCTCTCCTGTTCCTACCAACACACCTCAGCCGACGAACGCTCCTGCGCAGATAGTCTCCCCTGCCCCCACCAATACATCTCAACCGACAGACACTCCTGCGCAGACAGTCTCTCCCATCCCCACCAATACATCTCAACCGACAGATGCTCCTGCGCAGACAGACTCTCCCATCCCCACCGAGACTCTAATGCCGACCTCAACGCCGACGCAAGCACCCAATCCAGTCTCTGCGCCATCTGGCATCCGTGTCATGCGAGTTGAATATGCCGACTACGCCAACAGTCGCGGAGAAGTAGCTTCTTGGGAGCAAAAGATGATCGCTGCCGGGATTAACATGGTCGCGCTGGCGGCAGGCCGCACCGAATGGGCTTATTTCAAATGGGCTGGGCATGAATCCGACTGGTCGAGTTCTGTGGTGGATACCAACATTGACATCCTGGCGGATGATGCTGCTCGTTATGGCCAATGGGCGCAGGTCAACGCCGTCATTGACGTTTATGCTCCGAATTACATCAGCACCCACCCCGACAGAGCCGCTGTTAACGTCCTGGGCGAGCGCAGTACAAATCTGATCAGCACCGCGGAATTGGTCAATGGAGAGTTCGGCCAGAAACTTTTGGATATGGTAGGCTACATTGCCGCCAACTATCCCAACGTGGACTCGATTTCCATCACCGAGCTATCCTACCGGATTGACGGGTATGGACCGGATGATCTGGCTCTGTACGCGGCCGCGACCGGCCGGAGCGATTGGCCGCGCCAGTCAAATGGGCAGGTAGACATTGATGATCCATCCATCGGCAACTGGCGTTCCTCCGCCTTGGGAGAGTTCCTGGGTCGCGCTGCTGTGATTGCGCACCAATACGGAAAACAGTTGTTCATGGATGTAGGAGTCAGCGTGGGCAATTTGAGCCTGATGACCAATAACAAAGGCACAAATTACACTGCTATGCTGCAGAACGTCGACAAGATCGTGGTGTGGAATTATTTCGGCGAGGACGGTTTTCCTCCGGAGTATTCACGGGACATTGCCAAATTCCTGACCCAGTTCGGGACCAACCGCGTCATTCTATCGGTCGGGCTGTGGGGTGCAAACGGCACGACGGTCTCAGCCAGTGACTTCAAGACTGCCATCCAGGCTTCTCTGGATGGTGAGATGCCAAACATTTGGATTTGCCCCGGTTCCATGATGGGTGCGGACCACTGGCAGGTATTGGCGGACCTTTGGGGGTCCCGTTAGACCATTTCCTTTCAGCATATTTCCCAAAGGCCTGAAGAATTGCACTGATCCTTCAGGCCTTTGCTTTATCTGTTTCCCGCCAGCACAGACTTATACCTGGCCTTCGGGCTTCGACGGGTTTCAATCTCGCGGTAAAATAATGCCATAAAGGCTGCGAAACGTCCTTCGTGCTCAATTGCGTTCGCTGTGTTTGAATATGGATCACGCCATTTACCTCGCCCTCGGTACCAACCTCGGCAACCGTCTGGTCAATCTCACAACCGCCGTCGCTGCATTGACGCCCGCCGTAACGGTGTTGGCCGAATCGCCGGTCTACGAGACGCTGCCGTGGGGCGTTATTGACCAACCCGATTTTCTCAATATGGTTCTCAAGGGCAAGACACATCTGGCGCCTCCAGCGCTTCTGGCCCATTTGAAGCATCTCGAAATCCAACTCGGCCGCGCCTCCTCCATACGCTATGGGCCTCGCCTGATTGATGTGGATATCCTGTTTTACGACGACCTTGTCTTGAGCACCTCCGAACTGATCCTTCCTCACCCGCGCCTGCACGAACGCGCCTTCGTGCTCGTCCCATTGGCGGACCTGGCGCCTGACTTTGTCCATCCGGCCTTTGGCAAACCCGTCCGCGTGTTGCTGGAGGCGGTGGATACGATAGGAGTGAAACGTTATGAACAAAGCGGTTGAACAGCTTCGCACGGAACCCGCCCTGGCCTGGAAGATGACGGTCAAAGTCCTCGGCGCGGGCGAGGATTCGCCCAAGGCTAGCCGCGCCCAGGCTGAGGTCCGGGACGCCCCGCTGGTGCGGAATTTGATTGCAAAATGTGACCGCCAGCACAGCCCCTACAAAAAGTGGGACGGGGCACACTGGGTATTGTCCATCCTGGGCGACCTGGGCTATCCGGCCGGTGATGAAGCGCTGCGCCCGCTCATGGAAGACACCTACGACTGCTGGTTGAGCGAGACACACATCAAAAATCATCTCCGGGTGATAGACGGACGTGTCCGACGTTGCGGGTCGCAGGAGGGCTACGCCGCCTGGTGTTCCCTGCGGCTGGGATTTGCCGACAGCCGCACGGACGAACTGGTCAGCCGCCTGCTGAAATGGCAGTGGCCGGACGGCGGCTGGAACTGCGACAAGCATCCCGAAGCGGACAGCTCTTCGTTCATGGAGACGCTCATCCCACTGCGGGCGCTGGCGCTGTATGCCAAAATTTCCGGGGATGCAAAGGCGAAGGCGGCTGCCGAACGCGCCGCTGAGGTTTTCCTGACGCGCCAATTGTTCAAGCGCCGCGGCGACGGTCAGGTGATGAACCAGCACTTCGTCCTTTTGCATTACCCGTGTTACTGGCATTACGACATCCTCTTCGGCCTGAAGGTGCTGACCGAAGCCGGTTTTATCGGCGACCCACGCTGCGCCGCCGCGCTGGACCTGCTCGAATCCAAGCGTCTGCCGGATGGCGGCTTCCCGGCCGAGGAGTCCTATGCCCGCCCGACACGCCCGCAATTGAGCGGTTACTCGCCGGTCAGTTGGGGCGGAACGAGTAAGAAGATGATGAACCCCTTCATCACCGCTGACGCGTTGTACGTGTTGCGGATGGTGAACCGGCTGAAATAACTATTCCCCCGGGCGAAAATTGTTGTATACTCTACCTGCATTGATGCCTCGGACTTAACCTTACGCCCGCCGGGACACAAAGCAAGATTTCTTTAGTGACTTGGCGCCCTGGTGGGAAACGCTTGAGTCAATCCGACTCTCAAATTTAAAAAGGAGTTTCACATGGAAATCGAAATCCTGCACCGCCCATCCTATTCCCTCGCCGTCACCAAACTGGCCCCCAACGAACGCATCCGCGCCGAAGCGAGCGCAATGGTCAGCTTCTCGGAAGGGGTCGAGATCGAGACCAAGGCCGCCGGCGGCCTGCTCAAATCCCTGGGCCGTTCCCTCCTGGGCGGTGAATCTTTCTTCCAGAATTTCTGGAAAGCCGGACCGCAGGGCGGCGAAGTTACTCTGGCCCCAGAACTACCCGGTGATATTGCCCTGCTCGAACTCAATGGCGAGACCGTCATGGTGCAATCTGGATCGTACCTGGCCTCGGAGGATGGCGTGGACATCAATTCCAAGATCAGCGGCAAAGCCTTCATGGCTGGCGAGGGCCTGTCCATCCTGCAAGCCACAGGCAAGGGAAAGCTGCTCGTCTCATCCTACGGCGCCATCTATGAAAAGACCATTGGCCCGAACGAGAAGTATACTGTTGATTCCTCGCATCTGGTCGCCTTCGATGCTACCACGAACGTCAAGCCCAAGGCGGTCGGCGGGCTGAAGTCTACCGTATTTTCCGGGGAGGGACTGGTCATCGAAATGACCGGCCCAGGCCGCCTCTTCATCCAGACCCGTTCACCACAGGCGCTGATCAACTGGATCATCCCGCAATTGCCTAAGCAGAGCAGCAACTAATCTGGACTTCGCAGGAGGCCCGTTTTCGATAGAAAACGGGCCTCTTTTTCGTTATAATGATGTCAAACCTATCAGGAGTTGCCCGATGACCGAATCAAAACCCCTTTACTGGAAGCCCGAACCAGGAATCGGCTATACCGTCGTCCGTCGTCCCGACGGCGGTATGGCGCTCACTTTCACAAATCTCTCGGATGCCACCATCCAGCACTGGTACAATTTTGCCCTGGAACATCTGCTCGGCTCCGACCGCCTGACCCGCAACCTGTACGATTTGCGGCAGGTGAAAGACATCCCGGAAAAGGCTATCCATACGGCGATCGAAGTCAACAGCGACCCGGCCGCGCGTAACATCCGCGTGGCGGTGGTGGTCAACAGCGAGAAAGTTGCCAACGCCGTCCGGGAGTTGTATTACCAGTCTCTACCGGAAACTTCTGCCGCCATCAAGATTTTCAGCGACATCGACGCGGCCGAAGCCTGGCTCAGCCGTCCGCTTGACCAAATGGTGTAATGGATAGGGGCAGGTCTCGGACCCTCCCCTACGGAATAATTGATGTCCATTCTTGCCATCGGTAACCGCACCCTGACGTGGGGCGAGCGCACCTACGTGATGGGAATCTTGAACCTCACCCCGGATAGTTTTTCGGGAGATGGGTTACTGCCCTCACCCCCTGCCCCCCTCACCCCGGCCTCTCCCCCCATTTTCAATAAAAATGGGGGGAGAGGAGAGAGGGGAGTAGACCAGGCCCGTCGCTTCCTCGCCGCGGGCGCGGACATCCTTGATATCGGTGGTGAGTCCACCCGCCCCGGCTCGCAGCCGGTGGACACTGACGAGGAATTGCGCCGGGTGCTCCCAACCATCCGTTCCATCGCTGCCGAATTCCCGGACGCTCTGATCTCGATTGATACGTACAAAGCCGCCGTAGCAGACGAAGCCCTGAAAGCGGGTGCGCATATCATAAACGATGTCTGGGGTTTGCGTGCCGACCCGGAGCTGGCCGCGGTCGCTGCCCGGGTCAAAGCCGCGGTGGTGTTGATGCACAACCGCTCCAAACCGGCCAATGTCGAGGTGCGGGAACGGCTCGGCAATGCCTACGTCGCTGCGGAATACCAGGACTTGATCGAAGATGTCAAGCGCGAGCTGCTCGAATCGGTCGCCATCGCCCGCGCGGCCGGCATCCCTGACGAACACATCCTCCTGGACCCCGGGATCGGTTTTGGCAAGACGGTCGAGCAAAATCTCGAACTCGTCAATCGCCTGGACGAGATCCGCGCTTTAGGCTTCCCAGTCCTGCTGGGGCCGTCGCGCAAATCCTTCATTGGTTACACCCTCGACCTGCCCCCCGACCAACGCCTGGAAGGGACGGCGGCTGCCGTGGCCATCGGCATCACGCGTGGGGCGGATATTGTGCGCGTGCATGACGTGGAATATATGCTGCGGGTGGCGCGCATGGCGGACGCACTTGTCCGCCGAAAATAGCCATGTCGGCCAAGTGTGATTTGGAGTGGGGCTTTGACACAACTTTGGGTCTTTATGCTTTGATGGTTGTCATTTACAGGGTACTGCGTAAATATATGAACCCAAATCGTCGTTTTTTCCTTGCTTTTTGGCTGAATCAGCTCAGAAATTTATGCAAGGAGCAGTAGCGAGTTTCATCAGGCTTTTCTATGTCCTCGATTATCACCATCGTCCGCCAACGCCGTCACCGTCGTGACCAGACTCGCAGCAGCGCCCAACAGCGTTCCCAGCGGGCGGTCCTCGGGTTCGGATTCGCCGTCAGTGCCGTGCTGGTGGTGGTCATCCTGGCCGCGGCCCTGGCATACGCCGGTCTGACGCGCGGCCTTCCGCCGGTCGAGGAATTAGCCGTCTTGCTGAATCCCCGCGACGGTCTCCTGCTCCAGCCGACGCGCCTCTACGATCACACCGGTCAGCACCTGCTGGCGACGCTTGCTCCCAGCGAGGGGCCGCGCGCCTATGTCCTCTACAGTCAATTCCCAAAATCATTGGTAGATGCCACCATTGCCGCTGCCCAGCCGGATTTCTGGAGTTCTCCCGGTTACGTGACGGGCGACTGGCGGGACCCCGAGGCGCATTCCACCCTGGCGCAGGGACTGGTCTACAACTTGCTGCTGTGGGACGAGTACCCACGTAGTAGGCACGAGCCGGCCTCGCCGCTGCGGGCCATCCACGAACGGATGCTGGCGGCGCAGGTCACGGCCCGCTACGGTCGGGAACAGGTGCTGGAGTGGGTTCTCAATAGCGCCGATTACGGTCACTACGCCTACGGCGCGGAAGCCGCCGCGCGGTTGTACCTCGGCAAATCCGTGGCGCAGATCAACCTGGGCGAAGCCGCACTCCTGGCGGCCATCAGCCAGGCCCCGGCGCTCAACCCGATTGACGCTCCACAGGCCGCCGAGCAACGCCGCATTCTGGTCATCCAGGCCATGCTGGAACAGGGACTGATCACATCCGCTGAGTACGACCAAGCAGTTTCAAATCCGCCCTCACCCCTTTCCCCTTCGCGAAGCACCCCCGTGGTGCTCCCGATGGGAGAGGGAATAGGAGGAAGCCCCCAGAATGGGGGTGAGGGAAACATTGCTCCCGCCTTCGTCAACTTCGCCCTCTCCCAACTCGAGGCTGACTTCGGCGCGGGCCGCCTGGAACGTGGCGGCCTCACCATCACCACGACCCTCGATTACGATCTGCAACTCCAGGCTGTTTGCGCCGTCCAGACCCAACTGGCAAGACTGGCAGGTAATAATACCGAAATCTCCGCCGCGGACGGTTCCCCGTGCGAAGCGGCTCGGCTTTTGCCCGCCCTCCAGCCCGGCGAAACTTTGCCGGACGCCTCCGCCAGCGCTCTGCTCCTCGACCCACAGAGCGGGCAAATCCTGGCGGCAGTGGGCGACATAAGCGATGGTATCCAAAGCACATCCCTGGCCTCTCATCCCGCCGGGATGACCATCACCCCATTCATCTACCTGACCGGTTTCTCGCGTGGCCTCAACCCAGCCTCGCTCGGCTGGGACATCCCCGGCAGCACCCCGGCTCTCGGCCAGGTCTATCACGGCCCCGTCCGCTTGCGTACGGCCCTGGCGAACGACTATCTCCCGCCCGCCGTTCACATTCTCGACCAGATGGGCCAGGACAGTGTCCAAAATATTGCCGCCTCCTTCGGGCTGGACCTTCCATCTGGGGTGCGTCTCCTGCAAGACGACTTCAACATCTCTCCTCTCAGCCTGGCCGAAGCCTACGGCATTTTTGCCAATAGTGGCACGCTGGCCGGGCAGGCCATCGCCAACGGCAGCCTCCATTCCGTCGCTATGATAAAAGTCAGCGGCGTGGACCATTCCATCTGGGCCGATTGGACGACGGCGCAGACGCGCTCGGTCGTCAGCCCGCAACTGGCTTACCTGATGAACCATGTCTTGAGCGACGAGACCGCCCGCTGGCCTTCGCTCGGGCATCCCAACCCGCTCGAAATCGGACGCTCGGCCGGGGCGAAGCTCTCGCGGACTTTGGACTTGTCTGCGGCGTGGACGGCCGGGTATACGCCCCAACGAGTGGCCGTTGTCTGGCTGGGAGCGGGAAAAGGGCTTGCACAGAGCGCAGGCGAAGAGCCTGCCCTGAGCCGCCTCGCTGAGCCTGTCGAAGCGGTAGTCGAAGGGTCCGTGACGCCGCGCCTGTCCGCAGACCTGTGGCATGCTCTGATGCAGTACGCCGTGCGCGACCTGCCGTCGGTAAGCTGGGACATGCCCTCCGGCATTCTGACTGCCTCCGTCTGCGACCCATCCGGTCTGCTGCCGACGGACACCTGCCCGAATGTGGTACGTGAAATTTTCCTGGAGGGCCGCCAGCCCGTCCAGGCGGATGACCTGTACCAGACCTTCCAAATCAATACCGAGACCGGACTGCTGGCGACCGTCTTCACCCCGCCGGAACTGGTGGAGGCGCGCACTTATTTAGTCGTGCCGGCGGAGGCGCGTGCCTGGGCCAAGGCTGCCGGGATCCCGGCGCCGCCAACGGCGTACGATACCCTCCAAAAACCGCCGATTTTAGCGGACGTACACATCAGCAGGCCGGAGATGTTCGCGGACGGGCGCGGGGAGATCGAAATCCGGGGCAGCGCAGCCGGCGCGGACTTCGTCTCGTACCGGTTGGAGTACGGCCAGGGACTCTATTCACAGGCTTGGACACAAATCGGCAAGGACAGCGCCGCGCCGGTCACGGAAAGCCTGCTGGGCAAGTGGGACACACGCGACCTGAACGGACTGTACGCCCTGCGCCTGATGGTGGTGCGCACTGACCAGCGCGTGGAGCAGGCCGTGGTGCAGGTGACGCTGGATAACACCCCGCCGCAGGTGGCCATTTCCTATCCACAAGACGCGCAGGAGATCAGCGCCGCCCAGGAGCCGCGGGTGGCGCTGCAGGCCCAGGTCAACGACCCGTTCCTGGCGAAAGTGGAATTCTACGTGGATGGCGTGCTGGTGGGGGAATCAAACGTCGCCCCCTTCGGCGTGGTCTGGGAGGCCAAAGTGGGGAAGCATACCCTGCGCGTGGTGGCGACCGACCGGGCCGGGAATGCGACCGAGGCGAAGATCAGTTTCACGATGGGGAAGTGAAAACGCCCGCTGAGGGCGTTTTTTTGATTCTGGGCTAACGGTTCGCGGCGGGACCAGCGAGATTCTTTCCCATTATCGCATCATTTCCTGCAAAACGTGCCCTGGGTCGCGAGAGGCGCAGCCGGGCTGCCTGCCCCAGTTCGCCTGTCCCCTGAAGGGGGATTTGGGGTCCGCTTGGAGCCGCTGTTGGGCGGCCTTGTGTGTAAAAATGCGTTGTTATGAGAAGGCAATTCATCCGTGCCTTGCCTTTCGCATTGCAGCGATAATCTCAATGTTCTAAACTCGCTGGTTACAGTCCTTTCGCAGGCGAAATGCTGTGGTTTGATCGGGCAGCAATTCAGGTCCGCTGACAATACGATAACCATTCTTCTGCCAGAATTGCACGGCTTGAGGATTATTCACTTGAACTCCCGAAAGGATTGCCATTACCTGTGCATCTTTCCTAATCTCATTCTCAATCGCCTCGACAACCGCCTTCCCTATCCCCTGTTTCCGAAAAGATATAGCAATCATGAGAAGGGAAAGGAAGGCAATATGAGAATCTCCTTCAAAGTTGCTGGGGACATAATCAACAACTCCGATCATTTTTTCATCCGCTGTGTAAATACCACAGAAAACGCCACCTTCGCGTCGCGAAATCTCGATATCCTTTAGTACCATCTCCATCGAGGCGGTCGACTCTGGCCCCAATGCCAAGAAGTCCTCACACTGCTGATACACATCGAGGACTGCGTCTAAATCATCTTGAGTAATGGTACGTATTTCAAGGGAGTTATCTCGAATTATCATTGTCATCATCCGAAGAATAATGCTTTTCCAACCAGTGGGCCGCCCAACGGTTTGACTTCGCGTAGCATATCATACCCGAAGGGTACCCCCGGAGCGTCGCGAAGCACTCCCGAAGGGAGCAGTGTAGGGGGCAGCCGCTGCCTGCCCTGAGTTTGACGAAGGGTCCGCTGGAATCTCCCCGGATGGCGGGTCATCCTTCTGTCCACAAGAAACAGGGGTACGGTGACTCAAGTATACTCCGACGGGTCAGGCCATGGCGTCGACGAGCCAGCCAACTAAACCCGTCCGGCTGCGCCGAAGATCTCGTACAGACGGCCGCACCACTGGGAGTATGCAGCGTGTATCCCCTAATTCCCAGAAGGCCTATTGTTCTACCACCGCTTTCTGGATCCCGGCCAATCCTAGCCATTCTTCCATTACCCACCTGGTGCGGGTGTACACGGCGTCCTGTGCCATGGAAATGCTGCCCCCTTCCTTCAGCGCCACCTCGTATGACTGGCGGATCTCCGTTCCAACATTGATCTTGGCGATGCCGTGCTTCATGGCGAGGCGCACGTTCTCCTGCCGGATGCCGGAACCGCCGTGCAGCACCAGCGGAATACCCGCCGCTTCGTTCAGCTCCTCCAGCCGGTCGAGATCCAGGCGCGCCTCGACCTTCTTCCGGTCTTTTTCCCCCGCGGCGATCGCACCATGAATATTGCCCACGGCGACCGATAGCCAGTCGCATTGCGTGGCGTATACAAACTGCCCTGCCTCGCCCACATCGGTGAACCCTTTGCCCGAGGCAAAAAGTTCTTCATACGGAGGCAACGGCCCGGCCGTGTGACCCAACACCGCTCCGAGTTCTGCTTCCACTGGAACCCCGGCGGCGTTTGCCAGCTCGACAACCTGGCGCGTTGCGCGGATATTTTCGTCGAACGGCAGGCGAGAGCCGTCAATCATTATCGATTCGTAGCCCAGGGTAAGCGCCTCCCGGAAGATCGGCAGATAGTCAACATGCAGGTCGTCCTCATCAATTACCGGCACGTGATCCAGGTGCAGGCGGACGTGATCGGGGTCTCGCCATTTGGCGAATTCTTCTGCCACCGAGCGGAGGTCCCGGCTTTCGAATTTGATCCACTCCAGGCGGGCGACGGCCACCAGGGCGAAGGAATCTGAATCGGTGACCGCCCTCACCACCGGTTCCATCATTGCCAAGTATGGGATATTGAAAGCCGGGATGGCCAGGCCAAGGCTGTATGCTTTACGGATAATCTCTGCAATGGTTCTCATGTTACTGACCTCCAATTTTCGGGCTCGCCGCCAGGAACCTAGCCATGCAGGAGCGCCACGTCGAAGTTGAGTTAGTGTCCCAGAGCCTCACCCTGCAGACGCTGGACTTGGCCGGTTGTGATGCTGACATGCTGCCAGTGCCCGTTGTTGCCCACGTGGAGCAGTACGTCCTGCAGGTTGCGAATCTCGGCCACACCGGCCACGCCGAAGAAGTTGTCCGGGATCGGGTCGGAGGTGAAGCTGCCCTCGCCCAGGTCATTTTCACCCGGACTTAGTAAGTCATCAGACTGCCGAAGGTGAACTTTATCGGCTTGATGCGGCCCACATTGCAACCGTAGGCATTCCCCTCGCCGACCGCGTTCACCAGGATGGCAATGTGATTGTATCCCTCTCTCCAACGCGCAATCGAGACTTTGGCTTCTTCCAGGGTGAAAAAGATCTCCCGGTCCAGTAATTCATCGCGCATTTTACCGTTGGATGACTACATATAACCGTTCTCCCAAGGACTGCCCGGATCGATGAACAGGGTTTTTACACCCAACCGAGTGAGCCATTGACGCAACTAGTCAGCAATGAACTCGGGGCCATTATCTGAACGTAGATTGGTGGGAAACTCCGCGAGTTCAGAAAAGCTCTGTCAGGCATTCCTAGACATCTTCATGGTCAAGATTTCGTTCCACCCGGATCGCCAGACATTCCCAAGTGTATTCGTCGATCACATTGAGGATCCGAAAAGTGCGTCCATCGTAGGTTCTTTCCGCCGTGAAATCATAGCTCCAGGCATGATCAGGGAATTCCGGCCTCAGCCGTATACAGGTACCCACCTGTGGGCGACCCTGGAAGCGCTTGTGTGTGACTTCTCGGTTCTGCAAATCTCCCACTTCGACGGGGATTGGCAAGAGGTGCAGATTCTGATCAGGCATGGTTGATATTGTAAAAGATCTCCAAATCCGGGAAGCCGGCTGCGCGCCAGGCGCGCAATTCTTCCAGAGCACTTTCTACCAGTGCCACCAACCGGTCTCGCTCGGCCTGGTCGGGGGAGGCTTCCCGCCATAATGCGTCCAGGACGCTCCCGGCCGGCGTCTGGCCTTCCAGGATGGCCGGATCGAGCCGTGCCAGCGCAGCGGCGGCGCCCAGGGCGTAGCGATGTGGCACGACTCCCTGCTCGAGTGCCACGCGCATCGTGCCAGCCAGCCGGTCGTTCCAGCCCAGCTTGCGTTCGGTGTCGCGCGTGACGCGCTCGATTAAGTCCACCAGGAATGGGTTCGTCATACGCTCGAGCAGATCGTCGGCGAAATTCCGGTATCCATCCAGCGTAAAGAGCGGATCGAGGCCGGCGTGCTTGCGAATCAACGTCCCCCCCGATTCTTCGATGAAAGCCCTACGGGCAAAGGGCAGCATGCCCGGCACCTCTTGCAAGTCGGCCACTCGCTGTGCGCCCAGCATTGCTCCCAGGTACCCCAGGATGGCATGCGTGGCGTTGTGCCCATACAGTTTGGCTTCCTCGAAGGGCAGCAAGTCGTCCTTCTCCTGCAGCACGCGGATGCCGCGCTGGAACGGTTCCGGGAACTGGACCCTGGAGATTAGGATGCGGTTGAAAGCTTCGACCAGGAAGGCGCGCAGGAAGCTGGGTGTGATCGGTGTCAGGAGGCGCGCCCGCACCTCGTACGGATCGGCCACGACCTGGCTCATTTTCCCGATGACGGTGTTGATGAAGCGCACCCGGGCGTGGATGGCTGCGTGCCGTTCCTGGGGGACCAGGCCCATCACGGCGGCTTCCAGGATCTCGGCAGCGTGATTGTGGTTCTCGGCGGCGTAGACGATTGCACGCGGACCGCCCCGTTCAACCTTTTGGCAGAGCCCTTCAGCCAGTAGGCGGTGGATGCTCCCGGGCTTTTCCGAAACGTAGAATGCCACACTGGGGACCGCAGTGGCGATCTCTTCGGCCTCGGTTATGGCAGCCAGGAGGCCCACGCGGTCAGCTTCCACGGCCGGGTCGTGAATCTCAACCGGACCGATGCAGGCCGATTCGACCCGGTCACGGTGGGCAATGTTGACGTAAAAAAAACCGCCTTCCCGCCGCACGGCCTCCACTACCTCGGGCACCACCTCTGCGACGACCAGCCGACGGAAGGCTTCGGAGTGAAAAGCCTCGTAAAGGAATAGACCGCTTTGAATCGCCCCAAAACCAAAGCCTACGAATGTATGCGTCCCTGTCAGTGGCATGTATCAACCTTGTTTGGAAAGATAGTTTTTCTCATCTACAGCCGTCCATGCCTGCACCGCCTTGATCTCGCCGGTCCGCCGGTGAGGGTAGACGATGGCCTTCCCATCGATCTGCTGGGCTTTGACCATCTTCAACAGCTCGATGGCATGCTCCAGGTCACCTATACGGGTAATATGCAAGGCCGGGTCGATCTCGCCAGAGGCCATCAGTTCCAGGGTACGGGCGATATCCCAGGGCGAGCCGCCGCTGGAGCCGGTCACGTTGATCGATTTGTAATGGATCGCCAGCGTGTCGAAACCGACGACCTCATCACCCCTCTTCAAACCGCCGAAAAGGTTCAGCACCCCACCCTGACCGAGGTAGCCCATAGCGTCCTCGATGGCACTGCGCGCCCCGACAGCAATGATCACATCGTTGGCGCCGCGATAGTCGCTCTGTTCATTGACGAAGGCTTTTAGATCCGCTTTACCGGGGTTGAAGGTCATCAGGCCGACCCTCAGCCGCTTGGCACGGGCGCCGAAGAGGTACTTCACCAGATCAAGCCGTTCTTCGATGAAATCGGCCACCACCACCAGGCGCGGATGGTAGCTTAGCGCGAGTTCTATGTGCAAACGCCCCATTACCCCAGCACCAACGATGACGGTTACGCCGCCAGGTTTTAGTCCCTTGTAGGCCGACCGTTCGGCCAGCCCGTTGCTTTGCGCCAGGTGCATGTGATGTTCCTGGGCCGAGACGGCGCAGGAAATCGGCTCGCTCATGGCGGCGTGGGAATAAGGAAGTTTGGAATCCGGCAGTGGCAGCAGGCAGCCGGCCGCCAGGACTTCTTCGGGAATGAGTATGTATTCTGCCAGGTGACCACCCAGGGTGTAGCTGACTGCCACTTTGTGGATGCCGCGCCCGCCGTCGCGATAGCGCTCCGGGTGGTTGATGGGGGCGTGGTCGACCGCCGGCTGGATCACGTAGCACTCACCGGGTTGATAGGTCTTCTGCAGCTCCGCACCCACCTCGACCAGGGTAACGGCGCCTTCATCGCCCAGGATCAGTGGCCAGCGCTCCAGGTCCCAGCCGTAGACCAGTTGGTGGTTCGGTCCCTGCTCGACCAGCTTGATCAGCGAGGTGCAGATACCGGCCGCGTCGACGCGCGCCAGCATCTGGCCCGGTCCGGGGCGGGGCGTGGAGACCTTGCGTAGCTGCAGGTGCTCGAACCCGGTCCCGTCGAGGACCAGGGCGCGCATCTCGCCTGGAATAACAAACTTGGCTGTCATAGGGTTTACCTCAATAAAGTGGTTTGCTCCCGGAGCAATCAACCCGGGCGTACTTCGACTTTATCCAGCAATTCTCGGACAAGGGAGACTTCCCCGACCCCGCTGCCTTCCTGCATAGCGGCCGCCGTGCCGCAGGCGACTGCTCGGCGGGCCATCATGGCTGGGTCGCACTTCTCGGAGACTGCCCACAGCAACCCGGCGAGGGTCGCGTCCCCCGCGCCGACTGAGCTGCGCACTTCTACTTGCGGCGGGACGGCGACCACCCTCTCGTCCCCCATCGCCAGTACCAAGCCTTGTGCACCACGCGTAAGCACGACCAGGCGCGTTGCTCCTTCCTGGAGCTCGCTGGCAACGTATGATAGATCCAGGTCGCCCTCCCGGCCCCCGCCTAGCAGATCACCCACTTCCTCGGTATTGATCTTTATAGAAAACGGCCTGGCGCTCATCCCGAAGCGAAGTGCGGCGCCGCTGGTATCCAGAAAGGCCAGACCTTTCCTTTTCTGCACCTGCTGGATCAACCCGGCATACAGGTCGCAAGGCGCGCCGGGGGGCAGGCTGCCACAGAAAGCCCACAAGTCCCCAGGCTGCGAGCTTTGGGCGACTTGCTCTTCGAGGGCGGATACGTGTTGCGCCTCGATCTCTGAACCCAGTTCGTTGATTTTGGTGTACTGGCCGCTAGCTTCGTCAAGCAGGGTGATATTCTGGCGAATCTCGGCGCCTACCTCCACGAATGAGACGTCGAATCCCTCGGCGAGCAATCCTGCCCGCAGCACCTCTCCGCTCCAGCCGCCTGCAAACCCCAGGATGCGGCTGGGGATTCCCAGCGCTCGCAAGCTGCGTGAGACATTGACGCCCTTCCCACCCAGATCCTCACGCACAAGACGTGCCCGATGGATTGCACCCGGGTTCAGCTCCGGTATGCTGAGTGTGCGGTCCAGGGAAGGATTGAGGGTGACGGTAAAGATCATTCCTATTCCCTCTGACTCACTTCAATCTCCACCTGGAATTCGCGTTGCTCGCCCGGCTGTAAGAATTGCAGCGCGCCGCGAGCGCGCTCCTGGCTGCGCCCACCGACCCGGCAGTTGGCCGGTTCGATCCCCAGTACATAGTTGCTCTGCCCCATCATCTTCCACTGGACGAGATTCGGCAACGTAGCCTTCTGGAAGCGGACGCACAACCCCAGCTTGCGCAAGCGGTTGACCAACTGGACACTGGCCCAGCCGTTTTTATCAACGGGTAGGTCATGATAAAAGACCTGTTCGGCGTAACCCGGCGTCGGTTTCTGGAAGCACATCCACTCCTGCAAACCCGGTTCGGCTGCGGCGTCACGCGGCTCGACGGGATGTGGTTCGGCCACCAGTTCACTGGTCTCATCCAGGAATGGGAAGCCCAGGTTGATGTGGTACAGAAGCATCAGCGGACTTTCGGCCACGCCCAGGTTTTCGACCAGATCGTGGATGGCGATGCGGTTACCGCCCAACTCGACCATAATGCGACGCTTCAAACGCAGGTTCTCGCCAAAGACACGCGCCTGCCGCATCTCACCTTCGACCCAAAAAGAACATTCGTCGCCCTGCCAGGCTTCGTCCACGCGCACGTGTTGAGCAGGCAGGTGTGACAGACGCCCATGCAGTCCAAGCGACTCGCCCTGGTCTTCGTCGGGCGCGCCGAGATGGGTCAGGCCGCAGCCGGTCAGCAGGCCGGCGCCAAAAGTGCGCAGCCACCCGATGCCCTGTGGATCATGGTACATCGGATGCCCCCAGCCCGTGGGCGAGACCCAGGCCAGCGGCATGCCTTTGTACGAAGCCGGGCCGATGTCCATGCCGCGGTCGAGTAGCACGCTGAAGGCCAGTCCCGATCCGGTGCGGACGTCAGCCACGCGCAGGCCGCGTTCGGCGCCGTCCGCCCATTCGCCCAGCTTGATCCCGGCAATTTGCGACAGGTCGCCTACGTAGTTCAGCAATTCCGAATGTGTCCAGGAACGATTGAATAGATTAGTCATAAGAAAACCTTCCGTTCTTCTCAGGCTGTCAGGTCACGCAAATAATCGGCCATTAACGGCCACAGGCGTTGGTATTTGGCAAAGCGTTCGCTGTATAAACTCTGCTTTTTCGGATCAGGGTCGAAAGTCCGATCCAATTGGACCATGGTCTCGACGCCGGCTTCCAGCGAGGGGAAGACGCCGCATCCCACCCCCGCCAGGATGGCCGCGCCCAGCACGCCAGCTTCGTTGATTTTAGGACGCACGAACGGGCGCCCCAAAATATCGGCGCTGATCTGAATCCAGACGTCTGATTTGCTGCCGCCGCCGACGGCGCGAAAATCTGCAACCTCGATGCCCGCCCCTGGCAGGGCCTCGAAGGTCTCACGGACGTAAAACGTCATCGCCTCGATGAGACCCTTTAATATTTCGCCGCGCGAAGTTTCCAATTTCAGGCCCGCCACCACGCCGCAAGAATCAGCGATGAAGTCCGGCGGACCAGTGATCGCAAAATGTGGCAGCACCATGATCCGACTCAAATCCTCGGGCATTTCTGACAACAAGGCTGCGTACAGGTCTTGTCCGCTGGCCTGCGCTTGCTGGCGTTCTGCGGCGGCAAATGTGTTGCGGAACCATTTGACCAGCGAGCCGCCCTGGTTGTAGAGAAAGCTGACGTACTGCCCCGCCGCAGCGTGGTGCTCGGTGTTCAGGCCGCGTTCGATCATGGCCGATGTTTCTGGCCGCCGCCTAAAAACCGGCATCAGGCACAAGTAGGTGCCCATGCCAACCATGGCCTGTCCCGGCGCGAGCACACCGCAACCGATCCCATTACAGCACTGGTCGTGCCCGCCGCTGACGATGGGAATGCCCGCCGGCAGGCCCAACTCCTCGGCAATGGCGTTTGCCACTGAACCAATCACCACCCCGGAGGGAACCGTGGGAGGCAGTTTCTCCCGCTCCAGTTGCGCCAGCTCCAGCATCTCATCCGACCAGTCGTTGCGTTCGAGATCGAAAAGGAGGGTACGGTTCGCCAGTGAGTAGTCCACTTTGGCGTCAGCACCCAACATGAAGGAGATAAAACCGCTCCAGAGCAGGAAAATGTCGGTCTGCCGGTAAAGGTCAGGCTGGTGTTGCTTCAGCCACTTCAACTTGGTCAGCGAATACTGGTTGCCGAGTGTATTACCGTTAATCTGGTACAACTGCTCATCGCGGATCAAGCCCCGCAATTCGTCGAGATATTCCTCGCCGCGCACGTCGAAATTCAACAAGGCGGGACCGAGAATCTTGCGGTCAGTGGTCACCGGCACGACGGTTTCACCCAGCGACGAGACACACAAGGCCTTGACGGGATCACCCTTAGCATCCGCAACCGCCTGTCTGATCGTGCGTTTAACCTGCCGCCAGACCTGGAGCGAATCCAACTCCGCCCAGCCTAGTTGCGGGCGCTGATAGTCGTACTCCTCGTAGGCCAATCCCAGCAGCCGCCCATCTTCCGAGAAGACCGCCGCTTTGCATCCGCTCGTACCCACGTCGATGCCCAGGAGGCTCATAATTCCTCGCTTATACCCGATCTTGCGGCAGTGTCACTTCAAAATCGAGATACTGCGCCAACGCCTGGTGCAACGGCGCCTGTACACGTCCCGGTGTAATGCTGACGTGATGGCGATGGCCGCTATATCCTATGTACAGCAGTACATCTTGCAGGTTGTGAACCTGGGCCACGCCGGCCACGCCGAAGAAGTTATCCGGCACGGGATCGCGCGTGAAGCTGCCCTCCCCCAGGTAGATCTTCACTTTGCCTTCATCGGTCATCAGGCTGCCAAAGGTGAAGTCCATTGGCTTGATCCGGCCAACGTTGCAACCGAAACCGTTGCCCTCTCCCACCGCGCTCATCAAAACTGAGTGGTCGGTGACTCGGCCCTTACCCTCCATCAGGCTGGCCGGCAGCGGGCCGCAGTGGAACAGGATACACTTGTCGTCTTCGTCGCCGTAATTGTTATTCCAGTCTAGCAGGCCGACCGGTTGATACGAGGCCAGGTGCAAGGCCCGCATCGCCACGGCGTTGCCCACGTCGACCTCGCAGGCCGAGGCCAGGCCCATCTCGTTGAGTACGCCCATCGCCACGCAGGGGCTGATGCCGATCTGCTGCTGCATTTCGGTCCAGCAGCGGATCGCCAGCGCGTCGAGCCTGGCCTCTTCGGCCAGTTTATCCAGCGTGACGCCCAGCCGTGTGAGGTTGTCGAAAGCCTGAGCGGGTACGCCTTCCCATGACGAAAAGTCGCGCAGCACTTTGGCTTTATCCACGTAGGCGGCCTCTATAGGCTTGACGGCCTTCATACGCAGGAAGATATCCGACAGGTCGAAGGTCTCGACCGTGACGCCGTGTCGCTGTAAAGCGACCTCGTCGATGCGCACGGTCTTGAAGGGTGTGGTGCGCGCCCCAATCGCGCCGACGACCATGCCCTTCACGCCGCCCACCACCCGGCAGATGCGGTCGAACTCGTCTACGTTGGCCTTGAAGCGCTGGCTGCCCGGTTTGACGGTGTGCGGCTTGAGGGCAGTGAACTTCACCCCGTATTGGCGGAACACGTCCATGATCGAAATCTTGCCGCAGAACGAGTCGCGCCGCAGGGCCGGGCCCATCTTGTCATATTCGTCCGGGTAAGCCTGGATCCAGATCGGCACACCGGCTTCCTGCAGGGCAGCCACCGCGCCGGTCTCGTCGCCGAAGTTGGGCAGGCAGACGATCACGCCGCCGAACTTGCCCCGGTTGGCGTGCAGGAAGCTGGCATAGACCTCGCCCTCCTGCGGCGTTTCGACCGCGCCGTAGCGCGTGGCCTCGGTATCCAGCATCAAGACCTCGTGCCCCAGGGCGTTCAGTTCGCGCTTCATCTCCTCGCGAGCGCTGGCGATCAGCGACGCCGGGAAGAAGCCACGGTTACCAAAGAACAGTGCAAAAGTGGTTTTGTTCATGGGATTGACCTCGCTTATTGAGAGCATTCGAAGACTTGAACACAGAATGCTTATAATAGCATAGGAATTGATTTTTCTGCAGAGGAGGGCAGGAGGAATTTGTCACAACAATCTCGTTTTCGCAAAACGGCGTAATCACGCTGGAATCGATCCTCAAATGGCTGGAAGCCACAATCTCGATGTACGTACCCAGATGCGAAACATTGTCAGGGAAAGAAAAAACAGCCGCGAAAGGGGACGCTCTCACAGCCGTTTTCCTGCGGTCGCTAATTTTCAACCAATTTCCCCATCATCCCTTAATGCTGAGTTTAATCGGTATGTTGTGCCTCTCCTAAGCAGTTTTAGCTTACATGGGCGTTCTTTGCAACTTGGGCACCAAAGTGTATCGCCATCCGGAACCTGAAATTGCGTCCAAAGGATGTCTGACAGTGTAATACCTAAACTACGTGTTTTCAAATATTTGGCTAATTTTTCAGTAGAGTTGGGTATTTGTCTCGTTCTAATCAGGTAGATTGCGCCTCCTACAAGCATGTAATCCAACTTCAATGTTAGGGCGATGAGCCATGTCACTACATCTGCAATCTCGCGCTCAAGTTCGCTCTGATGTTGATCGCTGATTATTATCTCATGCTTATCTATGAAATTGTTCAAACAAGAGGCAACTTCGCCAACCTCCTCCTGAAAATGCGCCATGATGATCTCGAGAGGAGTTCGGAAATTGATATGATCATAGATCTGACGAAACATCTCTTCGACCTCTTGTAACGATTTAGGCTCGTTACCCTGGCTGTGGAGTCGGGTACGCTTTTTTTGTGCTCTCTGCAAAGCCTTTTTTGTTAATTTCTGCTTATTGATAGGGTTTTCTAATCCGCGACCGAGCTTTACAGAGCAACTACATTTTTTGTCACCACAGTAAAAGCAGATACGCGGGTATTTACACAACACAATATCCAAAAGCGATTCTTTAGTTTTAAGTTCGCTATGGGCTTTTGTAGTAAGAGCACAAAGCCAACAGAATATGTCTGCTATATGGCTGAGGGCATTTTCATATTCTCCTATTCGTAGGGATTCATGTAGCATACTGGCGTGTTCAACAGCATGAAGCCATATTGAATCAATGGAGCGGCCTTCGTTCACGCCTCCATAGATTTCATTGAACTCTGTTACCCAGTCATCTAAACCGTAGGCGTTTATTTGATCTTTTTGCAGCATGTTTCCTCCAAAAGTATTGTGATGTAGAACTGCATACCGAAGAAGGTTTACGAAGTCACAGGTGAAATACTAACCTACACAATGTCATTATGTCTGAGTCAATGAAGGGCGCGCAATTTCTTCGATATTTGGAAAAGATAGATATGGAAAAAAATAACGTGGCTACTAATCACGCGTAAAGTTCTATCATATTTAGTCATTTCAAGCCGTCTTGTTCTTCTCAATTACGGAATCATCTAGCATGTCAAGCGCAAGATTTACTAAGGCGGGGTTATTTGGATACTCATCTATTTGAATTCTGTACGGGTCTATTCTTTTATCCCTAAGAATAATCGAACGAAAACCATTGGTCAATAAAATGGAGAATCTGTGCTCTGATCTAATGCTTGGTTTTATTGTATGTATTTCTGCACCAGCGAGTCTTAATTCTGACACTATTCTATGATCTGGTTTTCTTAGATATAGCTCAAGATTATTCCCTTTTCTTTTTAGCGCATCAATGACTTCAAGATCCTGTTCATGTTCCAGCCATTCTAAATCGGTGCAGAAGATAATCAATCTTCCTCTTCTGAGGTACCACTCAGTGAAGAATTGAGACTCTTCTATAGAACCTTCCTCGAAAACATGCGTTGTTTTATATCCACGTTTACCTTTAGAAATAAAATATATTGGGATAAGAATTGAGAAGGAAATGGAAATGAGTACGATCATGGCAATTGGAACTTTTATTTCTGGCCAAATCGTTTCGATTATATATTTAAGGTTCAAACCTGTTATAGTAAATATCATTACTAAAATATCTAACTTTGTAGGGCCCCGTCTCGGTGCTTTTGTGGTCTGTTTAGGTGTAGTTGTTCTGGCCATTGTTTTGCAATCCTTTCTCCAGATGAGACACTGTCCGGGGTAACCTTCTATTTAATTAATGTTTTTTAGCAACGCCAAGTAAAACGTGAGGGAGAGTCCATTTATTTTTGTACTTATTCATAACACAATCTTCAGGGATAGGTACTTCGATCTCAATAAGCCAAAAACCTGTTTCGTTCAATAAACTCTCATAAACATGAAGAGATCTATGGAAATATGGAATTGGACTGGGTAATGGTTCAGGCTCCATTTCAATACTAAAAGGTATCTCATGATAAGACTCTTTATCGTATTCATATCCCCCTGCAAGGAATATATCTCTAAATCGATCCCGCATGGGGTAATAACGCGGATGAGGAATTGTAAAAATAAATCTCCCATCTTTTTTAAGACACTGATATAACCTTACCAATGACGATTTTAATGTCTTGACAGTATGTAGTGTCATATTCGCCACTATTACGTCAAACTTGTCGTCCCACATGAAATTCTCAATGGCAATGCACTTCAGTTTCACATTTGTGTCTTTTAGATATTTACGAGCAATTCTAACGGACTCATAAGAATGATCAATACCAACAACCTTCGAATGATCAATATCAACAGCCTTCTCAACATTATCGGCAATGAATTTAGTCATAACGCCAGTGCCGCAACCAACATCTAACACTTTTAACGCTGGAAACCCCGTGACCTCCTTTAGTCGTCTAATAATACTTGGGACAAGAACTTGGTGATATGTAATATCATTGCCCCTGAGTATTTGTTCATGTCGATTTTTAGCATTTATGTCCCATGAATCCCATAAGAATGTATCCACTAATTCCCTTTGAAAGTAATCACTCAATTCCGATGACAGAGAATCTAGAGGGTTGAAATTATAGACCATTATTTTAGCAAGTGGTAAAAATTCTTCGACTCGATCTTCGACTGGGTGTTCGACAATACCAAGGAAATCAGAAAACTCCAGTTCTCGATTTTCTCTTTTTGTGAATAATTGATATCGCATCTCAATTGGGTTTTCGACATATAATACAGGAATTCTTATTCCTAATATTCTTTCTATCTCGATTAAAATTTCGGTGTATCTTATACCATCAAAGAGGAATCTACTACCTTTTTCCACTTTTTCTAAATACTGAACTATTTTCTCTGCAAATTTCTTATGCGCGCCAGGCATCTCAATAAATTCGTATCCAGCATCCTGCAAATCTCGTCGTTGAATAGTAGAGGTCGCTTGGAGGCCGAGAATATCTTTCAAAATTTGTGAGCAGGGGATGTTCACATAACCGTACTTCCTTTCAAGTATTGAGCAGATTTGTGATTTACCACTTCCAATTCCCCCAACAACTGCCAAGAACTGTGAGTTATCGCGAAGAGAAAAGTTTTTTTTCGTATCTATAAAACATTTATGAGTCAATTTATCCCCGAAGTAATGTTGAAGACATAATTTGGACCAATATTCATATTCAACAAATTCTGCGGATAGTTGATCAAACGAGACAAGTTCGAGCTCAGAAACCCATACTTCTCGGGCTTTGAAATTCGGTTCGGATAATTCAAGAAGATGTATAAAGGCAAAATGGCTCAGTCCTCTGGGCGTTGAATCGTCATTAAGAACACCTATTAATTTCATTCCTTTTGCATTTTCAATGTTTATTCCTGTCTCCTCTTTGATTTCCCTTTTAACACTAGCATAATAGCCTGAATCTTTCTTTTCATAAGACCATAGGTTTATATCGCCAGATTGTACATGCCCACCAAATCCTATTGATCTTTTTCCATCGACATAATCTAGGAACTTGTTAATTTTGCTTTCGTGCCGAACAAAGCGTAATAATTTATCGTTGTATTTAATAATAATATAGCTGACGACCTGTTTATAATGATCATCTTTTTCCGCCGTTTCGCGGTCTATTAAAACTGGGTTGTCATTTTCAAGAATTGCACGTATGAAAAGGTCAGCATCATCTCTTATCCCATGAAAGGTCTCAATGTCCTTGAGCTTGGTAGTATCAAACACCAATATCTTGTCTCTATAAGATGATTGTTTAGTCCTCAAAGTATCCTTTTTATGCCTAAGTGAGTATCGACCACGTTTCCCTCTAATAAAATCCGACTCATTCCCCCTTTGATAGTCTTTATTAAGCACGCTTCGAAGACCGCTGGCAATTACGTTTTTACGTAATTGTCGCTTGATTATTTGTCTGTGAATCTCATGCAGCGTCAGATGCCTATCAGTTTCACCAAGTACTATTTTAGTTGCTTGACGATAGGTCAAGTCTTTCTCAGGCATAATCTTTTTTCTTTCCCTAGTATTGCTTGGCTCGGATGCAAATGTGATTAGAGTGCTTTACATAACTTATGTCAAGTTGCGAAAGAGATTGGAAAACCTGCTTTCATTATCGCGCCAGTTCTAGCAAACCGTACCATTCTCGAGCGGCTTCGCGAAGCATACCCGAAGGGGACGACGGGGGCGAAGGGGACAGCGGCGGAACCGGCGAGACTCTATCCATTATCGCGCCAATTCTGGCAAAACGCGCGCCGTTCGCGAGCGGCGCAGCCGCTGCCTGCCCCAGTTCTTTTGGGGTCCGCTGGAGACGGTGTTAGATAGCGTCATTGTCTCCTATACAGCCTTATTCATGTCGATTTCTAGTCCTGCTGCTTTCAACTCACGTGCCAGTGCGAGATGCCATGCCCCACTTCTATCGAGTAGTATGAACAGAACTCCGCTGTAGTCAGATGGAATTTCAACGCCCTCCTGATAAAGCGCACAAACACGCTTTCGCCCAAGTTTCCCAAGAAAGAAACCGAGTTCAAGAATTACATTTTGCCTTGCGCGAGGCTTTTGATCTTCATAGGGAATATCAAATTTACCTCCTCGGTCGTCTCCGGTGAGCAATACAACGGCAAAAGAAACGTCAGAAAAATCAATAAACTTTTCAATAATTGTTCGGCCAGAACTGGGTTGTTCACGGAGGATAGTTACTTGAAGATCAAATCTTTCGAGAAACCTCGCAGTTTCATGTATTGCCTCTTCGTTGTGGCCGTGCACAAGGAATATACGATTTCCTAGTTGTGCTGGACTATCTGTTTCTAATGTAGTTACCAGTGATCCGGTTTTTTCCAGGGTGGAGTTTGAAACAAGTAATTCTATTAGACCGTCGATGATTTCAAGACGGGTTGTCATATCCTCTGCCCTTTGGGCTTCCCATTTCTGTTCATTTCCGCCACCGAAAGCATACGCGTAGAGTCCAACATTCATTACGCTATCGACATTTGGTGATGAAGCGCCAAATGCTCTACTGAGTATATCGCGAGTAACAGTCTCCCAAGTCTGTTTTCCTGCCGAAGTAATTGGCCGGTTATCAAGGAGTTGTTTACCCTTGTCTCGCTGTATGCGAAGTAATTGAACCGCTTGGTCAGGAGCCAATGAGGGCCCATCTTGAGGCCTAATAAACGTTTGTGGTTTGCGAGCCATCGGTTATATATCCTCCATGTGATAAAGAAGCCATCTAACTATGTACTTGGTTGACGACCTCAATAGAACTGCTCATAGCTGGTATTTGTGACTTTTCTGTGGTTTACTGCTTCTTGCATAGATCTCTGAACTTGCTTTTATCGCATTACTCACAAATGACGGGATTTTGGTTCAGATATTTCCGCAGTACTCTGTAGGTTGAAATCATCGCCGCCACAAATAACGGTCACGCACTCAACCCAAAATGCTTGCGATTGCCCAAGCTCCTGCTTTCATTATAGGGATTTCCTCTTGAAAGTCAAGCACCCAAAAAGTTCAAGTTTTAAACCTCCCGGCGCGCGGCTTATGAATTCCTGCATTTTGCAAAAAAAGAGAAAGCCGCTGCCTGCACTAAGCTTGTCGAAGGGTCCGCTGGAGCCGGAGTTGGGCAGCCTATTAACCTCGCTTTGATAAGCGGTATTCACAGAAGCCGATTTGAATCTACTTCTAAACCAACCGCCTTCATTTCTCTTACCAGTGCAAAGCGCCATGCGCCTTCTGAATCCATGTTTACCCATAAGATGCCAGAATAATCCGATGGCAATTCCAAGTCGCTCCTATGGAGTGCACAAACTCTGTGGCGACCTAATTTGCCAATCAGATAACCCAATTCAAATATTACGTTTTGGCGTGCTCTGTTAAGTAAGTTGTCGGGTGCTTTTTTACTTGCTCCCACATCGTCTGGTGTAAGCAAAACAACTGCAAAACCAACATCAGCAAATTCCTCGAATTTTTCTATTACGGTTTGCCCCCGATTTGGCTGCTCATGAAGAATAACCGGTTCGTATCCAAGCTTATCTATGCAACGAGCGACTGACTGTTTGGCTTCCTCATCGTGGCCGTGTACAATGAAAATTCGGTTTCCATTCCCCGCAGCTGTATTCTGTTTTGTGGATACGGCGACAGAAGTGGATTCCGGGATAAGTTCAAGTTGACCCATTATCGATTCCAGACGCGTTATACGGTCCTTGAGCCGGTCGCAAAACTGTTCTACCTCATACTGAAGTGAAACGTACCCGAGTGAACTGACCCCAAAACTTGGCGTGTAAAGTCTAACGAATTTTTCGGTGTCAATAATATTTCGGAGCAATGTTTTGTTATAGTCTGACCACTTTGTATATTCTGCTTTTGCATTATCGAGGTCTCCCTGGGAAATAATCTTTACTTGCAACAATTGTTTGCCCTGCTCAATGCGGCTCTGAAGACGATGTTGTGCATCATCGCGTGGAATTTGAAGAGATGGTCGTTTTGACTCTTGCATAGCTTGTGTTGCTCTAGCCATGTTGCCTCCTAACCATTGCTATCTTTGAAAGATCGGTTGCCTGTTTGGCCGCCCAACGAATTAAGGTTTGATGCGGCGGGACCGGCGAGACTCCTTTGCATTATCGCATCATTTCTGGAATAACGCACCATTCGCGAGTGGCGAAGTCGCTGCCTGCCCCAGCTCTTTTGGGGTCCGATGGAGCCGGTGTTGGTCGCAACTCTTACCCTAGATCATGCAAGACTTCTTCTTCGTATCGCTCCACTGATATCGAATTGACAGTTTGTATAATCAAATTAGCTTTCCAAACATGACCTAATTGAAGTGATTCAGTAAGTGTGATACCGGCTTTCTGGGTTTGAGGTAGTTCTTCAAGATATTTTTCCGTTTTAAGTATTTGCATGCTAGCGTAAATCCCAAGGAATTTTCTAACTCCTCCAACAGTAGTATTGCCATCTTCTGTTTCATAAGTTCCATATGAAATAGCGAACACTGGCGACCCTGACATACCTGGAAAAGCCGAAATATCAATCAGAAAATAAGGATCTCCCTCAAAGTCTATATTTGGTTCACTTGCCACATTTCCAGTTTTCCAAACCGGAAGAGAATTCTTTTTATCGTAAAAACCATAGGGATACCCGATCAATGTGATAGCCGAAGTTGGTCTGATACGGAGGTTACTTTTCGACCATTCTTCGGAAATACAAGCAATTTTACAATCTTGATACAAACTAGATGCAAGAGGTATTATTGCCAAATCAGCATTCGGGTTTTTGTCAGGTTGAATCCATATAGGTCGACCCTTTTTGGTGAAAAGGGGGAATCGTATAGTTTTCACAACCCCAGTATCGACATCTGACTGGTGGAACTGAAAAACGTAATTATCGCCAATAGGAACCTTTTTTTCAATGGGAGAGGAACCAGTAAGGACATGGTAGTTAGTAACAAGAAATAAAACTTGTTTGTCGCCAAATGCCTGCATGTAAAAGAAACCTGTTCCTTGTGAAACTTCATTATCTCCTTTTAGGAGAACAACAGGGGTAGTCGCTAATGATAGATGATCAACGGCCATTTCAGCCTCCCTTGATTGAATCCATTTTTTGCTGCGCCCAACATGTGGTTATACGGCCCGTATAACGTCCCAAAGCTGTTAAATGATTAGACGACTTGAGATAAAAATCTAGAATCATTATAGCACGCCCGTCAATCTCGCACGATGATGCGCATTGCCTCAAGATAAATCTTACTATTGAAAGTAACGTTGCCTCAAAAAGGATGTTACCTTATGGCAGAAGTTATTGCACTGCCGGAGGAGAACATGATGAGTCAACGAAGCAAGCGAGAGTT
>Ga0315284_10000570_pt1 | contig 50216 bp, 50 predicted proteins | sample YL17G09_16_MG_FD_203696 | JGI IMG/M metagenome (GOLD analysis project Ga0315284, IMG submission 203696) | Sediment microbial communities from Yellowstone Lake, YNP, Wyoming, USA - YL17G09_16 | ecosystem: Environmental > Aquatic > Freshwater > Lake > Sediment | place: USA: Wyoming | collected...
AAAACCTTACGATCATTGAAGACACCATTCGCCTGGTAAAAGACACGCACGGCGTGGAAATTACGATCGCAACCATACCGCTGGACGACGCCCGAACGTTTGCCCTGCTGCAGGCCGCCGAAACCACAGGAGTGTTTCAGCTTGAATCCAGCGGCATGCGCCGTTACCTTAAAGAACTCAGACCAACCGAGTTGGAAGACATCATCGCGATGGTCGCGCTCTACCGCCCCGGTCCCATGGAACTGATCCCCCGCTACATTGCGCGAAAACACGGTAAGGAATCGGTCACGTACCTGCACCCGAAACTGGAGCCGATTCTTTCCAGCACGTGGGGCATCGGGGTATATCAGGAACAGATGATGCAGATTGCGCGCGACTGCGCAGGCTACACCCTCTCGGAGGCAGACACGCTGCGCAAGGCCATCGGCAAAAAGATCAAAACGCTCCTGGACGCTCAGAAAGCGAAACTGACGGAGGGAATGCTCAAAAATAACATCCCAAAACCGATTGCCGAGCAGATCTGGGAGTTGTTCCCGCCGTTTGCTCGCTACGGGTTTAACCGCAGCCACGCGGTCTGCTACGCCCTGATTGCGTACCAGACGGCGTACCTGAAAGCGCACTTTCCGGTTGAACTGACCACGAGCCTCTTTAACGCAGACGCCGGAGACATCGAGCGGATTGCGTTTCTGGTTGCCGAAGCGCGGCGCGCCGGTATTTTGGTGCTCCCGCCGGATATCAACCAGAGCTACGCGGCGTTTGTGCCGGAAGGCAAAAACATTCGATTCGGGCTTGAGGCGGTTAAAAACGTCGGCTCAAACGTCGTCGCCGCAATTGTTTCCGAGCGGCAACGCGGAGGGCCGTTTGTATCGCTTGAAGATTTCATGGCGCGCGTTACCCACAAGGACCTCAACAAAAAATCACTCGAGAGTCTCATGAAAGCCGGCGCGTTTGACTCGCTGGGGATTGAGCGCAACACACTGCTGGTAAATCTGGACCGCCTCGTGTCAATGGCGCTTCAGCTGAAACGCACATCGGCTGCATCGCAAAACAACCTCTTCGGAGCAAAGAATGCCCACATACGTCTGGACCTGACACCCGCCCAGCCCGCAACGTCAGAACAGCAGGTCGCGTGGGAGAAGGAGCTCATCGGTTTTTATATCTCACACCATCCGCTCTCGCGGTTCGAAAGCGTTCTTCAGACAAAAAAAGTGTCGCCTATCAAAGAGGTGCGTGCAGGGAATGCGCACAGAGGCGCGGGAGGGACATGCCGGGTCGCCGGTATCGTCAGCAACATAAAAAAAATCATCACCAAAAACAACAAACAGATGGTTTTTGCAAAAATCGAGGATATGGGCGATACTGTAGAAGTGGTTGTGTTCCCAAACGTTCTTGAGCGAAGACCGGCCGTGTGGGCACCGCAAAATATTGTGATCGTGCAGGGTAAAGTGGCCACCCGCGATAACGAATTCAAAATTATCTGCGACGAAGCGATCAAGCTCAATTAGATCCCGCTTTGGCTTTTGAATTTCTGCATTCTGACTCTCAACACAAGATATGCGAGCAAGAAAAAAGGTGGTGCGACGCCGCACACATAACGCCGTAGAACTTCAACTTCACAAGGTTCGCCACTCTCTCTCACACCTGATGGCAATGGCGGTGCTGGAAAAGCAGCCGAAGGCAAAGCTTGCCATCGGTCCCGTCATCGAAAACGGATTTTACTACGACTTCGACCTCTCCACGCCACTGTCGGATAAAGACCTTGCGCAACTTGAAGCACGAATGCGCGAGTTGATTCGACAAGGCCTCCCGTTCAAAAAAAACATCGTCGCGTCAGCACGGGCAAAAAAGATATTCTCAAAGGCACCGTACAAGCTCGAACTGATGCGGGACCTTATTAAAACAAAACAGCCGATTTCAATCTATTCCACCGACTGGTTCATTGACCTCTGCTCGGGCCCTCACATTGCCAACACGCGCCAGATAAACCCCGATGCGTTCAAGCTCACCCACCTTGCCGGCGCGTACTGGCGCGGCAGCGAAAAAAACAAGATGCTCACCCGCATCTACGGCGTGGCATTTGCTACGAAAGAAGAACTGGACAAGTACCTTCTGATGCTCCAGGAAGCGCGGAAAAGAGACCACCGGAAACTGGGCGCGGAATTGAAGCTGTTCATGTTCGACGATTTGGTAGGCAAGGGACTTCCGATGTGGCTCCCCAACGGCACGATTATCAAAAACGAGATCGAGAAACTTGTCATGGAAACGGAAGATCGCGAAGGATACGTGCGGGTATCCACGCCGCATCTTGCCAAAAAGAAACTGTACGAAATCTCGGGGCATCTTCCCTACTACGCCGAGAGCATGTACCCGCCGATGGAGATGGACGACGGCACGTATTACGTGAAATCAATGAACTGTCCGCACCATCATCTCATCTACCGGTCGCAACTGCGCAGCTGGCGCGACTTGCCGCTGCGCATCGCCGAGTACGGCACCGTGTACCGCAACGAGCTCTCGGGGGCACTCGCGGGGCTTTTGCGCGTGCGCTCTCTTCAGATGAACGACGCGCACATCTACTGCACAAAAGACCAGATTGAAGAGGAGACGGGACGCGTGATTGACCTGACGCTGGAGTACTTCAACATCTTTGGGCTTACGGATTACTCATTTCAACTCTCACTCTGGGACCCAAAAAACAAGGAGAAGTATATCCGCGAGCCGTCCAACTGGAAATTTTCCGAAAGCGCTCTGCGCACGCTGCTGAAAAAACGCGGGGTGAAGTACGAGGAGGCAAAAAACGAAGCGGCGTTTTACGGACCGAAAATCGACGTGCAGTTCGTTTCCTCCATCGGACGCGAGGAAACAATGTCAACCATCCAGCTTGATTTTGCGGCAAAGAAACGTTTCGAGCTCTCCTACATCGACAAGAGCGGCAAAAGCAATAACGAGGTGTTTGTTATCCACCGCGCGCCGCTTTCGACCCACGAGCGCTTCATGGCATTTCTCATTGAACACTATGCGGGAGCGTTCCCGACTTGGCTCACACCGGTGCAGGCAGCGGTAATTCCCGTTTCGCAGAAACATTCTTCATATGCAGAGAAGGTATACAACATACTCAAACAAGAAGGAGTGCGCACCAAGCTCTTTGACGACGCTCAGACACTCGGCAAGCGCATCAGAGAATCCGAAATATCAAAAATCCCCTACGCTCTGGTGGTGGGAGACAAAGAACAGAACAACAACAGCGTGAACGTGCGGCGATACCAGAAAGGCACCGTTGGCGAGCAGAAGCTGGACGAATTTTCGGAAAAGATAAAAAGGGAAATCGCCCGAAGAGAATAAAAGCCGGCGGCGAGAGAGTTCTGCACTGTCAGTGCCGCCGGCGGGAAGATGTCTCCTGAGCGGAGCGCTCCTTGATTGTCTTTTCGTTCTCCTGAACCTCCCCTTTTGGAGGCTTCTGGAGTAATTTGGGCTCCGGAGACGGATGCAAGGTTCTGCCTGTATGAAAAACCACTATGTGCCTTCTTGCCATCTTTCTCTCCCTTCTTTCAAAATGATAGCATGATGTCAGAGGAAAGCCAGATAAAAAAACAGGGCCCGTCTTGCGGCGGGCCCGGGGGTACAGGTGCCGGTTGGTCAGCAGCTGCTGCAGCTGTCCTCGGCCGCTTCCAGTGGAGCGTGTAGTATCCACCATGCCATCAACAGAGCACACAGCAGCAGCACCTTCACCACCAGCTCCCAGCCGCCAGTGAAGAAGATAGCGGGCCAGAAACTGAGGATGGCCATCGCCAGAAGGCTCACCAGCAGGACGCGTCGGATCTTCTTGAATACGCCCGGATTGTTACTCATTCGTTTATCTCCTCTCTGAAAAGAGTAATAGCATATTCTAAAGATAATGTCAAGAAAAACAAAGGAGCAAAAAATTATCGCCGTCGTCGGCCCCACCGCATCGGGAAAGTCCGACCTGGCAGTTGACATCGCCCGTTTCATACGAAAAAACGCCCGCCGCTTCGGCGCTAAAGGCGCGGAAATCGTTTCCGCCGACTCACGGCAGATATATAAGGGATTCAATCTCGTCGCAGGAACAGTACCCCGGGATAGAATCTTTAATTTCAAATCTCAAATTTCAAAAGAAAATCGGGAGGTGAAAACAAAAAACCTCTACTCCTACAGAGAGATAAGACACCATTTGACAGGCATAGCGAGCCCGAGAAAAACACTTTCCGTCACGCAGTATCAGAGGAAAGCGCTTGCGGCCATCCGCGGCATTATGCGGCGCGGTAATATTCCCATCGTCTGCGGCGGGACAGGACTGTACGTCGATTCAATCCTCTACGGAACGCGTTTCCCTACAGTAAAACCGAATCTCCCGCTCCGAAAAAAACTCGAAAAACTTTCCTCTCAAAAACTCTTTGTGATGCTTTTACAAAAAGACCCTGCACGCGCCGCGGTGATTGACCGGTATAACAAGCGGCGTCTGGTACGCGCGCTTGAAATCATCGCGGCTACAAAAAAACCGATACAGCCGCTTGTATACAAGCAACTCTTTGACACTTTGGCGATAGGAATCGCACTTCCAAAAGAAATGCTCCAAAGAAAGATTCGCTCAAGAATCTTTGCGCGCCTCAAAAAAGGAATGGTCGGCGAGGTACGGCGGCTCCATCACAGCGGCCTTTCCTGGAAACGGCTTGAGAGCTTCGGCTTGGAACTGAAATGGATATCCCGTCTCCTGCAGAAAAAAATCACAAAACGGGAAATGATTGAGGGGCTTTACAAAGACACGTGCGCATACGCCAAGCGCCAGATGACGTGGTTCAAGAGGAACAAAGATATTGTATGGATTGAAGAAAAAAACTTCCCTCAGCAGCGCTGAGGGAAGTTTCCAAATTCCTTCTAAAGCGAGATCAAAAACTCACTTAAGAGAAGCGCTTCCGCGCAAGCGCCTCGCTGTAGGCGCTGGCGTCGCTTTCCAGTTGGTTAAGAGCTCCGCTGACCGCTTCAAACTGCTTGGGGTTAGTGATTTTCTTCTGAATCGCCTCATCGACGGCGCGGACGTATTCCTCGATCGCTGTCTGCAATACTCTCGTTCCACGCTCGGTGCTATGCCCCTCCTCTGCCGAGGGCGGCATTGCAGTAGCTTCAACAACCATCAATTTCTCAAGCTGTTCCAGAAAAGGTTTAAACAACGGGTTTTGATAGTTTTCAATAATGTAGTCTGCCGTTTGGGAGACAAGGTCTCCGATTTTTACCCTTTGCTCCGAGCTCAGAAGCTCCGCCTTCTCGCGCGCACGCTGGGCAACATCGGCAACTTTGGCATCAAGGGCTTCACGCTCCGCTTTGCCCCCGACGGGAACATAGAATCCTTCTTCGGTTCTTGTCATGCCACCCCCCGAATAGTTTCCCGAATCTTCTTGTGCCGCAACGGCTTCCCGGCCCTCTCTTTCAACCGCAAGACGTTCCCCAGGTTCGCCGCCGGGCTCGTGGCCGAATTGCGCCAGTCCGCGCTCAATAAGAGACTCGAACTCCGCATCCTTTCCAGGCTGGGGCTGCTGACTTCCTTTTGGCATCATAGACTCAAATTTTTCCATAGTGTGTGTTGTTGACCTTTTATGTATGATACTCGCGTACCAGTTTTTGCACAATTTGCGGGTCTGCTTTTCCTTTCGTCTTTGCCATTACCTGCCCGACAAGAAACTGCAAAGCATTCTCCTTACCTTCTTTATAATTATACCACGCTTCTTTATTACTGTCAATTACTTCCCGCACAACGGATAAAAGAGCGGCCTCGTCGCTTATTTTCGAAAGTCCTTCCTGTCGCACAACATCAAGCGGAGAGATGCCTTCATCAAAACTGCGCGCGAGCACATCCTTTGCCACACGGCTTGAAACCGTCCCCTCTGCAACCATCGCGACCGCCTGGGCAAGGTGTGCAGGCGTGAGTTTTGACTGCGCCAGCGTCACTCCCCTGTCGGTCTCAAGTCCTTTGACATCAGAGGAGAGATAGTTGAATAAAAGATCGCTTCCGCTCTCCGGAACTGGTTCTTTCAGCTCCGATGCCGCTTCTTCGAAGAAACTGCCCAAGTACAGATCGCGCACCAGCATGTCCGCCTGCGACGCCGAGAGGTTGTATTTGTCCGAAAGCCGCGCACGGTGGCCTTGCGGTAATTCAACGATCGAGTTTCTAATCGCATCAATGTACGCCTCGTCAAACACAAGCGGCGGCAGGTCGGGCTCGGGAAAGTACCGATAGTCGTGCGCGCTCTCCTTCGAGCGCTGCGGCACCGTCTTCTGCTTTCCTTCATCCCAGCCGCGGGTTTCCTGGACAACCGCCTGACCGTTTTCAAGCGCCGCAGTCTGGCGGTCTATCTCAAACATGGTTGCGCACTCAAGCGACCGAAACGAATTGAGATTTTTGACCTCCACTTTGGTACCCAGCTTTTTACTCCCTCCCGCAGCCACCGAAATATTCGCCTCAAGCCGCAGCTGTCCCTTTTCCATATCCGCGTCTGAAACTCCGAGATGACGGAGGATGAGTTGAAACTCTTCCGCAAACTCTACAACTTCTTTGGCGCTCGAAAAATCCGGCTCGGTCACCAGCTCCATCAACGGAACACCCGCACGGTTGAAGTCCACCAGCGAATGCTGTCCGTCGGCTGCGTGCGCAAGCCGCGCCGCGTCTTCCTCAAGATGAATTCGCGTGATGCGGATGGTTTTGTCGCTCTTGGGTAGAGTAACACGGCCGCCGGTGCAGAGCGGTTGGTCGTACTGACTTATCTGATACCCCTTGGGAAGGTCGGGGTAGAAGTAGTTCTTGCGGTCGAATTTCGAGAACGTGCTGATGTTGGAGTTGAGCGCAAGGCCTGTCTTTATCGCCGCATCTATCGCTGCCCGATTGGCGACGGGAAGCGTTCCGGGATGCCCTAAACACACCGGGCATATATTGACGTTGGGCGAAAGCTGGTCCGGGTCGTTAGTGCAGCCGCAGAACATTTTCGTGCGGGTCTTCAGTCCCGCATGCACTTCCAGACCGATCGTTGGTTTATATGCAGCCATGTCACAAGTATTGTACAAGGAGAGGCGTGGTGCGTTCAAATACCTCCTCGGGTGTGCCGGAGCCGTCGACGACCCTGAACCCTTCAATATGCTTTCCGATGGAAAGGTACGCGTCGCGGATTCGGGCAAGTTTCTCGGGACTTTCAAAGAACGTTATGCGGCCGCGGGTGCTTTTAAGACGCTCGAATGCGCGCGCTGGTTCAATATCAAAAAAGACGGTCAGAGCCGGCATGATAAAATTGTCTCCCAAAATTTCCTGGTGATTGTTCCACAGCGTCTTCCAGTGCACGCTGCCGTCATAACTGCCGTACGCGAGTGTTGAGAGCGCATAGCGGTCGCAAAAAACCGTTTTCCCCTTCTTGAGCGCGGGAAGGATGACGTTCTCAAGATGATCTTTCCTGTCCAGGATGTACAGAAGCTGCAGTTTATCGTGCGGCGGAGATGACATCTGTCCGTGCATTATCTTTTCAATCTCCTCGGACCACGGTCCCTGCCGCGTATGCTCAAAGGTAAAGACGACATCGGTACGCTTTTTCTCTTCGAAATACTGTTTCAGAAGCTCGACCTGCACCCCCTTCCCCGATCCGTCAATTCCTTCAAAAACGACAAAGTTTTTTCCGACGCGCATGGCATCAGTATATCACCCGCCCCGATCAAAAACAGCCCGTCCCCAGGCTGCCTTGTTCTTCACTCTCAACTTTTCCCGCCACAGGCGGATCCGCCTCCGGTGGAAACTTTTCACTTCTCCACCTCTATCCCCATCGAGCGCGCGGTTCCTTCCACAATCTTCATCGCCGCGTTAATATCGGTGGCGTTCAAGTCCTGCATCTTCTTTTGAGCGATCTCGCGCACCTGCGCTTTAGTCACCGTTCCCACTTTGCTTTTGAGCGCGTCGCTTGACCCTTTTTCGATGCCGGCGGCTTTCCGCAGCATATCCGAAGCGGGAGGGGTTTTGAGCTTAAACTCAAATGTCCGGTCTTCATAGATGATAATCTCGGCGGGTACGATGCTTCCGGCCATATCTTTGGTCGCTTCGTTAAACTGCTGGCAGAACTGGCCGATATTGATGCCGTGCGGCCCCAATGCTGTCCCCACCGGCGGCGCGGGATTTGCCTGTCCCCCCGGAAGCTGCAGTTTTAACACTCTTTTGATTAGTTTTGCCATAAACAAAACGCTAGATCTTCTGAATCTGCACCGAATCGAGTTCAACCGATGTTTCGCGCCCGAACACCGGGGTGATTACCTTCACGCGTCCGTGTTCGTCGTCCACGTCAACAATCTTGCCTTCGTAATCCTTAAAAGGGCCGTCAACAATCTTCACCAGGTCGTCTATCGCATACTCCACCTTAAACTTCGTCTCTTTGCCTTGGTTCATGCGTGACATAATGTACTCCACCTCGTCTTTGGAAAGCGGCGTGGGTTTGGTCGAGTCGGAGCCGACAAAACCCATCACGCGAGGCGTGTTGCGCACCACGTACCATGAATCCTCGGAAAGGACCATGTCCACCAGCACGTACCCAGGATAGATTTTTTCCTCCACCATGCGGCGTTTGCTGTTTTTGATCTTGATCTTCTTTTCCTTGGGAACCAGTATGTTGAAAATCTTGTCGTTCATCGAGAGCGATTCCACGCGCTGCGAAAGATACCGCGCCACCGCGTCTTCATAACCGGAATAGGTGTGCACCGCGAACCAGTGGCGCTGGTCTTTTCTGGATGCATCAAGCGACACTCGTCGCGATTTTGTTACGGGTCTGGCCATAGTTTTAGAAAATGAGCGTCTGCAGGCCGAGTGAGAAAGCGATATCCAACGCGCCCAAAAACAGCGCGACTGCAAGGGAGGTACCGATGACCACCAGCGTCAAACGGATTGTTTCCTGCCTGGTCGGCCAGTTGACTTTTTTGAGTTCAAGATACGACTCAATAAAATATGTCTTCAGTTTAGACAGCATACCTCATTTAAAAAGAGCCGGGGGCTCTCGCGACCACTGTAGCAGGCGCCTCTTTAGATGTCAAGATTTTCAACCGTCGTGGCCCTGCTCTGGATGAAGTGTTTGCGCGGCTCAACCTTGGAGCCCATGAGAATGTCAAACAGGCGATCCGCTTCCTGCGCGTCTTCAATGGTCATCTGTTTGAGTGTGCGCGTCGCCGGGTCCATCGTGGTCTCCCACAATTGACGGGGATTCATCTCGCCAAGACCCTTGTATCGCTGGATGGAAACGCCCCTGACGGTTTCTGTGTGCGTCTCTTCGCTCTCATCGACAGGCAGCTTGCTTCTTTCGGGAATTTTTTCTTTCTGAAAGTGAGTGACAATGCGTTCTTTCTCTTCATCGGAATATGCGTAGTGCGCTTCCTTGCCGCGCTGGATGCGATACAGCGGAGGCTGCGCGACGTACAAATATCCCAGCCCAATCACTTCTCTGAAGTAGCGGTAGAAGAGCGTGAGAAGCAGTGTTCTGATATGGGCGCCGTCAACATCAGCATCGGTCATGATGATGACTTTGTGATAGCGGATCTTAAGCGGGTCAAAATCGCTGCCGATGGCGGTGCCCAGTGCGATCACCAGCGACCTGATCTCGTTGTTGGCGAGCATCTTATCAAGTCGCGCTTTCTCGACATTCAGAATTTTTCCGCGAAGCGGCAGGATTGCCTGAAACCGCCGGTCGCGTCCTTGTTTTCCCGAGCCGCCGGCACTGTCGCCCTCAACAATAAACAATTCCGACTCTGCGGGATCCCGCGATGTGCAGTCGGCAAGCTTTCCGGGCAACGAGAGTCCCTCAAACGGCCCCTTGCGTAAAACGGTTTCCTTCGCCGCGCGCGCTGCAGCTCGAGCCTTTGCCGCCAAAAGACACTTGCCCATAATGGCGCGCGCATCGGTCGCATACTTTGCCAAATACTCTTTGAGCGCCTCGGAAACCATGCTTTCCACCGCCGTCCGCGCAGGTGGATTGCCCAATTTCGCCTTGGTTTGGCCTTCAAACTGCGGCTCTTTGAGCTTGACCGATATGATAGCCACCAGTCCTTCCCGCACGTCGTCGCCGGTAAGGTTTTCCTCCTTTTCCTTGATGTAGCCGTTTTCGCGCCCGTAGTCGTTGAATACCCGCGTCAAAGCGGAACGAAATCCCGTCAGGTGCATGCCGCCCTCGGGGGTGTGGATGTTGTTGGCAAAACTCAATTCCTTGATTTCGGTATCTTCGTTGTAGACAAGCGCCGCTTCGACATCAATTCCCTCATATTCTTTGTGCACGTAAAACGGCTCTCTCTGAATCGGATCGCCGAACTCGTTGAGATATTCGAGAAACGACAGCAGCCCCCCTTCGAAATAGAATGCGTGGTACTGGAGAGCTTTCTCTCGCGTATCAACCATTTCGATCTTGACGCCGCCGACCAGAAACGCCTGCTGTCGCAGATGGTCCAGCACTTTTTTGCGGTCAAACTGAATCTTCGAAAAGACATCTTCGTCCGGTTTGAAGGTGACGCGCGTTCCTACGCGGTCGGATGTGCCGGTCTTTTTCACTTTATACGACGGCTTGCCACGCTTGTACTCCTGCACCCACTCGCCGCCGTCACGCCATACTTCAACTTTCAGCCACGACGAGAGCGCGTTGACCACCGACACACCCACACCGTGAAGACCTCCGGCAACTTTATACGATTCACCGCCAAATTTGCCGCCCGCGTGCAGGGTGGTCATTACGGTTTCCAGCGCCGACTTTTTTGTCTGCGCGTGAATCTCAACCGGAATGCCGCGGCCGTCGTCGGTGACCGAAACCACCGCGTCGGGCAAAAGCTCCACGTGTATGTTTTTGGCGTATCCAGCCATCGCTTCGTCAATGGAGTTGTCCACCACTTCCCAGATCAAATGATGCAGTCCGTCAACGCCGGTTGAACCGATGTACATCCCCGGACGCCTGCGCACCGGCTCAAGACCCTCAAGTACGTAGATGTCTTTGGCGGTGTAGGTTGCGTTGTTGTTTTTCCCCTGATCCTTTTCTTTTTCGGTTTCGGTCTTTTTCCTCGCCATAATAAAAACAGAGGGCATAAAAATACCGCCCTGCGCGCCCAAAAGGCGCATAACAAGCGGCTTTTTGCCGGTTTGTTACAGAATCAGTATAGCACAAAAAACCGCAAAAATGAAGCTTTTTTAGGGGTTTTGGAGCTCGGGATACGCCTCCGCAAGAGCATCGAGAAGCTTCCGCTCTGCCTGTTCAAACGGTATCCTCACAGTCGCCCCAGCGGCACCCTTATGCCCCCCGCCACCAAGAAGCACGGCAACTTTCGAGACGTCAAAGCGCTCTCCGTCACGCGTGCGGAAGCTGAACTTCACCATGTTTTTCTCCTGTTCGATCATCCCCACGTCAATGTCCCATCCCCGCACCGACCGCAATTCTTCGGCAACGACATCAATATTATTTTTTACAGTGATGGCGTTGTGTTTTTCAAGGTCGGCGAGCGAAACGGACGCAACCGCGACCTTGCCGCCGAAAAACGTTTCAACGGAACTTAGCGCAATGCCTCTGATGATCATGCTTCCGGGCGTGTTGGTGTTAAGAAGTTCGAAAAACAGCTTGCAAAACGACGGGTATTGCCGTGCCAGATTTGCGGCGATCTCGAACGTCCGCGGCGATGTCTGACAGTACTGAAATCCGCCAGTGTCGCGGTAAATTCCCGCAAAGAGACACGCAGCAATGTCGGAGGTAATAGTAACTCCCCACAGCTCAAACAGTTCAAAAAGAATCTGGCACGTCGCCGGCGATGTACCGTCCACAATGTTGACCTGCCCGAAGCGCGGGTTGGTCGAATGATGGTCAATGTTGATGGTCTTCAGAGAGGACGGAAGGTTCAGCGGCACGCGGCGCGTTATCATGTTGGGCGCGGCGCTGTCAAGAATGATGAAAAGGTCAAATGCCCCAAGATCCAGCTCTCCGAAACTCTTGAAAACGATCGACTCAATCCCCGGCAGTACCGAAAAACTCTCCGGCAGAGCGGAATCTCCTCTGATAATCGTTGCCTCTTTTCCGAGTTGCTGGAGTACAAATTTCATCGCCAATGCTCCTCCCGCACTGTCTTCGTCGGAGCTGGGATGACAATGCAAAAGCACCCTCTCGGATGCCTTGATAACGTCAAGCGCCTTGCGCGCCTCTGCTTTCAGTTCATCAGTCATACCGCCGCTATCGTAGCATGGCGACGCGGTTCTTTCAAACCTACTGCAGCCCGCTTATTTTCCCCGTTGTCGCAGCATTTCAAGAGCTCTTTCCAGTTCTTTCAAATGCTCGGGTATTGCGGAATCCACCGCGGAATCGGTCGCCAAAATTTCTTCCTTAAACTTCGTATACGCTTCCTCCAAAGACAGGCTATCTTCATCCATGGCGGCTTTAAGAGCCGCAACATAAAGAGGGTCTTTTTGCTCAAAATCGCCGCTTTCCGGACTTTTAATTCTTATCATAGTAAGTTTGTTGTCTGTCCCTGTGAGATAGCTTGCTTTAACAATTACAATATATTCATGTCACTGCTCTTGCCGCCAGACCTACGACAAGAATGCCCGCAGCATTCAGCAGAAATGAAATCGGGATAAAAATATAGATCTTCATCTTGGAAAGTCCCATCATGGCAAGTCCTATTTCATCAGGAAAAGGAGAGGCGACAATCAGGGCACCGATAAACGGAACGAGCCAGCGGAAGAATCTGAGCTGAAAGAGCGAAATCAGCCGCTCAGATTTTGTTTTGCCAAGTAGGTAGCCAATGTCTTCCGAAAGCCGGTCTTTTACAAAGCGGAAGATAATCAAGTCGCCACACAGAGCGCCCAGTCCGCCAAAAAACGCCACAAGTAAAAGAGAATCCGCCGTGGTAAGTTCTCCAAGCACTACGACCGCCGGGACAATCGTAAAGGCGGAAATGAAAAACATGCCCGCAATGAAGCTGTCGAGGAATCGCATCCCCCGTGCTGCGACAAGCAGGTGCGGAAGCACTCCGCTCACCACGAGTATGACCGCAACGATGGTACTCAGGCAAATAACAGTGACGTCAACTACAAGGGCGCTCTTCCTGTTCATGTGTCTTATTCTACACTACTTGGATGTGCGCGCCACATTATTCACCAAAAAACAACCGGTACAAAAAATAATCCGCACAACATGAGGATTATTTTGTCGGGGTCCCCTAGTGAAATGTGTCAGAACGTACTTTGTTTAAGTTTAGAGTTATCTCACCCTCCCGCTTACTATTTCTAGCTCGTCCAAGCAGAAGATTTTAGAAATTTTTGTCAGGCAAGTATTTCTAAATACATCTGTAAAAGGCCTCCAAAAACTTTCCCCCAGGTGAAATTTTTTACAAAATCCAAGCCGGCACTTCTCATTCGTTCACGTAATTGAGGATCGTCCAATAAAATACTGACCCTTTCATAGGTATCGTGGGGGTCTTTTGGTCGCACTAGAAATCCGGTCTTCCCATTTTTCACCAGCGATTTTGAGCCGCCGGCGTCAGCCACGACTGGCACAAGCCCAGAAGCCATTGCTTCAATCGTTACATTTCCAAAAGTTTCGGTAGTTGAAGGAAAAAGAAAAATGTCGCAAGACGCATAAACTTTTGAAAATTCCGAACCTTCAAGATGGCCGAGAAATATCGCGCCGGGCATGAGTGACTCCAGCTCTTTTCGCGCCGGACCGTCCCCGGCAATAACCATAACAAAATCACTTCTGATTTTTTTAAGCAAATTATAAGTCTGAGCCAGGGTCCGCAGGTCTTTTTCCCAAGTTAACCGGCAGACGCACAAAAGAATGGCTTTGTTCTTTCCTTTGAGAATTTTATTGCGCCATTCCGACGAGCGGAAAGAGCTGTCAAATCGGGCAAATTCTACTCCCCAAGGAATTGTGTGAACATTTGGAATTCCGTGACCAATAAGTTCATCGGATATGACTTGAGATGGCGTGGTCACAAAACGCATCTGTTTGTATAAACGCCTCAAGACAGACCAGATGGGGGGTCGCAGAAAAGACAGGTGGTAATAAGCAAGATACCGGCCAAAATCAGTATGATATGTTGCAACAATTGGAATTTGACGCTTCTTTGCGTATTTTAAAGCCGCCCAGGCGATCGTATCCGGGCTGTGAATATGAATGATGTCCGGCCGGAACTCATCCAATCTTTTTTTGAATCCACGGATACCGGGCAATGGTAGCCGGTATGTCTTGTAAAGAGGAAAAATAACTGACGGCACTTGCAAGACAGGCACCGGTGATATTGACGCATCTTCAGCCCAGCCGGTGATAATGAGTGATTCAATCCCCTTTTTCTGTGCCTCGCGAATCAGCGCTAAAAGCACGCGCGTGACCCCGTCTTCTCTTACTAAAGTTCCGATAAAATAAGCGATTTTCACATTTATATTTTGATTAAATCCAACCAAGCTTCTTTAATTGTTGATAAGCTCCCTGATACGCCGCGCGGTTGCCCATAATGTTTTTTGGCGGTTTGTAAAACATTTTTATGGCAGGTTTACGATTATTTGGTCGGAAAATCTCATATGCGCCACCGGCTTTTTCAAATAAATCAGCCATGTCGGCTAAATCATTTACCGATTCTTCTTTATATTGTTTTCTGACATTTTCGTCTGGGTGATTAAGCCCAATTTTTATTTTTGCCTGAATATTCTGGCAAGTCACCCATGGCCAGATATCTTCGTTATGATATCCACCGTGTCCGATTAAACGCAGAATCGGAAGAATTTGATCTTTTGGATAAGGCGGATCAAAATTTTTCAGGCCGGAAGGGGTTTTCACTCTCTGTTCTAATGTTTCTTGGACTTTAGCCGCTTCTGTTGGATTTAAAAGATAGAGAGAGCCAAAAACCGAAGCAACCGTATCTATCCTGTCCTTTCCTTCTTCGGCCCTGAAATACCCTTCTTCCTTGTTATAAAGTTTCTCCAGCAAATTATCTTTTACTTTATGGAATTCTTCCCGATAATTTTTTGCGTCTTCATCGCGGCCGATATTTTTTGCCATAAATTCCATTAACCGCAAGGATCTTGCCCATAAAACATTGATATTCCCCAGCTTGCCCTGGCGATTTATGCTGTCTGCCCAATCAGCATTGCCTTTTTTAACCGAAATCAAACCGTCTTTGGGATCTGCTTTACCGCGAAAAAAATCAACCGATTTTTTGATTTGATCAAAATGATTTTTGACGAATTCTTTGCCTTCCTGCGAATTAATGAAAAACTCGCCGATGGCGTTTATCGCTGTTGGCACTGTATCCTGCGCGCTTGAAAAATCCTGACCTTCATAGACCGGACGCTCATCTCTTCCTCTTATTCCTTTTTCGATCAGGTTAAAAAGTGGTTTGGCTAAGAAACGCAAAGGAGACACTTTTAGCAATAAATATTCTTTTTCAACGCGCAAAGGCAGCATGCCATCCTCGCGCTGATGTTTTAAAATCGTTGTCAGTGAATCAGCGATGGCGCGCGGTTCTTTATCGGCAAAATAATTGCCCGAAGCATGCGCGAAGTCGCGTGTCCAAATCTGCCGGTAAAAATTTTCTTTAGGGTCGGATGCTGGGTAAATTCCATATCCTTGCTCATAGTTTTCTTTCAGCCGGATCTCGGATTCCTCCGCCACTTCAGAAATCAATTTTTTCTTTTCCGGCACCAAAGGAACTGGTTCTGCTTCGGCCTGTCGCGGCAGGCGTAACCTTTTAATCAAGTCTGTATCTCTTTCAGTGTCATCTTTTTCTCGTTTCTCCGCTATTTGCTCACCCAGAGATTCAATTTGCTGCCGCTCCTGTTCTTTTGCTTTTTCTTCTCGTTTTTCTAAATCTTCTTTATTTTCTCCAACTAAATTTAAATCTGCCTGCTCTGCCGTTTGTGTTTCTGTCTCTTTCTCTTTTTTTACTTCCTCAAATTGAGGAAATTGTTCTGGCGTTTTTGGCATATGTTTTAAAATTCTAAAAGTTGAATAATTTCTTGCCTTTTAATTATAAAATACTCATTAACTATTCTTTTTTCCTAATTAATTTTACTGCCGCCGGTATCAAATAAAAAATCAAGACAATCGCGCCGATGACAATGGCTAAAATTTCCCATAAGTTCAGTTTTGAAAGAGCGGCGTCCCATTGTTTTCCCAGTACTCTCCCCAGCGTAACATATCCGCCGCTCCAGATAATAGCCGAAACAACAACAGAAAGCAGGAATTTTTTGGGAGGAATTTTAAGCAAACCGGCTGCCACGGAAGCGTAGCCACGCAAATACGGAAGCAACCGGCCCAGGAACACTCCCCAGCCGCCTTTTTTTGCCACACGCTGTTTGATATTTTCAATTTTTTGTACTGGAAGCCACCGCGGCGCGTGTTTTAAAATCTGGTCGCCAAAAAAATAAAAAACCGCGTATAAAGCCGAGGTGCCGATAAAATCAGCGGAAATTCCAGCTAATAGTATCAAAGGGAAACTTAAAACTTTTATTGAAGCAAGATAACCGGCAAAAAGCAGAATAACCTCGTTCGGCACAGGATTTGGCACGCCCAGTTCCTGCAAAAAAATTAATAAAAAAACCGCAAAATAACCATATGTTATTATATAGTGTGCAAGTTCCGGTGGTAGAACCATTTAAGTCAACTATAAATTAAAATATAGATTTAGGTTTAACTATCAAGCCCATGAATAAAAATCTGGCGGTCTTTTTTGAATAGTTTTTCGGCAATATGAAAAATAGTATAGGTGATGAAGAAAGCGGCAAAGACATCAATCGAGTAATGGAGGTGAGAGAGAAGCACCACCGCGCCAAAGATGATCGATGAAAACACACACAAGAATCGCAAATATTTATTGTCCCAAAATATCAGAGCCATTAAAAATGGCATTCCCGTGTGGCTGGAAAAGAAAAGGTCGCTGCCGGATGTAAAAACTCCTAGTATGCCGGCTGTGTTGATAATATCATGGGTGGGAAAAGGACCGATATGTGTCAGACTGATAAAAGCAGACCTGATAAAAAGAAAAACGGCGGCGCTTTTTAATGTAAAAGGAATCTTTTTGGGCTCAAAAAAAACAATGTATCCACCAATGATAATCCAGAATATGACCGGGCCGAAAAGAAAAATGGCATCAACATCAAAAAGCGGAATATTGCTTAAGATGATATCGGTGACTGGATTGCTGGCTCTTTCTGTTGAGTACACAATGGCAAAATAAGTTATTACGACACCAGCAATAAAAAATAGAAAAGCCGTGCCTGTTGAAATAAGGAACTCTTTATTTTGGATATATGGTTTATATCTTCTAAGCCAGTTTTTCATCTGATATTTATTATACTAAATATGAAGCCTAACGTCCTACTAGGATCAAGAATAGAATAGCTCAAACAAAGAACAAAATAACAGGGTTCCCTGGCCAAGAATGTTAGAACCCGGAACTGAACCAGGCTACTTTTGATTTTCCGGTGCGCGATGCTAGGATAGGTCATATGGACCTTCCACAGACACCGCCTCTCTGCCCGCAGTGCCACCAATCTGTCCCTCCCGAGTGGTACTTCTGTGCGAACTGCGGAAAGAACCTTAGAGAGAAACCGCCCTCGACGACCTGGTTCATGCAAATCGGTCTCTACCTCCTGAGCGTCCTCCTCCCGCCGCTCGGCCTCTGGCCTGGGATGAAGTATCTCCGGAGCTCGTATGCGCCCGCGCGGCGCGTCGGCATCATCGTCGCAGTCCTCACCGCAATCTCGTTTGTGGTAAGTCTCGTGATCTTCGAACGCTGGCTGAGCAATGCAGTCCAGCAAGCAAGCAACACCTTGAGCGGTTTCGGCGGGTTCTAACAGCTTCGAGTGCACAACAGTCCCTGAAGGGATTGTTCTTTTGTTGGCACCGTCGGATAGAGCATCTACTCGCAAAATCCCCTTCTGGATCCCCTGGTCAAGCGTGTTGGAACGTGTTGGGTAGCAGCTTAGCGTTTATTGGGAGTGATTTTTTGATTGTTTGGCCCGGTCAAGTAATTTCCTCTGCTAGTTTTTATCTCCCTACTTTTCGGAAACTTTTTTAACCGATTTTTTAGCTTTAACGACTGGAACTGTTTGTACCACTTCCTTCACTCTTTCTTCTGCAACCAAAGGTCTGGTGTTTGCTATAGCTTCTACTGTCTTAATAAGCCGATCCATTTTTACATTCAACATTTCTAACTGCTTCTTCAATTCATCACTACTCCCCTTACCGATATCGCTTCTAAAATCTGGCTTGATAGAAGTTTTGTAGCTGTCATAATTCTTTTGCGAGAATCTATCCCCGTCTCTATTATTTCCAGTTTCTTTTTTACTCCCAAAACAAACATTGCAATACACTGGCCTATCACCAGTTGGCCTAAAAGGTACCTCGCATGGCTTTCCACATTGGTTGCAAATCGCTTGATGCATAGTGGCTGGGCCGCGATCTCTACCCCCACCAAATCCACCTCGGCCACCACCTCGTCCACTAAATCCGCCTCCGTGTCCACCGAAACGTTTCTCACCGCCTTTTCTAAAATCTCCCATATGTTTATATATTAGTTATTGTCCCGCGAGAACTGTTCTTGTGGAGTTCTCATGCGATAGCCTTGGGTATGCTTCTTTTGTTTGCTTTAGCTTCAAGCATAAGCCGCTTTATTTCCAATCGCTTCTTGGTTTTATGAGAATGCGATTTTCTATACCTCCCGACTCCTGTTTTTCTTTTTGCCATATAGATATTCTATCAATATTTATTCGATTTTCAAACAAAACCGGGGCTGGCGCTTCTTCTGCTGGACGCATTTAGAACTGTGGGTGGGTCTCCTAGTCGAGGATGTTAGAACCTGTTTGGTAAAATAAAAAAGCGGCTGATGTTATCTCCCCGCCTGTTTTTCCGATACGACGTGTTTGAAGTAGTAATGAAGAAGCCCAGCGAGAAGCGCGAAGCCGATGCAGTAACCTCCAATGACGTCCGTCGCCCAGTGCACACCGAGGTAGAGGCGCGAGATCGAAACAAGAATGATAAGCGCGGCCGAAACAGAGCCGATGATGATACGTACAGCACGCGGTATCCGCGGCGCTAGTATCATCGCAGCTAGGAGGAAACCGAAAAACACGACGTAGTAGACGACATGTCCGCTGGGAAAACTGGGATCGGTCAGTTTCTGATATACCATAACTACCGTATCGGTAGGGCGGGGGCGATTGATGATCACTTTAATGAGCGCATTCACGCCTCCAGCCCCGAGCGTGAGTGCTGTGAACAGTGCTTCGCGGCGAAGTGACGCGAAAAAAAATATCCCAGTGACGGCAAGGGTCATAAGAACAGCGACCCACGGGATGCCAAAAATGCTCACGAACTCCATGAACAGGAGCACCCCCGGGCTACTGCTCTCTTGGACCTCCTGCGAAATGGAGATGTCCACGGTCAGAATCGGATAATACTGCACGAGAACAGCGAGAGCGATGGTGCCCACGACCGATACCAGGATCAATCCCTCAACAATTCCCCGGGCGATACCGCCATGGAAGAACGTTTCCATGCGTCAGCGCACGAGCAAGGCATCCCCAAATATCCAAACACCGATAATAAGCGCCGTGATGGAAAAGATGAGAACGGCGGCCGCCATGAGATCCTTTATCTGACGTATCTCCTCGCGGTGTTCCGGCGAGACAAAGTCAAGCAACCGTTCCATAGAGGAATTGATGGCTTCGCTTCCCAAAACGAGTGCAACACAGAGAATGATGATGATTTTATTGATAGATGCGAGTTCCAGGAGAAACGCGAAAACAATTGCAAGCACGCCGAGTACTACCTGAATGCGAAAGTTCCGCTCGAAAACTGCGAGCTTAACACCCTGAAAGGCATATACAAAGCTGTCTAGGAACTTTTTCGGATGTAACATATCATTGCGTGGGCGCGTTTTCCTTATTATACCCGAAACGCGCAACAACCACGAATGAGTCATGGGAAGTTCTCCATTATTTTTTATTGGACACGATTTGAAACCAAGGTGGCACCGCTTGATGCTTCATGGTTCACACTCCTCAGACAGAGGTACAAAAATAACCCGCATAACATGCGGGTTATTTTGCCTAGGTCCCCTAATCGAGCCTGCCTGCCGGTAGGCAGGGATGTTAGAACCTGTTTGATACAAGTAGTGTAGGCCACCTCACTGTCATATCAACAAACCCACCGCAGGTAAAAATATGGACTGCGGTGATGAAGCTCTAGTCCAGCCTACTGCTCAAGCAAATCGCGCATCTGCTCTAAAATTTTCCGTGCTGATTCCAGAACATTTGCCATCGCCGAAGCGGGCGGCAGCGAAGAGCTCGAACCAGGAGTAATGAAGGTGGTTGGGACACGCTTATCCCCCATTGGCCAGCAAACTACCGACCTGTCTGTTTTTAGGGCGCAGGTTTTGGAATAGGCGGTGGCAATTGCCACTGTCGTGCCCGGCCCCAAGCCAACAACATTGACTGGAGTATATCTGATAGTGGCCGTGCCGTCGCCCAGTTCAGCATTTCCATTAGCTCCCCAGCCGACAACCGAACCGTCTTTTTTCAAAGCAAAAGAGTGATAATCGCCAACAGCAATCGCCTCGGTGGTGCCAATTTCCATAGTCAAGACATTTTTCCCCTGATTATTACCCGCTTGGCCAGTGTAATTACTCCCCGAACAGACAACCGAAGCGTCGGTTTTCAGGGCGCAGGTGAGCTTAAAACCAAAACCAAGAGTTTTAACCGTGCCGAGAGCAAACTGGGTGGCCTGAGTAGGAATAGTAGTACGGTTATCATATCCATTGAGAGGAATTGGCCCCCAGCAAACAACAGCACCATTTGTTTTTATAGCGCACCTGCCGCCACCATAGGAGAAAATTGTGGCAGTCGTGCCTGGACCAAGACCGATAACTTGAACCGGAGTGAGTCGCCCCTCAAGCGTGCCGTCGCCCAGTTGACTGGCGTTGTTATCTCCCCAACAAACAACCGAACCATCCTTTTTTAAGGCACAGGCTGAGCTGGGGGTCAATGTGATTGCGGCGGTCGTGCCGGGACCCAAACTGGAAACAAGCGCCGGGATTTCTCTTTTAGTAAATGTGCCGTCACCAAGTTGACCAAAGAAGTTGTCTCCCCAACAGAGTGCCGAGCCGTCGGTCTGAACCACACAATTATTGCGACCAGACTGGATGGTCACGATGCTTGCCACGGGGCCCAGACCGGAAACCTTACTGGGAGTACCGCTTTCCGTCCAACAATAGGCTGAATTGTCAGCCGTCAAAACACAGAAACTCTGGCCGCCGTCGGATACGATACTAGTTATTCGGCTGGTTATTTCAGTTGTTTTCGTGACTATCGGCGTAGTCTGAAATGCGGGACCAGAACAGTCAAACTCTATAGTTTCATCTTGACCGTCCATTATTATAGAGGCAGAGCCGCCGCAGGAACTTGTCCAGGTTATCTTGCTGCTTTTTGCTCCTTCTATAGGAACCAAGCAAGTCCCTGATCCAATACAAGTAAAGTTAGTATCAGTTGTGTGACATTTTTGTTCAGTTGGCGTTCCCTTGAAAACGCATTTTACTTGTTCTTTTATCTGCTCAGAAGCAGAAAGAGACAAAATAGGCGGTGGTGTGGGTATCGGCGTTGAGGGTTTTTCGGAGGTTGACACTATAGAAATTTCTCTAGCCTCGCACCCGTAAAGTTTGTTCAGTTTTACTCTGGTGTTTTGGCCGATAAAACCGGTGCCGTATTTCAAACCCAAGGGGAGTAAAATTTCATTTCCATATTTCTCCTGAAAACCGCTCACCATCGAAGCGGTCAATTCGCCGAATTCTTTTTTGCTTTTCTCTTCATTAGAAACGGTGAATCCTTCCTTTTCTAAAGCTATGTGCAAGGCCGCAATCTCCTCACCGGAGTTTTCAACCTTCAGATTTTGATTAAAGTCATGACACCACACCGAAGCCCCTCCCTGTATCTGAGCCAATTGAGCTTTGAGCTCAACGAGTTGTTGCTCCAACGCCTTGATTTTAACTATTAACTCTTCTGCGGTTATGGCCGAAGTAACATTCGGAAAAATCAAAACGACCAGAAAAAGCACCACCAAGAAATATTGTATGCTTTTCATGAAGATGCTCTAAAAATTCAAAATCTTACGACCCAATGTAATTATACCACGTACCCTCCCCCGGCAGCTTTAATAGGCCCCTAGTCGAGGATGTTAGGGCCAGGATAGAAAAATAACCCGCACACCATGCGGATTATTTTACCAGGGCCCCCTGGTGGAGGATGTTAGAACCTGTTTGGTGGAGGTTTAGATATACCCCTATACCCCACTCATTATATCTCCTAGCCAAGTGAGACAATGGTACTTCTAAAGAATATGGAATATACTGGACGCATGATAAACACATCAGGAGAGGGTGGTATGAAACAAGGTCATCCGGATGGATGTCATTGCATGGGTTGTCGGAGCGGTTCATGGTGCGGCGGTCGCTGCCATGGCGGCTGGTGGATGGTAATTCGTATTGTGATCCTGCTCGTGCTCATCGGCGGGGCGTTCGTCGCAGGTGTGAAGTTCGGTGAATTCAAGGCAGCGCTTGGCGGCGGCTGGTACGGGTCGTCGCACAGCCGACACATGATAAACTGGCAGGACGGGTACAGGATGATGGGACCCGAGTATAGCCAGCAGTACAACAACAGCGCGCCCGCGACTCCACAGAGCAACCAACTTCCGCAGTAGCGATTCAAAAACCGCCCTCTGTAAAAAGGGGGCGGTTTTTTCAATCCGAAACCAATAATGCTATCCGGTGAGAGAGTTCCCCGCTCTAAAATAATTCAATCTCCTCTTTATACGATTGGCATCGTTCATCAACGCTCTTTGGGTTCCCTGGTCGAGGATGCTCGCCCTGAGTGTATCAAAGGGTTAGAAGCTATGTAATAGAAAAACAAAAAGGTTTTCCGCAAAATATGTCGGGTACCAAAAATTAACTTTCTATTTTAGAAAAAAGGGAGCTGCCTATTATTAACATTGCAATTGTTATGATGCTCAAAACAGAAAAGTCGGTTAATAATCCAAAATGAGCGCCGTTTACTAATGTTCCTCGCAAACCGTCAACGCCGTACGAAAGTGGATTAATGCTGGCAACCACGGTAATCGCTTCGGGTAATCCTTGAAGTGGGAACAGGGCGCCCGAGAGAAAAAATAAAGGCATTAACAAAAAATTCATAATGAGTTGAAAGCCCTGCATATCTTCTAAAACTGAAGCGATGGCCGTTCCCAATGCTGTAAAGAAAAGAGCGATAAGCGCCATAAAAATAAATGAAAGCAATAGAAGATGAAAACTCATTGGTCTAAATCCTATGATTAAAGAAATTATAAATATAATAAGTCCTTGAATTACAGCAACCGTTCCCCCTCCCAAAGTTCTTCCTATCATAATTTTTAAACGCGAAACTGGTGCCACGAGCGTTTCTTTCAAAAACCCAAACTGCTTATCCCAAATTATCTCAATACCAGAAAACACGGCGGTAAAAAGAATACCCATTGAAATAATGCCCGGTACTAAAAATTGAATATAATTTCCTCCACCCGCTTTTTGGTAAATAGGCCCAAAACCAAAACCCAAAGCAAGCAACAATAGAAGTGGCTGGCCAAGAGAACCTACAATTCTTGCCTTAGAACGAAAATATCTTTTAATTTGCCGTAGCCAAAGAATGTAAATCGTTTGCATAATTTTTAAAAATCAATGGCGAAAAATCCTTCTTCGCATTCTCATTCTTTCTGCGGTGCCGACCTCTTCCTCGCGGATAGTCTTTCCCGTAAACGCCAAAAAAGCTTCTTCTAATAAGAAGGTTTTCGTTTGCTGTTTTAACTCTGTAGGAGTTCCTTGAACGATGATCTTACCGTGATCAATGATTGCAACTTTTTGGGCGACTTTGTCTGCTTCTTCCATGTAATGAGTGGTGAAAAAAACCGTCATTCTTTCTTCTTTGTTTAAATTTTTAATATAGTTCCAAATATGACTTCTTGTTTGAGGGTCTAAACCCAAAGTTGGCTCATCTAAAAAAAGTATTTTAGGATGGTGAATCAATCCCCTGGCAACTTCAAGTCTCCTTTTCATCCCTCCCGAAAAATTCTTTACCAAATCGCTTTTTCTATCCCATAATTCAACAAATTTTAACAATTCCTCAATCCTTTTTCTCCTAATATCCTTCGGAACGCCGTACAGAACGCCGTGAAATTCCATATTTTCCCAAGCAGTCAGTTCGTCATCTAAGCTCGGGTCTTGAAAAACAATACCAAAAGAACGGCGAACATCATTTTGCTCTCTAACGGGATCACTACCATTAATAAGAATATGGCCGCTCGTTGGTTTTAAAAGGGTTGTTAACATTTTAATAGTTGTTGTCTTCCCTGCGCCGTTAGGACCTAGAAAGGCAAAAATCTCACCCTTGGTTACCGAAAAGGAAATACTGTCAACGGCAATAAAACCGTCAAATTTTTTGGTTAAATTCTTAACTTCAATCATAGTATTTGTTATACCAAAAAACTGCCGACAGAAATCCTAAAAACTGAAGCTGCTGGTGTATACGCTCAAGAATTTTGGGATAACGAACATCAATCCCAAAAGCGGCAGAATAATCAGAGCCACCGTTACGATAAGCGTCCAGAGAAAATATTTTCTTGTCCTCTCAACAGAATGGTAAATCTCTTCGAGCTTCTTCTCCTGCTCTTCGATTTTCTTGAGAATCTCTTCTTCCATAATGTCTCATTTCCACCGATAAACATGCACCGCTATATACATTGCCAGCATCCCCAACAAAAAGCCGCTGGATAATAATTCAAAACTTTTTAACTTCGCCTCTCCGCCTACAGACCACGCAATGTAGTTTATAAGCACAAGGACGATAATAACACCAATTACATATAGACCCAGAGGATATCTTTTCATAACTTTAGTATAGTATATGCACTTACACCATACTAACGGTACGGCGTTTTGCTATCATTTTACACCATCTTGTTGCTCACTATCTCCCGTCAAGGGGTACAAAAATAACATCGATTCCATCGGTGTTATTTTGCCTGGGTCACTAAAAGACTTATTGAAATCCCACTCGCGGATATCCAAGATTGTCTGTGTTGTTAATACCCATAACGGTATATAATATCTATATGAAGTGGCTCATGTACATAGCTGTCATCGTTGTCGTCCTTCTCCTTGCGGGGATCAAGGTAATAAAAGAATACCAGCGGGCGGTGATCTTTCGATTGGGCCGTCTTGTCGGAGCGCGTGGCCCCGGTCTTATCTATGTCCTTCCTATTTTTGAGAGAATGGTACGCGTTGGACTTCGGACCGTTACGATGAATATACCCTCACAGAAGATAATCACGAAGGACAATGTTTCAATAGATATTGCTGCTGTTGCTTACTACCACGTGGTGGATTCTCAAAAATCAGTCGTGGCGATCGAGAACGTTCACGACGCGGTGAACCAGATCAGTCAAACGACGGTCAGAAACGTTGTGGGTCAATTCATGCTTGACCAATTTTTATCACAGACAGTTGATATCAATGAAAAGATAAAGAACGTGATAGACGTCCATACGGAGCCATGGGGCATCCAGGTAACCGCTGTCGAAATTAAGGACGTTATCTTGCCTGACAACATGCAAAGAGCTATGGCGAAGGAGGCTGAAGCCGAACGTGAGCGACGGGCGAAAATTGTTGCCGCGCAAGGTGAATTTCAAGCGGCTGAAAAACTGGGGCAAGCGGCAGACATTATCGCGATGCACCCCGTTGCCCTCCAGCTTCGTACGCTCCAGACTATGGCGGAGATTGCCACCGAAAGGAACTCCACGATCATTTTCCCGGCACAGTTCATGACAACTGTTAAGGAAGCCCTCCAGACACTTCAACAGGATAAACAGAATAAGTGAGAGGGGCAGCAAGGTGATCTCGCACGCAGGAGTCTGTCTCGCCCAATTCTCATTCCAGGATGGGTAGCCCTCTCGGTCTTGGGATAATAAATATTGGTGGCTGCCCGCGTAGAACTCAAATCTGAAAAGTTCTATCTCCCATTGGGGGTACAAAAAATAACCCGCACACCATGCGGATTATTTTGTCAGGGTCCCCTAGTGAAGCGTGTTAGAACCTGTGTGACAAATACTTCTACTTAAATTCTTAGTTGTTTGATTATTTATTGAGATAAGTAATGGTGAGTTGTAAAACAGTCGCAAACGAAACCCAAAGTAAGTATGGAATTTGGATATACGCAATCCAGCGCGCGTAAGGGTAAATGGCCATCATTGCCCAAATCAGCGTACCAAGGACAAGTAAAATATCAACGGCGGCGAGGAGGTTGTTTTTAAGCCCAAATTGCAAAGGTGTGAAAGCAAAGTTGAAAACAAGATTTAGGACAAAGGGCAAAGCGACAATAAGCGGAATCTGTTTTTGCCAGACACTCAAAAACACTTTGCCAAACGAAATAGCAATCAGGACATAAAGAAGTGTCCACACCGGGCCAAAAAGCCAAGATGGCGGTGCCCATGACGGCTTGATGAGTTGTAAGTACCAATTATATGTGTTCATAGTTTTTTATTATAGCAAAAAATGTACCCAGCGGGGCGTTGAGATAACAAGTTCATAACACTCAATTTGACTTTTCCATAGGACTTAAATCTAAAAAGTTCTATTTCCCCTCAGGCATAAAAATAACGCACAACATGCGGATTATTTTGTCAGGGTCTCCTGGTGAAGGATGTTAGAACCTGTTTAGGGTAAATTACACTGCTCCTGCTGGGACAATTATAAAAATTGATTAATCGCTGATAAATAAACTATGAAGCAAGATAAAAAGAACAGTACATACGCCTACGAAGATAGATATATTAACTAAAACAGAGTGCTCTTTGTGTTTTCCTACAGCTGTTATCCCAGTGATTAAAGCAATGATGCTTGCCGGGAATGTAACAGCTACCGTCACATCCCACCAGTGATCGTCAAAATTAAGTATTTTAAGTATCAAAACAAGCACACAAGAAGTGGCAACTGCTATCAAGAAAAAGGCGTTCAATCCTACTGACCATTTACCTAATGTAGTTTTTGGCATATGTTTTAAAATTCTAACTATACACGGGTGGCCTACGGGATTTGCACCCGTGACGGCAGTGCCACAGACTGCAGTGTTACTACTACACCAAGGCCACCATTTATCTGATCGTCCCGCAAGCAGTTGCGGGATTCCCCTACCACTGCATTCCTGCAGGACTTGTGCCGCGGGAGGGAATTGAACCCCCGACGCCAGCCTCTTCAGGGCTGCGCTCTACCACTGAGCTACCGCGGCTTTATTACTCAAATCGTAAAATCTAAGTCATTCTACCCACCGACACACGGATGTGCAAGCGAATCCTTCACTGTATCCCCGGCAGGAGTTGAACCTGCAACCTACTCCTTAGAAGGGAGTCGCTCTATCCAGTTGAGCTACGGGGACCCAACTACGCTCTGGTATACCACCAGAGCTTCGTTGGGCGAGTGTTGCTACGGCATTCACTACTCGCCCTTCCGAAGCTCGGATACTATACGAGCGAAGGAGGGAGCTACGGGGACGTATATGACCTGTCGGGGAGCCGAGAATCGAACTCGGACTACATGCTCCCAAAGCATGCGTACTACCACTATACGACTCCCCGTAAACAGGCTGCCAGCCCTCAAATTACAGCCCGAACAAAACCACACAGAGCATAGAATAAAAGAGGGCTTCAGACAAGTCCAAAACAACATTCCAACATTCTCAAGAATGTTGGAATGTTATCGTCTCTGGCTTTTTCACCACCTTCCCAGCGCGTTTCTGATGTCGTCCATCTTGAACCGCGTTGCTTTTTCGCCGATGGCGATGATTTTTTTCGCTTTATCCATATCGGACCATCCGTACTTGGCGACGCGTGGCGTAATGACGACGTCCGCATCCTGCGCCGACAGCGTTGCAAGCGACCTCATGAAAATCCCCACCGAACGCAACGAAAATCCGTACACGTTGCTATATTTCTTCCATTGAAACAGATAATCGTCTTCAAGATTCACCGCGATGATAATATCCGCTCCTTTTTTGCGCAGGATGCGCGCCGGGACCGGATCGGAGTATGCACCGTCGATTAAAAGGTCGTTTTTCACCTTCAACGGAGAGAAGAACGGCGGGATGGCGGTGCTGGCACGCACCGCCCGCGCAAGCGTTCCCGAGTCGATATACACCGCCTCTCCCGTTTTGGCGCTGGTGGCAACCGCGACGAACGGGATTTTGGCGTCGGAAAACGTGGCGGTCCCCAGATTCTTTTTTATAAACGCGTATATTTCCTCCTCGTTCAAAAGCCCGCCGCTGATGAACGAATCCCCCACGACTGAAAACGCTTGCGCAAGTTCCGTTGAGCGTGTAAGCTCCTCGAGTTGTTTTAAATCCCTGGTGAGCGCGTAGAAACTACCTATCACCGACCCCACGCTGGTACCGGAAATGTAATCAATGGGAATATTGTTCTTTTCAAGCGCCCTGATGACGCCCACATGCGCCAGCCCTTTTACTCCCCCACCCCCCAAGGCAAGCCCGACGGTAGGATGTTTCTTTATTCTCATACAGCTTTAGAGTAGATTTTTTCTAGGAGATCTGCGGTTTCCTCGATATAACATCTTAAATCCAGCAGGTCTTTTGTTGGATCTAGTATAAATTTCTTCTTGTTAAGAGTTAAGTGGTCTAGATCTAGGGTATTAAATGTTACTTGGCCGTTGCTCCCATGACCACTTGAAGTCCCCGTAATCATGCGGCGAGTTTCATGGGGATGAGAAGTTAAAGCGTTGCGGTTATTGATAATATAACAAGCCCATTTTGCATATTTATCACGATGTTTTTGAAGTTCTGTAACTTCCTTGTCAGAAGAACTAGTAAAAATTGCCTCTTCCAACAACAAACGTGCCGATTCAATGCAAACCCTGCAGTGCCCATAGAAAGCAATGGCTGAAGAACATAACTTGTAGTCAAAATCTCCTTCTTCCTCGCTCATCTTTCTTTTTTGAGATGTGGGTTTAAAAATTTCTTTCTCATACATCTCCTTCGCTTCCTGAAAAAAGCGCACTGAACTTACAGCGTAAAGGTAGTAATTGTTCAAGTTATCCAAGAAAGCTTGCCTTCTTAGCCACAGACGTCTTGGAGATTTTTCCTCTAGTACCCCGTTTCTAAATAGATCTTGGAGTTCCTGAATCTTATAGAAACTGTTGTCTATACTCTCCATTTTTCAGCTAAACAATACTTGACTTGCTCACAAAGTTCGTTGCGGTGGGGGTGAGATTCGAACTCACGATACCCTTTTGGGGTATACCGCATTTCGAGTGCGGCCCATTCGGCCACTCTGGCACCCCACCAATCTGACCAATGACTTATAACCAGTAACTCACAACGGATTATTTAAATCCAGTGGACCCACGGGGAGTTGAACCCCGAACTCGTCTATGCCATAGACGTGTGTTACCGCTATACCATGGGCCCGATTGATTTCAGTTGCGGAATCATAATACAATGCAGACGCGTCCTTTTCAACGTCCTCGTAGTTCAACGGATAGAACGGAAACCTCCTAAGTTTCAGATGCAGGTTCAATTCCTGCCGGGGACACAAACAGAAAATCTACAGAAACGGCTGACTTCTCGCGGCCGTTTTCCATTTGATGTATACTGGATGATATGAGCTACAACCTCCCTTCCATCATCAAAAGGGCGCTACCGGCGGTGGTATCCATTACCGCCTCAAAAGACATCGATACGATTCAAAAGAAGCAGCCGCAGCTCTTGTTTCCCGTGTTTGAGCGCGACCGCGATAAGCTCAACCGCACACTCAAAAAAATCACCGATGCGCGCCTTGCCATCAGCGGCGGCAGCGGGTTTATCGTCGATTCGGAAGGCATCGTCGCCACCAACATGCACGTGATCACCGAGGGCCGCCTCGACTACACAATAGCCACCGATGACTGCTCAACATACCCGGCAATATTGTCGGCAAGCGATATTATCAGCGACGTCGTGTTTCTGACCATCAAGCCGCCCAAGAAAAAAAAGTTCCCCACCCTGCCGCTCGGCGACTCGTCGAAGCTCGAACTGGGAGAACATGTGCTTGCCATCGGAAACGCGCTAGGGATGTTTCAAAACACCGTGTCGTTCGGCATCGTCTCGGGACTTTCACGAACCATCGAAGCGAAAAACGAGCTGACCAAGGAAAATCTGCGGGGGCTTATCCAGACCGATGCGGCAATTAACCCCGGAAACTCGGGTGGGCCGCTTTTGAACATGCGCGGCCAGGTGGTGGGTATCAACGTCGCCAGCGTGTTTGAAGCGGAAAACATCGGCTTTGCCATCCCCATCAACACCATCAAGCGGGATCTGGTGAGTTTGAAGAAATTCGGGTATATCACACGGCCGTTTTTGGGCGTGCGCTATCTTGTCGTGGACGAGCATCTCAAAAACGTGTTCCGTCTCGCGTCCGCGGGCGGCGCGTGGGTGACCAGTCCGCATCCTTCGCAGGCGGCAGTCATCAAAGGAAGTCCCGCCGACAAAGCCGGCATCAAGAAAATGGATATCATCATCGCGCTGGACGGAAAACCGCTGACACCGGCATTCACGCTTCAGGACTTTCTTGAGGAGGCAAAAATCGGAAAAGCCGTCACCGTCAGGCTTCTTCGGAACAAAAAAGAGCGCATCGTGCGCACGACGCTGGAAAAGAGACCGTAACGGAGCCGTTTTTCCGCTAGTTGAACTTATTGCTGTACTCCACGTAGGGCGCGATGCGTTCTACGGGCCGCCGCTTGGCATTCGCATTGATGTAACTGAACACCATCAGCACGGCAACTATCACCGCTGCGGCAATCGCAACTCCTTTCATCATACCGACGCGGTTACGATAAGGTTGATAATCCTGTCCTTCACGAACACGACATTTTCGATGCCCGAGACAACGTACCGTCCGAGACGTTCATCGTTTTTGACCAGAGAGAGCACTTCGTCTTGAGACGCTCCCCTTTTCGTTTTAATCGTGCCGCGGGTTTTTCCGCTGATTTGAACCGCAATCGTCACCGTCGGTCCTTTCACAAGCGCAGGGTCATACGCAGGCCACTGTTTTGCAAAAATCGAGGTTGTGTGCCCGAGTTCCTCCCATAACTCCTCGGCGCAATGCGGCGCAAACGGCGAGAGCAGCATCAGATACGTTTCAAAAACCTCCTTTGGAATTTTTTTCCACCGCTCCATTGTGTTGAGCATAATCATCAGCGACGAGACGGCGGTGTTGAAGTTCATCGATTCGATGTCGTCGGAAACTTTTTTTACCGTCGCATGAAGCAGGCGCGTCGCCTCGGGCGAGGGTACACTTTCATCAACCAACTCTCGCGTTTTCCACGTTCGCTCCAAAAACCTCTGCGCGCCCCGTATCCCCTCCATGCTCCACGGGATTGCTTCCTCAAACGGACCCATGAACATTTCGTACACGCGAAACGCGTCGGCTCCGAACTTCTTGACCATGTCATCGGGATTGATGACGTTTCCGCGCGACTTGGACATTTTGGCGCCGCCCTCTCCCAGAATGAGACCGTGTGACGTGCGTTTGGCGTACGGTTCGGGCGTGGGCACTGCGCCGACGTCCCAGAGAACCTTGTGCCAGAAGCGGGAATACAAAAGATGCAGAGTGGTGTGTTCCATGCCGCCGTTGTACCAGTCAACCCCTCCTTCGCACTGTCCGCTTCGGGCGGGCGAGCGGCACGTCCAATATTCCAGCTTCTTCTTATCGGCAAGCGCCGAGTCGTTGCGCGGGTCGGTGTAGCGCAGCCAATACCACGATGAGCCGGCCCACTGCGGCATGGTGTCGGTTTCACGCTGTGCGGGGCCGCCGCAGCGCGGACAGGTCGTGTTTACCCATTCCGGTACCAGCGTCAGCGGAGAATCGCCGGTTTCGGTGGTGCGGAATTTTTCCAGTTCCGGCAGTGTTACCGGAAGCTGGTCTTCGGGTACCGCTACCCACCCGGGATTTAACAGTTCACCTTTGGTGAACAACGCGGATTCACGCGGATTGCCACGCGGATTTACGCTGATGTTTTCGCCTAATCCGCGTTTATCTGTTTCCACATCTGCACTTATCTGCGCTTGATGTCCGCGTTTATCTGCGTCTTGATCCGCGATCATCCGCGATTGTGCTTCACAATGCGCGCAGAACACGAGCGGAATCGGTTCTCCCCAGTACCGCTGGCGCGAAAAAACCCAGTCGCGGAGTTTATAGCGAACGGTGACCTTGCCGTACTCTTTAGCCATAACTTCCGCCGCCTCCCGCGAAGACATTTCGTCAAATTTCCCCGAATTCACAATAGTGCCGTGTCCCTCGTACGCTTCGATGTCGGGCGCTTTGCCCTCCGGTTTGATAACGGTGCGAACGGGAAGACCAAACATCCGAGCAAACGTAAGATCGCGCTCATCGTGCGCCGGTACCGCCATAATGGCGCCGGTTCCGTAGGCGGTCATCACATAGTCGGAAACCCAGATGGGAATCTTTTCACCCGTGGCGGGATTCGTCGCTTCAACTCCTTTCAGCACGACGCCTCCTTTTTCTTTCTCGGCGTCTTTTCGCTTTACCTCCGCTTTCTTTGCCTTCTGAACGTATGCCGTCACTTCCTTGAAGTTTTCAATTTTGGATTTCAGACTTGAAATTGCTTCATGTTCCGGAGCCAAAACCAGAAATGTAGCCCCAAAGAGCGTATCTGGCCGTGTCGTGAACGTTTCGATCGAAATCTGCGTTCCGGCTACGGGAAACCTTATCAGAGCGCCTTCTGAGCGTCCGATCCAGTCAATCTGCTGCTTCTTGACGCGTGAAGGAAAATCGACGGTCTCAAGGTCATCGAGGAGACGCTGAGCGTAGGCGGTGATGCGAAGCATCCACTGCGAACGCGCCCGCCGCACCACAACCCCCCCGCAGCGTTCGCATCGCCCCCCGACTACTTCCTCATTGGCAAGCCCCACGTTGCAGGACGTGCACCAGTTGATGTCGGTAAGCGTTTTGTACGCGAGTCCGCGCGAAAAAAGCTGTAAGAATATCCACTGAGTCCAATGGTAGTAGGAAGGGTCGGCGGTGTTTATCTCGCGTGACCAATCAAACGAAAGCCCCAGCGCTTTCAGCTGCCGCCTGAACGTCTCGATATTTTCTTGGGTTGTGATTTTGGGATGAATGCCGGTCTTGATCGCGTAGTTTTCCGCCGGAAGTCCGAATGCGTCCCAGCCGATGGGAAACAGCACATTATATCCTTCCATGCGGCGCTTGCGCGCAATGACATCCATCGCGGTGTACGAGCGCGGGTGCCCCACGTGCAGCCCCTCGCCGGAAGGATAGGGAAACTCAACCAGCGCGTAAAATTTCTTGCGAGGATCGTTATCGGAGGCGCGGTAAAGCTTGTCGCGCTCCCAGCGTTCCTGCCATTTCTTTTCGATTGCAACGTGGTCAAACGGTTTCATGCCTAAATAAAAACAGCGAACTCCTTCTCACTGTATTGTACGATATACCGCCGCAGCCGTAAATCCAAACTGCCGGCGCTTGTCCGGACGCGCCAGCGGCGGGACAGTGTACCCGCTACTTGAGCGTAAAGGTGATGCGAAACGCAATGGTTGAGGAACTGACCGGAAGCAGGTTGGCCAACGGAAGGTCGACCGCTCCAACAAAGGAGAGTTTTTCAAGCTTGTTTTTGAATGCGACGGCGTTGCTCTCGCTGGGTGCCTCCGCGTCCAGTAAAACCGGCGCAGTAGGGTCAGATATCGAGAGCCGCTTTACGGTCGCGTCTTTGCCGGCAGTTTCAAATATACTCTGGATAATGTTTTCCCACCGCGTTTGCTGTCCCCGCGCCACAAGTGCCCGATCAACATATGCGTTGAATTTTGCGGCTTCGCCGCGCAGCGCCTCAAGATATGTAGTGTTGAAATTGGTCGAAAGATTCGCCATCTCGTCGTTAAGCCGCGTGACCAAATTACTAAGAAAGAGAAACGCGCCCAGAAATGCAACCAAGATGACAAAAAATGCCGATGCGATGATGGCGCGCCAGAGGCGGATGAACACCAGTGTTTGAGAGTGAAAGAACTGCTCCCGTGCACCCTCGGGCGCTAAACTGATCTGAATATCGCGCGCTTTGCTTTCAAGCCCCCTGAGTGCGGCTCCCAGAGACGGAAGCCACGTATCATCCATAACAAAATCCTTGAGCGCCGGTGATCGAACACTATACGAGAAATTTTCCTGCATAATCGCCTGCACCGCTTCGGAAAGTCCCGGTGCAACAACGTAGATTGCCGTCAGGTGGTCGCCGAAGCGACTCGCGTAATAGTTGATAACCCGGTGGCTTTCCTGCACGACGATGTTGCGAAAATCCGACATTGAAATTTCGCGTCCATCTCCCACCGCACCCGGAATTAAGCTCCAGGACGCAAAACGGTTAAAGTACAATGACCCGCCGCGCACAATGGAGAAACTGAGACCGTCGCTAGTTATATGCAGCAGACAGTACGCCGCCTGCCGGTCAAAATCAGCGCTGTGGTTGGCGATGATGCGTATCAAGGACAGTGCCCGCTGCTCGACCGCAACCGCTATAAACGCAGCTTCGGACAATGCATCATACAGAGGGTCAACGATACTCCGCTCCACAAACGACCCAAGAAACTCAATTTCTCCCGTTCGCGTGACGCCGACACGGTGGTATCCATGGTACGTTTGCACCAATTCAACGGGACTGATGGTGCGCAAATTCAAATCAACGGCTTCTTCAAGGTTCGCGCTTTTGAGCGGAGGAAGTGAGAACGTCTGAGAGTAGACGTTGGCATCCGATATGGAAACGACCACCGCCAGCCGCTGACTGTCAGCGGCGGTTATCTGGTGATGAAGGTCCTTGAGCGCCCCGGTAAGCTGCGCGGGCTCGGCAACTTTCCCGCCTACCACCACGCCCGCCGGAAGCGCAACAGAAAATTGTGCAACAGCACCCGTTTCAGGTTCAACAGCAGTGTAGAAGAGAGCGGTATCACTGATATCAAGACCGCCAGTAAGCACGCGCGGACGAAGAATCCGCAACACCTTCTTTAGACTTTTCAGGTTAAGCCGAAGCATACATGCGGTCTTCAACGCTTTGCACTTCCCATTATACGCCGCCCGTACTGCTCTGACTATATCGGCACCGACAGTATTCTAGTTCGCTGCAATCTCCTGCACCGATTCAACAGTCACTAAGCCGCTGGCGGTATCAAATACCACGACTGCTTTGAGCCTGCTCTTTTTATTGACGGCTGTTGCGGTTGAAACAATTTCATACTTACTGGGAAGCGACGTGGTATGGCAGGCGGTATATGCGGTGGTGCTTGCCATAAGTTCCCGACACACCAATACGCTCACCGAAATGTCTCCGATGGCAAGCGCATAGGGACTCGCGGAAGAAAAGCTCTTGTTGCGGACGATTTTGAGCATTGCATCATCAAGACCTGCGCGGGCAGCGGTAAGCGCCTGCGTTGCGCGGCGCAGTCCCAGTCCCTGCTGGCCCACCAGATATGAAACAACCAATGCCGCGATAGCCGCTTCAACGACAATAATGCCAACCACAAGAATCGACGACAGCGCCGCCGCAGCATGCGCGGGTCGGTGTGTACGAAACCGCAACGTAGAGCATTTCATGGACGCATGGTGGCTCTGCCGTGCACGTCTCTATTGCGGCTGGACATTCTCGGACGGCAGTGTGGTGGTCGAAGGGATAATAACTGAAGGCGGTGATGTTTCAGGAGCGGCTGCCGGCGCCTGATTGCCGGCGGAGAGCTCTCCCTTAAGATAAGGCAACAGTTGGCTCTGAGACGAAAGTTTTACGACCCACACGACTCTGTCGTCGTTGAGCTTCAGGGTCCCCGCCGGCCCCCATACAATCTGGGAAAAGTCGTTGATGGACAGCTGCTGCGCGCCCCGCTCGAGATACCACACGTCGGTGAGTGCCAGCGACGGAAACCGGGAGAGCTTCCCAAAGTAGAGATCGCCGGTATCCAGATACACTGCATAGTATGCGCCCCCCAACCCAAGTTTATCCTTGTATACAAGGGCAACGATGACAAGCGATCCCGCGATGACCACAAGCACGAGTGCTACAAGAACTTTTTTGACCGTTGACATAGAAATAATCGTGTTAGTGCTACTGGTATGTCACCATACTACCACAACGCTGACGCGGTTCCAACCGCGACAGACGCCGCGGTTCTTTCTCGAGCCGCCACAATCAAACCTAAAACGACCAGTTGATGGTAAGAGAATCAATTGTCGGCGAGGAGCCGCCGGAAGGAACCAGAATCACTTTATATCTCACATAGCGATAATTGTTGTGGTTCTGAAAATTGACCGCAGCCGACGTGTCGGGGTTGGGAGAGTAGTAGTCCCCCGTGCCGTTAGGCCCATAGTATGTCCAGGGACCGCCCGATGCGTTTGACGAAGCAATCTGAATGTTGACTGCCGTGCCTGACGGCTTGGTCCCCTGCCAGATAACCGCCTGCGGCGTTGAGGAAGCTCCCATATCAAAAATGCTTGAGGTAAGCGTGCCGTTTCCCTGGCCCGTGTCGGTAATGGTCAGCGACGTTAAGGCGGTCACGTTAGTGGACGTCGAATACTGACTTGTGGGCCGCGTGAACGGTCCGTCCTGCCCCGACCCTTCCGTCCAGTCGGTTTGCGTAAACACTTCGTTTCTGCTGCGCGTCAGGTAACGGATCAGCGTCAATGAACGGTTTCCCGTCCATGCCGTCACGCTGGTGATATTCTGCGTCGAAGGATCGTTGAGAATATACGACTCGCTGCCCTGCCATGTGGTGCAGCCAGTCGGTGTGCTTGTAGTCACGCTATTGGTGCCGCAGTTGGTACGAGCGACGTTATCAATGTAAAAGGAGCGCGAAAACACCGAACTGCGATACAGTTGTGAGATTTCAGCCGCCGACAACTGACGGTTGTAGATGCGCACATCGTCCAAAAGACCGGCAAGCGTGCTGCTTGCAATCACCAGCGGTTGAGTGCCCGTTGACAGCGTCCCTCCCCCCGTTGCAGCAACGCCCACTCCATCTTTGTAAAAAAGAGTCCCAGTCCCTGAAGCAGTTACCGCGACGTGATGCCATGCATTATCGTTCACGATTATGTTGGAATCGCGCCAGCTCCCGTCCCAGAATGCGAGTTCGCCGTTTCCCGCCCCGCCACCGCCTATTTCAAACGCATATCCGCTCGAGCCGCTCGTTTTCGCAACAATGGTACCCGCGACATCGGAACCCGATGTTCTCACCCACGCGCTGATGGTAAGTCTGGGCGAAATTCTCAAAGAAACAGCGTCCGGAACCTGAACGTATTGGGACGTTCCGTTAAAGGTCAGGCAGCTTTCTATTTTGCAGCTTGAAGACGCCGTGCGGGTGGGACTCCCGTTCAGCGTCCCATTATTCCCGCTTCCTGAAAAATCGTATGCGAGATTGCCGCTGCTCTCATCAAACTTCCAATATCCAGCCAACCCCGCCCCCACATCGTTGAATAACACTCCTTCCTGTCCCGATACCGCAACCGACGTCGTTGAACCTACAACAAGGAAATACCTGTTCGCCGAACCGTGAGAGAGATTGTAGATGCTGTTCCAGTTTGCCTTGGCCAAGGACTCGACTTTGTTGAGCTGATCCAGCGCCATCTGCGACGCCGTCTGGCTGCCGCGCGTTTCATAGTTATGACGAATCACCGAACCGATGGCGACAGTGGCGGCGGTGATTAGAATCGTCCCGACGGCAATCGAAACGATGACCTCAACCAGAATCTGACCGGAAATGCGAGAACGTAGGAGGTGAAAAGCGGAATATTGATTGGACAGGCGGCGATTCTTGTTCTTTTCTCGAGATGGACTTGAGCGGCGCACAAACATAGGTGTAACACAGTATAGCAAGTTACGGGGATGTTTTGCTCACCAGACCGAGACTGCTCACCGAGATGGTGTACGTTTCCGATCCTCCAGTCCGCTGGAGACGCGGCGCGATTTGTGCCGTCGACGTACCGGTGCGGGCCGAGAAGATTGTCGTCGTATTGTTGCCGGAAGTCGGGCTGATAATCTGCGTATATGCGCTGAAAGGGCTCCGAACGACAACGTTCGACGCGCTGTAGGTTGTTCCCTTAAAGACTTCAAAGTAGTCGCTCCCGCTGGCGGCGTTGGTAATCTGAATCCCCCACGCCGATCCTTCCTCACCGTTTTCCGCACGGCTGTACGCATCGCGAATCGCGCTCACCAACGTTTCGGCATCAAGGTTGAAATTGTTCCTGCTGCGATAGCCAAACAGAGAAAACATCGCAGTCGTCCCAATCAATCCAAGCACCGCAATTGTAATCAGTACTTCAATCAGGGTGAATCCTTTTGGTGACGTTTTGTGGCAAACCATACGGCATCAGAACGTACTGGTAAGCTGATACACGGGAACAATCACTGCGAGCGCAATCGCGCCGATGATGACGCCGATGAGCACCAGCATAATCGGCTCAATGAAAGAAACCAATGACTTCACAGACGATTCAATCTCGCTCGAATAGAATTTCGAAAGCGTCCCCAGGATTTCTTCAAGATGGCCCGATTTCTCCGACACCGCCACAAGGTTTGAAACGACTTTGGGGAATACCGGCTCTCTCTTAAACGCCTCTCCGACCGTGAGTCCTTTCAGAATACCTTCGCGCGCGATGCGCTGCAGAGCGTTCTTGAGCTCCGGCATCCCCGTCGAGGACGCGGAGATTTCAAGCGCCTCGATAATGGGAATACCGGAACCCAGAAGCGATGCCAGCGTAGATGCAAATCGCTGTAGCGATATTTCCCTGATTACTCTTCTGATCACCGGCAGGCGCAGCGCGCTTTCGTACGCAATGTGTTTTCCCAACGCATTTTTGGTGAAAAACACCACCGTCCCGACCGCACCGCCCACCAACAAAATCAGAATCCACCAGATATTTTTCCCCGCGAACAGACCGACGGAAAAGACAATCCGCGAAAATGGAGGAGGCTGGACACCGCCCGAGAGAAAGACGTTGGCGATCTTGGGGATTGAGAAGCTCACCAGGAGCAAGAGGATAAGAACCGACATAATCAGCAAAATCACCGGATAGGTCAGCGATGCCTTAATCTTATTGTTAAGCTCCCGCTGCGCCTCAAGCGACTGACTCAACTGCTCAAAAACGCCCTCGAGGTTTCCCGAAACCTCGCCTGCTTTGATGAGACTTATAAAAACCGGCGAGAATGTTTTGGGATATCGGGCAAACACCGTGAAAAACGGCTGCCCTTTCTCCAGATTCTCCCTGATTTCCTGCAGCAGGGCCCTGACCGCAGGTTTGTCGAAATCTTCAATGAGGATATCGATGGCTTTGAAAAGATCGGTGCCGACTTTGAGCATCAGCGAAAGGTACTTGGTGATGAACACCTTATCCTCGGTAGTGATTTTGTGTCCGGCAAAGAACCGCTTGATGCCGCCTAAGCGCCGCTCAGGTTTGAGCGTGAGCGGCTTGAGACCTTTGCGCGTGATTTGTGCAAGCGCCTCCGTGTCGGTGAGCGCCTCAATAATACCCTCGGTGACACGTCCGTCCTGCTGCACTGCGCGGAAGAAGAATTTCATGGTGCCTATTCACGGATGACCCGCAATACCTCCTCGAGCGTCGTCAGTCCCAGCGATGTCTTACGGACTCCGTCTTCAAACATCGAAACCATACCGTTCTTTCTGGCGGCGGCAATCAGCGAATCGAGAGAGAACGCCGGATTGATAATCATCGCCCGTATTTCCTCTCCAACCTCCAGCGCCTCAAAGATGGCGACGCGGCCGTGATATCCCGAATTGCCGCACGACTTGCATCCCCTGCCCCGGTAGAGCCGCCGGGGAATCTCCGTATCCGGGATTCCCAGTTCCTGCATCTGCCGTTTGACCAGCATCACCACCGATATTGATATTTCATAGGACTCGATGCAGTCCATGCAGATGCGCCGCACCAAGCGCTGCGCAAGCACCACATTAAGCACCGCCGCAACCAGAAAAGGAGGTATCTTCATGTCGATAAGCCGCGGAACGGCAGTGGGCGCGTCGTTGGTGTGCAACGTCGAGAACAGCAGGTGTCCCGTGAGTGCCGCGTTGACGGCAATATCAGCCGTTTCTTCGTCGCGGACCTCACCCACCATGATAATGTTGGGGTCCTGCCTCAGAATCGAACGCAGGCCGGAGGCGAACGTGATCCCCGCGACGGGGTTGATTTGAATCTGATTGATGTACCTGATGTTGTACTCGACCGGATCCTCAATGGTGACAATATTCACCTCGGGACTATTGAGGAGGTTGAGCACCGCATACAAGGTGGTGGTTTTTCCGGACCCGGTGGGGCCGGTGATCAATACCATACCGAACGTTTTTTTGATGTTTTCCTCAACAATCTTCACCGTGTCATCAAGCATGCCCAGCTCCGCCAGTGACAGCGGCCGCTGGGTTGCCTCCAAGAGACGCAACACGATTTTTTCTCCATACAGAGTCGGGATGATCGAGACGCGGATATCGGTTGCCTGTTGTCCGATGACGAACCGAAATCGCCCGTCCTGCGACTTGTAGTGCTCGTCAATCTTCATCCCTCCCAATAGTTTGATGCGCGCAATCACGGGCATATGCACTTCGCGAGGAATGCGCATCATCTCACGCAGGATGCCATCAACCCGGAATCGAACCAGCACTCCCTCCTCAATAATCTCCCAGTGGATATCTGAGGCACGCAGCGAGGAGGCGTATGAGAGCAGGCTGTTTACCACCTCCACAATAGGAAGCTGCATCGCGGCTTCTTCTTCGGTTTCCGCGCTCGCGGCCGCTTCAATGGAGGCGCGGACCTTTTCCTCAATAACTTTTTTAAAATCCTCGGTCAGCTGCCGTCCGTAGAACGAAAACCCCAGCGAAAGATCGTCTGGGGTTGCAAGATACGGCCTGATTTTCTCTCCCAACTTCTTTTCAAGAAACTCGACGGTTAAAAGGTCGGAAGGGTCCTGCATTGCAACCTCAAGGACCCCTTGCGCGTCTTTTGCAAACGCTACCAGTTGCTTCTCACGAGCGAATTTTTCATCGATGGCAAGCAACGCGTCGCGTTTGATGCCGCGGGTTTTCAGGTCGGCGCGCTCCACGCCCAAGTAGTCCGCCAGAACACTGGAAAAATATTCCTGTGTGATAAAGCCGCGTGACACCAGCACATCGCTGATGTTCTGACCCATGCGCTGAGCTTCCGTCAGCAGTGCGTCAAACTCATCCGGCGCGATGAGGTTACGGGTGACGAGATTGTCTTTCAGTTTTTGAGAAGGAATGACGGTCATATGCAAGAGGCGCCTAGCGCCTGTTCACTCAGTGCTAAAAAGGATCTCTGAGGATAAATCCAGCGTCAAATCACGAGCAGTAACCACACAGGCGTGTGTTCAAGCCACAGTTCACTTATGAGTATAGCAAAAAGCGCCGCCGGTATCCAAAAATAATACGGCGAGACGCGAAAATCTCTGCCTTTAACCGCCTGAATCGAGAGACTGACCGTTGCGAATAATACAATCATAATCAGCGCATATACAATCGCCCCCGGCCAGCCCATGAGGAGAATGGCTGATGCGGCAATCCATGGTTCATCACTGTAAAAAACCTTGCTCTCGTGGCGGCGATTATAGCGGTGGACCCACCAAAGAAACAACATCGCAGCAACCGCTGACAGCACATACGGCATCCACACCCGGAAGAGAACGTACAAAAGAAAATAATTAATCGCCTGGAATGGCGGTAACAAGTACTGCGCTACGCCGTCAGCGCTCCACATATCAAGCTGCTGCCGCGTAGAATACACAAGAAATAGAACCAACGCTATGACAACGGTAAGAAATATTCTTTTTGCATACAAAACCAAAAGGGGGCGCCTGAGTATCTGCGCCCCCCCGACAATTGTCAGTATCCCAACCACCACCCACTCCATCGGCACAAACTTAATAGATATCCAAGCCGGGGTCAGTCCCCACTTCGTAGTAGCAGGTCACGTCCGTGTAGGTTCCTGTGCAGGTGTTGTCGTTGCCGCCGTCGGTCGTCATGTTCACGCGGTACTTCTGACTCTCAAGACGGGCGTTGAGCTCAAACACCTTGTTGGTGTTGTCGGCATCGTAGGCATAGTAGTAGTTAGTGCTGTTGACCGGGTCGGTCGGAAGCGTCGCCAAGGGAGAGCCCCCCGTTGAGGAGGCGAGGTTGACCCCAACCCAGCCGCCGCTAGTCACAACCGTGGAAGAGTTCTGCGTGCAGGAACCGCCGCTGTGAGTTATCCCCACCATACAGTTACCGGTCTCGCTAAGACCAGGGGAGTCCGCCGTTGAAAGATAGAAAGCGATCGAACTTCGCACCGCGTCGAGGTCCGACATCCGTTGTGAATCTCGCGCCTGCGCCAGAAGCTGAGCTGGATTGAGCACAACCACGACCGCGGCGGTCAGAATCGCCAGAATACCGATAACAATAAGCAACTCGACGAGCGTGAAACCTTTTTTCATAATATTTTGAATGCTACCTTACCTACCTATTATACAACCCCGCACACTCTCTGTACATCAACGCTGTGGATAATTAGGCAAACTCACAACAGAGCGGTGTGGCAACCGGAACGCCGATGGTCTTACGGCATTGTTAATAGAGATCCAAGCCGGGGTCGGTCCCCGCCTCGTAGTAACAGGTTACGTCCGTGTAGGTTGATGAGCAGGTGTTGTCGTTGCCGCCGTCAATTTTCATATTGTCCCGATATTTGACGCTCTCCAGACGGGTATTAAGCTCAAACACTTTGTTGGTATCGTCGGAGCCGTAGGCATAGTAGTAGTTAGTGTTGTTGACCGGGTCGGTCGGAAGCGTCGCCAAGGGTGAACCTCCCGTTGAGGAGGCGAGGTTAACCCGAACCCACCCCATGCCGGTCACTACGGAGGAAGTGACCGTCACACAGGAGGTGCCGCTGTTAGATGTCCCCACCATACAAGTGGTGGTCGTGTTAAGAGTAGGAGAGTCGGCCGTCACCAAATAGAATGTGACTGCGCTGGTCACCGCTTCAAGGTCTGACATCCGCTGCGCATCGCGTGCCTGCGCCAAAAGCTGGGCGGGGTTAAGAACAACCACGACCGCGGCGGTCAGAACCGCCAGAATACCGATGACGATGAGTAGTTCAACAAGCGTGAAACCTTTCCCCATGCTTATACAGGTGTTCGGAAAAACAAAGAGGAGACAATGCCTCTATTATATATTATTTCCCCCCCCTCACACATGGTGCCTGTGCAAAACTTTGTTACTTCTTCTCGAGCGTATTGAGAAATCCCAAGACGTTCTGGATTAAGTCGTCAATGGAGGTCTTGGCTTTGATGAAGTATTCCACCGCGCCCAATTCCTGACCCTTCTGCACATCCTCGGGCTGGCCAAGGTTGGAGATAATAATCACGGGGGCATTTTCAAGCTGCGGATCCTGCCGGATTTCTTCCATCACCTCAAAGCCCGACTTTTTGGGGAGGATGATATCCAGCAAAATGAGGTCCGGCTTGGTGGTTTTGAGAACCGCTAGTGCCGACTCGCCGTCCGCCGCATGGATAACCTCGACACCCTCGCGGGTCAGGCGGTTTTTGAGAAGGGAGGAGAGAAACTGGTCGTCTTCAATGAGAAGAATCTTTTTGGTCTTGGAAGCGCTGTCGGCCATACCGCATTATTGTATCACAACCGGTTTTGTGAGCAAGCACACCACGACTGTCTCTACAGCCCTGGTGAGGAAAGCTGAAAATGAAGGTTTTTTTGGTTGTCCCAATACATCTCGCCTGCGGCGAGACGGGTCGTCGCTTAGGGACTGACGACCAACTCCCTTTACCTCCCGCTTGTGGCGGGACGAACCGACCAATTTTTTTCTAGTAATTGATTCACGCACAGCTTCCGCTACACGTGCCTTGTTACGACTTCACCCATGTCACCGAGCTTACCCTAATCCCGCTAAGCGGAGCTTTAGGTACTCCCGGCTCCCCTGGTGTGACGGGCGGTGAGTACAAGACTTGAGAACGTATTCACCGCGGCGTGCTGATCCGCGATTACTAGCGATTCCGGCTTCATGAAGTCGAATTGCAGACTTCAATCCGAACTGAGGCCGGTTTTCTGGGATTGGCTCCGCCTCGCGGCTTGGCAACCCTTTGTACCGGCCATTGTAGCATGAGTGTCGCCCAGGACATCAGAGGGCCACGCTGATTTGACGTCGTCCCCTCCTTCCTCCCACAGAATGGGCAGTCCCGCCAGACACATATAACTGGCGGCAGGGGTTGCGCTCGTTAACCCACTTAAGGGTACAACTCAAGCCACGAGCTGACGACAACCGTGCAGCACCTGCCCCGACGCTCCAATGAAACATCAGAGAATCCCACCTTTCGGCGGGACGCCGTCGGAGTTTCAAGCCCTGGTGAGGTGTTTCGCTTAACGTCGAATTAAACCTCATGCTCCACCGCTTGTGCAAGTCCCCGTCTATTCCTTTGAGTTTTAGCCTTGCGGCCGTACTTCCCAGGCGGCCGACTTAACGCGTTAGCTAAGCCACTGAGAGGGTCGATACTCCCAATAGCGAGTCGGCATCGTTTAGGGCGTGGACTACAAGGGTATCTAATCCTTTTTGCTCCCCACGCTTTCGCGCCTCAGAGTCAGGAGTGCCCCAGTAAGCCGCCTTCGCCTCTGGTGTTCCGCACGATATCAACGGATTTCACCCCTACACCGTGCGTTCCGCTTACCTCTGACACCCTCAAAGACCAGCCGTATCGCGTGCGGCCGCGCTGTTGAGCAGCACGATTTAACATGCGACGCACCGGTCCTCCTACGCGCCCTTTACGCCCAATAAATCCGGATAACGCTTGAGGTCTCTGTATTACCGCTGCTGCTGGCACAGAGTTAGCAACCTCTTATTCCCGCACTAACGTCAAACCGTACAAGACGATCTTCCTCATACGGAAAAGGAGTTTACAATCCGAAGACCTTCATCCTCCACGCGGCGTCGCTCCATCAGGCTTTCGCCCATTGTGAAATATTCTCGACTGCTGCCACCCGTAGGTGTATGGCCCGTGTCTCAGTGCCAATCGTCGGGGAACACCCTCTCAGGCCCCCTACCGGTCATCGCCTTGGTAGGCCGTTACCCTACCAACAAGCTGATCGGACCTAGGTCTATCCCGAAGCGCATTGCTGCTTTACTCTCGCGAGAACTATGGGGAATTACTCCGCCTTTCGGCGGGCTATGCCCCACTTCAGGGTAAGTACCAAGGTGTTACTGACTCGTTCGCCACTATTCCGACGAGCCCCTTGCGGGATCCGTCGGGATCGTTCGACTTGCATGCCTTATCCACGCCGCTAGCGTTCATCCTGAGCTAGGATCAAACTCTCAAACAATTGCCTACGAGCACAAGCTCGTTGAAGCGAAGTGCGAGTAGCTGTGAACGTTTCCGGTCACAACCGCTCGGCCTTCGCCTGCGGCTTGTTCTCCCAGACAACATTGGGACAACCAAAAAAACTTCCATCAAGATATGGACTTTTCAAAGGGCGATCATATGCCGGCACACGTGTAGTGAGCGGGCATAAGATGGTACCAGTAAGTATAGCTGCCTCTGTGCTCTTGTCAAGGCTCTGCCGGTGCGCTACAATCCGCTCTGTAACACAGTTACTCAACACCGTGCAAAAAGACCCCGGTAGTATATGCTTCGCATAACTACAGGGCAGGTATCCACCTCGTCAAATAAAATGATATGAAAAAAAATATACATCCAGAATATTTCCCCAAAGCAAAGGTTTCCTGCGCGTGCGGCAATACGTTCCACGTAGGATCGACCAAGAAGGAAATTCAGGTTGAAATTTGCTACGCCTGTCATCCTTTCTACACAGGGAAAGAAAAGCTCATCGACACGGCCGGTCGCGTTGAAAAGTTCAAAGCGCGAAGAGAGAAAGCCGCGAAAGCAACCGTGCGCAAAAAATCCGAGAAGCGAGCGGTTAAAAAAGCGAAAAAAGCTAAGTAGCGGCATTACTGCGCGACCCATTCGATATTGTTCAGGGTCGCGGGCGGGCAGGCGCATGCACCTGCGATGAGTGTCATTTGTCGATATGGACAAGATTATCGTTGAGATCCGCGCCGGCACGGGCGGTGATGAAGCGGCGCTGTTTGCCGGGGATTTGGTTGCCATGTACCAACGCTATGCTGCCAAACGCGGCTGGCGTTTTGTCGAACTTGATTCAAACAAAGGAACGCTGGGAGGATACAAAACATTCGTGGGAACCATTGAAGGAGAGGAAACATACCGCGATCTTGAACATGAATCGGGAGTCCACCGCGTCCAGCGCATTCCCGCGACGGAAAAAAGCGGCCGCATTCATACCTCAACGGCATCGGTTGCCATTCTTCCCCACGTGGAGCCGACGCAGGTCACCATCAATCCAGTAGACCTTGAGATATCCTTTTTCCGTTCCTCAGGCCCGGGAGGACAAAACGTCAATAAGGTTGAAACCGCCGTACGCATCATGCATAAACCCACCGGCCTGGTGGTTTCATCCCAGGCCGAGCGCTCACAGTCGGCAAACCGCGAGCGCGCACTTGATGTTCTGCGCTCAAAACTCTACGACGCAATGCAGCACCAGCATGCTTCTTCGGTTGCGGTGCTGCGACGCGAGCAAATCGGTTCTATGGAGCGCGCCGAGAAAATCAGGACGTGGAACTTCCCGCAGGACCGCATCACCGACCACCGCATCGGTAAAAAGTGGTACCACATAGAAAAGATTCTGGAAGGAAATCTGGAGCTAATCGTTCAGGCATTCAGAAAATCGTCCGAATAACCTCACGCCCCGGAGTCGCCGCAACGCATCGACAAGTTAAAACACCGCACAAGCGGTGTTTGTTTTTCACTTTCCATCGCCGGCTGCCGCACTACATTCTCGGCACCATAATCACCTAGCTGGTCAGGATGTCGATGTCGTCCTGAAACTCCTCCGCACGTGTCACGACACTGGCACCATAACTATTGAGATAATAACTCCAGCGGCTCCCCGCGTAGTACTTTGCCGCCGCAACTTTTTCGTTATAGAGCGACGCACCCGCTGCCCCTGCTCCTTTCAGATACAGAGCAGTAGCTACAAACGCGTCCAGGTTACTCCACGGAGAAGGCGGATTTGAGCCCGTCAGCGCTGCAACCTGATCGCGATACTTCATCCACGTGGATGGTAAAAACTGTGCCGGCCCCAGGGCTCCTCCATAAGCGCCGTCTTGCGGGATGGGGCATGAAACCACGGTTGTGGCGGGATCAAGCCCGAGTTCTTGTGTAATAGCTAAAAACACGGGAATGTCCCGTGTAGGATGCATTGTTGTGGGGTTTGATGCGCGGCCGGGGTAGTACGGATTCTTGTCATAGGTACACCGTCCCACATTTCTTCCAAGCGCCGACTCGCCATCGAGCACCGCCAGTATCAGCGCCGCCCGTACCCCCGTTGCATCCTGCGCAATCTTCGCAAGACGGTACGCCTCACCGAACGACAGTTCTCCGCCGCCGAGCAATTCGAAGATGCGGCTTCTTATTTGAGCAGCTGTCTTTTTCTTTTCTTCCAGTATCTGCGTGTACCTGGACTCCTGCCCCCGTGTCTCTTTTAAGAGCGTTTGTTTCTCGGTTTCAGTTTGTGAAATCGATTTGCGCTGTGCCTCCTGATATTGACGTAACTCGTCAATGTCGTTGTACTCGAACGCGAGAACCTCTTTCTGATTCACCAACTGCGTTTTGAACTCCACTACCTGCTCAAGCGTGACGCGCAGATTGTCCTGCATCACCAAGAGATTGTTAAGGTCCAGGAAGAAGTCCGACAGTTTAGGATTGGCGATAATCAACTCGACAATCGTTTTGCTCTCATTCTCATACAAATTCTGCAACAGCGCCGAGAGAGTTGTTTTATTTTTGGAAATATCCTGCTCGGTCTCGGAGATTTTCACCTTAGTAGACTCGATCTCGCCATCCAATTTCTTCAGATTCAGTATGATAGCTTTAATCTGAAGATTGAGTTTTGCAATCTTGTCGTTGAGCCGCTGAATCTCTCCTTCGAGAGATTTCCCCTGTTTGCGGTACTCGTCAACCGTTCCTTCATACTGGGTAATTTGCTGTTCAAGATCCCTCAGCTGCGCCTCGAGTTCTGCCCGCTCGGTTTCTCTGTTCGATGCAGCCAATAGCCCGCCGCGGTTGACGGGAGCGTTGGCTGACCCCAGCACCAGAGAGAAGATGAAAAATGAAACGATTGCATAGGAAATAATCCGCTTGAGCGGCACTATAATGCGAACCGACCGGTCGAGGTTGATGTTCTTGGCGTGCGCGGAAGCAACTCGGTTCCCGCGCGCGCGAATGTCAGCGAACAAACGTACACCCATGAGAAATATGGAACGCTAACAAAGCCCGACGGCGGACCTTACGGTGAAGTATAGCATCCCCCTCTTTTCGTGTCATTTCCGGTAATCGGAGCGCGCCGGCACTATGTTTTCTTTTCCTTCTCCTTTTTCTTTTCTTCCTTTCCCTGAACCTGCTCTGTTTCCGGCAAAGCTTCCGTCTGTGCAGCCGCTTCCTCAACCGGAGCCAGCGGTACTTCTTCCTTTTCCTTGCGAGGTTCGGTAATCGTCGCAACTGTTGTTTCTGGCGGCGTAAGTACTTCAATACCGGCGGGTATTGTTATGTCTTTCACGTGCAGTGACGCATGCAGTTCAGCCAGAAGCGAAAGATCTGCTTCAACATTGTGAGGAAGATGAGCGGGGAGCGCGCGTACTTCCAGGTGCTCGAGCGATTTCACCAGGACTCCTCCCTTTTCTTTTACCGCCGGAGCTTCATTGATGAACACGACCGGAACGTGCGTGGTAATTTTCTCGTCCATCCTGACACGATAGAAATCAACATGGATGATTCTGTCTCCCAGAGAATCCCGCTGGACGCTGTGAATCAGCGCCGGATACTTCTGCCCGTCCGCAATGAGATTGACAATACTGCTCTCCCCGGTTTGTGAGAGTATCTTGGAAAATACGCCGACCGGTACCTGCAGATGAATATTCTCGAACCCGTGGCCGTAGAGTTCCGCGGGAATCTGGTCCTGCGCACGCAGAGAGCGGACCTTTTTGCCCACGATGTCCCGTTTTGTCGCTTGTATTTCTACCATAGTCACCCACTATAGCGCGACGCTCTCCGGTTAGCAAGATGACTGTGTATGCACATAAAAAAGAAGAGCCGCGGCGGTGTGCGGCGGGATTTTAAGAAAGGAACAGCCACTGCAGCTTTTTTGAGATTATGAGGTCTCTATTACTCGGGAAGGGCCGCGGCGAAGCTCTTTCTTGCAGGGTAGAGCTCTGCACCCTGCAGACTTCGAGCTTCTAGTATTATATACCGGCTATGCTTTCACATCAATCATTTCCCAACACGTGCAGTTTTTCTTCGACAATCTTTTCGATTGCATGTGTAACATCAGGAAGAATTTTATACGGAGCAATCTCCTTCTGATGGGAGAGAAGTGCAAGCTCGAGTCCTTTCCTCCATGCAACCCGAAGCTCTGTGCTCACATGTACCACCGCAACGCCGGCGGCAACCGCTTGCTGCACCTGGTCAGTCACAATCCCCGATCCTCCGTGAAGCACCAGTAGTATTTCTACTGCGCCGGCGATCGCGCGGATTCTTGCGATGTCGAGTGCGGGATTCGAGGAGTGTTCAAACATGCCATGCAGATTCCCGACCGCCGGGGCAAGCAGGTCCACGCAAGTTTCTTTGACAAACCGCATCGCATCCTCGGGACGCGTGAGATCTTGGGGTTTCATCGAAACGCCCTCGGGAATGCGCTCCAAAATCACCGATCCCGCTCCAATATAGCCCATCTCTCCTTCAACCAAGATGTCAGTATCATACTGACTGTTGAACGCGCGCACCATATCGACAACGGAACGGGTACGAGCAATGTTCTCATCAAGCGTTTCTTTGCCCGCATCAAAGAGCACCGTGTCGAACCCCGCCTCGCACGCCTGGCGCACGCGTTCAATTGAATGCGTGTGGTCGGCGTTCAGATACAGCGCGACACCGTACTCCTTACGCAAGAACGCAACCAGCGCAACAATAGCTCCCAACCCCCAAAA
>Ga0315284_10000572_pt1 | contig 50147 bp, 48 predicted proteins | sample YL17G09_16_MG_FD_203696 | JGI IMG/M metagenome (GOLD analysis project Ga0315284, IMG submission 203696) | Sediment microbial communities from Yellowstone Lake, YNP, Wyoming, USA - YL17G09_16 | ecosystem: Environmental > Aquatic > Freshwater > Lake > Sediment | place: USA: Wyoming | collected...
TTCACATTCACACCCGTTACTCGGGACTCACCAGGGTGAGCTTCCTGAGGTTTCCAGATTCGATCTCATCCCCTTCCGATATCGTGAAAAGGGCAGAGAAGAGAGGAATGGATGTCCTGTGCATCACCGACCACAACACGATTCGAGGAGCACTCGAAGCTAAGAAGATCGCAACGTCCGTCGATATTGTCACGGGGTCGGAAATCGCAACGCAGGACGGCGAACTCCTCGGTCTCTTCTTGACTGAGGATGTGCCGAGAGGTCTTCCGGCAGACGAGACGATCGACAGAATCCACGCACAAGGGGGACTGGCAATCGCCCCGCATCCGTTCAGTTCGCACTGCGATTCTCTCGGGTTCAAGATAGCGGAGCTGAAGCTCGACGGCGTGGAGCTCTTCAACGCTGCGCACAGAGACGGATACACCAATGACGCCGCGCAGATGATCGCGAACAACCTCAATGTGGCGTTCGTTGGCGGGAGCGATGCCCACTCTGCAAACATGGTTGGCAATGCCTATACCCAGTTTGACGGGAAGGATGCAGAGGACCTGAGGAAGGCGATCCTCGCGAGAAAGACAAGCTTCGCAGGAGAGCCAACTCCTCTGAAAGATCTGATATGGATGACGGTGAACGTGACCGTTGAACTGTGGCGAGTCCTTGGCCTCTCTTTGCTAGGAAGGCAGGTCCTCGACGGGACCGAATGTTCTCTCGTCGTGTCGAGAATGAGAACGATCAGCAAGGTCGTCGCGCTGATGGGCGCGACTGCTTTCCTCGTACCGCCCGCGCCGGCACTGGCCGGCATATTGGGCGATGGGATCCACCGGTCCAGATCACGGTCCAATTTCGCAAGAATAACTCACGATGCGAAGTTGGCTCCATGAGCTGGCAGGGGCGAAGGTCATCTGTGGTTCTGTTGCATTATCGGGTGGTGACATCTAAGTCACTCCAACAACGCCACTCGTTCCATTCGGCTCCGACCGTGCGGCCATCGCTGGCTCGTATAGGATCATCATCACGTCATGCTGGAACGCGCCGGGGTCGAACCGTAGACCCCCTGCCATCCCTTTCGAGATGGCTGTTTGCAGCAGGTTGATGCTGGCGTTTAGGTGCCTGTCCATATGCCAGCCGCACTCGCACGCGAACTCCGCGCCCATTCGGGAATGTTGTATTCTCCCACATGTCGGGCACGTTCTGCTGCTGTTCCTCGGATCGATCTTGACCACTGGGATGCCTTTCCATTGTGCTTTGTACTCGATGATCTGATGGAGCTTCCTTCTCGGCCACTTGCTAAGGCGCCGATTCAGTTCCTTGTTCCTTTTCGGCCTCATTCCCCTCAGGTCCTCGAGGATGATGGCAGATTTTCGCTCCTCCGCGAACTTCAGGACCGAGTTCGCTACCTGGTGGAGCCTGTATTCGACCCGGTGGTGCTCCCTCGCTCCCTCTCTCCTGCAGAGGGTTCTCGAAGTACGTCTATCGTGAGCCTTCTTCTTCTGGAGCCTCTTACGCCTGTCGTGATGCCGCTGCTGGATGATGGCGACTTCGGGGAAGTCCGCTTTGACGGCCTTGGCGACATCGCCTTCAACGAATATTCCGTCAAGGCTCCGCTCGTTCGTGTCGAGCGAGAGAGCAGATTCGGGCGCAAACGGCTTTGGAACATCCTTCCTGAATGCCACTATGACTCGATCCGGAAGGACGGTCAGAGATCCGAGGGAGAGGGACATGTCATCCAGATACTCCCGATGATACTGGCTAACGACGAGCCTAAGCTCGACATGGCACCCAGCTCTGATCGGAAGATCGATGACCCCTGACTTCCGGTCGAGCTTGTACGCTTGGTTCTCTGCTTTCATCATCAGGCGTTTGACAAACGGGATCCTGGAGGTGACACCTTTCCGAATGCGCCTGCGATGGTTCTTCAGGGCGCTCCCAGCCACCTCGAACGCCGATACCAGATGCTGCGCATACATCCTTCGATGTTGTTCGCGGAAATCCTTGTATGCGATCTTGACGAGGGCGTTCCTCGATGTGACTCGCGCTTGAAGGCCTACTCGGATCGCGTTGTTGACGGCCAACCTGAAGTCTTCGAGCAGTAACTTCGCTTCGGATGGAAGGTCCGACGCCAGATAGAAGACGACTCCCTTGACCAGCATCTCTTCCTTGACGACAACTGGCATATAATGCATCTCTGACTACATGTAGCTCCTTGAAGCCGGCTTCCGTGTCTTCAGGCGGCTTCACCACCCGAATTGTTCCAGAACCGTCATCTGTCAAGGAAATCGGATAGATTCTTCGACATCAACTTCGCCATCAGGTTCAGGTTCGTGTCGCGATCGTACTTCTTGAGGGCTTCGCCAATCGCGTTGGCATCATCCTGGAAATCCTCCACATTCCTGATCAACTCTGGGAATGCCCTAGTGGCCTCGTCGACTATGACGACTGTCGACGCACGTGATGTTCTTGACATAGGGTTCAGATCGATCGCGACGGTCTTCTTGCCCATCTTGGCAAGAGCCTCCGCTCTGTCGCCATCCTCAAGAGGTATCAAGACAACGTCTGCCGAATAGATGCCATCCTTCGAGCATAGTCCGCGCATGTGCTCAAGACCAGGTATCTTCGCGTCGGGGAGGAAGCCGAGGACACCTTTGGCACCGTGTTCCACGAGCACGTTCTGTATTTTCGAGACGCGCTCATCGGTTCTGTGGAACAGACCAACCTCGATTCGGGCGTGGGCGACCTCTGAGAGGCGGACGATTTCGCGGGGACAGAGAGCCGCGACATTGCCATTGACAGATATCACGGGCCTCTTGGCCCTGAGAAGGATGGCTGCGGCGGCCCTCGATGCGATCCTGGACTCCTTCGTGGTGCGCTCGCCGAGAAGATAGTCGAACATCTCTCCTCGGCCATGAGCGATGAGCCCCTGCGGTACTACCACGCCGTTGCGGAAACCTTCGACCAGTCTCTCGCGTAGCATGAGGGAAGCGTATCTGGGGTGCGACTTTGGAATGCCATTCATGCCTTCAGCAACCGTGCCAGGTCGCCGCCAGAAGGGCGCCCTACACCCCCTGGAGTGGCACTCGAGGCTTAAATACCTTGAGGGAAACATTATATATATGATTTGACATAGAGCGCAAGACACAAACTATATATAGAATTTGGTGAGCACGTTGCGTCTTCTCGGTGTCGTCCAGGACATTTCGCACGACGGGAAGCTCATCGTCAAGGCTAGGTTCGCACCGAATTTGAAGGAGCTTGTGAGGGATAATTTGAAGGGGGAGGTTGGAAGGGTGTCGAAGATCTTTGGCCCCGTCCGATCACCTTACGTAGCGATTGAACCGCGAAAGGAACTGAAGACCCTTGCTGTGCTCGGCAAGGAAGTCTATGTTCAACAGGAGAGGGAGAATGGCAAAGGTAAGAGAAGAGATTGAACAGGTCGAAAGATGCCCTGAGTGCAACAGCTCTCACCTAGTGAGAGACTACGAACGTGGAGAACTTGTGTGCGAGGACTGCGGCATTGTCCTCGACGACCAGCTGATAGACCAAGGCCCCGAGTGGAGGGCCTTCGACGTGGAGCAGGGGGAGAAGAGGGCCAGGACAGGCGCTCCGATGACGTACACGATACACGACAAGGGTCTCTCGACTGAGATCTCCTGGAAGAACAAGGACTCGTACGGGAAGAGCATCCCGACGAGGAACAGGGCGCAACTCTACAGATTGAGGAAGTGGCAGCGCAGGATCAGAGTGTCCAACGCCACCGAGAGGAACCTCGCGTTCGCATTGAGCGAACTCGACCGGATGGCCTCTTCGATGGGACTCCCGAGGAACGTCAGGGAGACCGCGGCCATGACCTACAGGAAGGCCGTGAACAAGAACCTGATAAGAGGGAGAAGCATCGAAGGAGTCGTGGCGGCTTCCCTATACGCGGCCTGCAGACAGTGCAACGTCCCGAGGACGTTGGACGAGGTCGCGAACTCATCGAGAGTCGGAAGGAAGGAGATCGGCAGGACTTACAGGTTCATGACCCGAGAGCTCAAGCTCAAGTTGATGCCGACGAAGCCCCAGGACTACGTGTCCAGGTTCTGCTCGGAGCTGAAGCTTTCTGGCGAGGTGCAGTCCAAGGCGGCTGAGATCCTGAAGGACGCGGCCAAGAAGGAACTGACTTCTGGCAGAGGCCCGACTGGTGTTGCGGCCGCCGCGATCTACATCTCCTCGATCCTCTGCAACGAGAGAAGGACGCAGAGGGAGGTGGCTGACGTCGCTGGTGTGACAGAAGTCACCATCAGGAACCGCTACAAGGAGCTCACGGAGAAGCTTGGAATAGAAGTCCAGCTCTGATTTCCGCATTTCAAACCCCTTCCCATCATCATGTTTTTCGATTCAGTAGATGCAATACATATTTGTCCCACCCGGACGTTCTGCGACTTGGGTAGTACCTTGATCAAGATAGGGATCAACGGTTTTGGAAGGATAGGCAGGAACGTCTACAGGGCCGCGCTCGAGAACAGCGGCCTTGGCAAGGACTTCGACATCGTCGCCGTGAACGACATAGCGCCCATCGACTCGCTGGCGTACATGCTCAAATGGGACTCCATCTACGGCAAGCTGGACAAGACTGTCAAGCTAGAAGGGACCGCGATCAATGTTGGCGGGAGGAAGCTCGAGATCACGCAGGTGAAGGACCCCGCTGAGATACCGTGGAAGAAGTTTGGGGCCGAGGTCGTGATCGAATCGACCGGCCTTTTCACGGAGAAGGATAAGGCCGCGAAGCATCTCACAGCAGGAGCAAGGAAAGTCCTGATTTCCGCTCCTGGAAAGGATGTTGACATCACTCTAGTACTCGGCGTCAACTTCGAGATGTACGACAAGGCAAAGCACAATGTGGTTTCGATGGCGTCGTGCACGACCGGCAGCCTGGCACCGCCGGCGAAAATCATCAACGACAAGTTCGGGATCGAGAAGGGCATGATGACGACGATCCACGCATACACTGGGGACCAGAAGCTCATCGACATGCCGCACAAGGATTTCAGACGCGGCAGGGCAGCCTCTCTATCGATCATACCCACATCGACTGGCGCGGCGAAGGCGATCGGAGAGGTCATACCAGCCCTCAAAGGGAAGATGAACGGGTTCGCGCTCAGGGTGCCGACTCCGTGCGGGTCCGTAACGGACCTCAGCTTCACGACGAAGCAGGAGACGACCGCGGAGGAGCTGAACAAGGCGCTGAAGGATGCGGCCGAGGGCAAGATGAAGGGGATCATGGAGTACTGCACTGAGCCCATCGTATCCACAGACATCATCGGCAACCCGCATTCCGCCGTTATCGACTCTCTCTCGACCATGGTCATCGGCGGCAAGGGCAACTTCGCCAAGATACTCTCCTGGTACGACAACGAATGGGGATACTCGAACAGGGTCGTGGAGCTCGCCCAGAAACTGCTGTAGATCGCTGGCCATCCTGGGTTGACATTCGATACAAGCCGCAGTGGAAGGCCTGAATCAACTAGGGCCTGTACCTACTGATGCTCACGTACTCGACTTCCTTCTCTGAGACTCTTCCCAGAAGTATCTCCTTCTTCACGCCATGGGCAAGGCGAACCGCACGGCTGACTTCAGGCCACATGGTCTTGAATTCCTTGGGGACAGCGTGCACGAGATACCTCGCATGCTGTTTCGCAGGGTCTCCTTCGTACGCCCGGAAGTGCGAGCCGTACTTGAACCCCGTCTTCACGATGAGGCCCTTGCCCTTCATGTCCTTGAATGCGTCGAGACGCAGGTCGAAATCGGGCTGGAAGCTGCGGGCGCGCTTCTTCAGAGCGGCGGAGGTCACTGGACGGTTGGTCTTAGAATCGGTCAGTTTGAGAACACCGATATCCACGAGGAATGCCGCCTCGATGAGCGAGAGCTGAAGGGTCGGCCCGATCATCTTCCCGAAGAAGTGGCCTCCGTGCAGTGCTCCCGCGCCATCTCGGTCGGCGACGAGAACGCGATCGGCCATGAGCAAGCCATCGACGCTAGAACTGAGGTCTATGGCGCCCACCCTTCCTCTAGGAACGACCCGCTTGACATCGTAATATGTCACGTCGCTTTCCTCGTCGACAACGGCCAGCAGCAGCTTCTTCCGGACATCGGCAGTCCTATCAAGATCCTCCAGCAGCATGGCGAGGTCGAATGTCCGCCGCTCGGAAATGGCTGAGACCCACCACTTGCTGGGCGTCTTGTTCGGGGTGCCGCCGCGAGGGAAAACCCTGAAATCGAGGGGGGGCTGACCCAGCTTCACGACATAGCCCCTTGACCTGAGCTCTCGATAGACCAGATAACGTATCTCGAAGCCTTCGGAGTTCTTGTGCGCAAGCCTCATCAGGTGGCTGGCATCTTTCTTACCTCCGTCGGATTCGACCTCCAGCCTGCCCGATTCCACGAGGTAGATGGCCTCCATCAAATCCAGTTTCAGAGGACCGCCTGACTGGGGCACTCCATAGTACCCCTTGTTGTGTATCTGGCTCGCTTCGGACTGATCCTGGACGATGACATGCGTTCCGTGGAGTTGCCCGGTCATTCGTGCGCCATATTGTGATTGATGGTTATTACACTAGTTCATCGGGCCAACAAACTCGGGCTCGTCAGCCTGGTGTTCCTGCCACCTAGCCAGCTTCCCGAAACCCCTGAATTCAAATGCGCAATTATTATATAGAAGCGCTAACATAATCAATTGTCCGAGGTTCGAGACTCGCCTGATCCAGAGTCGAACGGCCTGATCAAGAGTAAGGAGTTGAGGATCACGAGATCTCGCGCTATTCGGTGGTTGTCATGGCAGAAAAGAAAGAGAAAATCCTACGCGTCGTCCAGGCCAAGTCATCCGACGACGGCAAGGGGATAGCTAGAGTCGACCCAGCGCTCATGAAGATCCTTCAGTTGAGTCAGGGCGACACCGCGATCGTAGAGGGCACGAGAGCAACCGCTGTAACGGTCTACACAGGCTACCCTGAGGATGAGAACCGTGGGACCGTCAGGATCGATGGTTCGACGCGCAAGAATGCGGGCGTCGGCCTCGACGAGAAGGTTTCCATCAAGAAGGTCGTGCCGAAGCCAGCGACCAAGGTCACGCTCGCACCCACTCAGCAGCTCAAGATCATGGGAGGGGAACAGTACCTCGTCCAGACGCTCGAGGGCCGCCCGATCGTGAAGGGCGACCTGATAGAGGTCAACATAATGGGGAGGAAGTTCGACCTCGTCGTTCAGAGTTTTCAGCCGGCGTCGGAAGCCGGTGTGATCCAGAGCTTCACAGAGGTCAAGCTGAGCGAGAAGCCTGCGAAACAGGAGGTCGCCAAAGGCCCGAAGGTCGCATACGAGGACATCGGCGGCCTGAGGGATGAGGTCGACAAGGTGAGGGAGATGATCGAGCTCCCCCTGAGGCACCCCGAGCTCTTCGAGAAGCTCGGCGTCGAGGCTCCGAAGGGCGTCCTCCTCCACGGGCCCCCGGGTACTGGCAAGACTCTTCTGGCCAAAGCGGTGGCATCCGAGACGAGCGCCAACTTCACATCGATAGGCGGCCCGGAGATCATGAGCAAGTTCTACGGCGAGAGCGAGGAACGCCTCAGGGAGATATTCAAGGAGGCCGCCGAGAACGCTCCGAGCATCATATTCATAGACGAGATAGACTCCATCGCTCCGAAGCGAGACGAGGTCACGGCGGAGACCGAGCGCAGGGTCGTGGCGCAGCTCTTGGCTTTGATGGACGGCTTGGAAGGCAGAGGAAAGGTCGTCGTGATTGGAGCTACGAACAGGCCGAACGCGCTAGATCCCGCAATCAGAAGGCCTGGAAGGTTCGACAGGGAGATCGAGATAGGGATACCCGACAAGGAAGGGCGTCTCGAGATAATCGAGATCCACACGAGGGGGATGCCTCTGGCTGATGATGTTGATCTTGTTCAACTGGCAAACATGACCCACGGCTATGTTGGCGCAGATCTCGCGGCTCTGGCAAGAGAGGCTGCCATGCGCGCATTGAGGAAGGTGCTTCCAAGCATAGACCTCGAGGCTGAGACCATACCGCTCGATGTGCTGAACAGCCTCCAAGTCACCATGGGCGACTTCATGAGCGCATATAGGGAGATGCAGCCATCGACTCTCAGAGAGGTCCTGCTCGAGACGCCGAACGTCAAGTGGGAGGACGTCGGCGGGCTGGAGCAACCCAAGCAGGTGCTCATGGAATCCGTCGAATGGCCGCTCAGATACGGCGCGCTGTTCAAGCACATGAACGCGACACCGCCGAAGGGAATACTCCTCTACGGGCCGCCCGGAACGGGAAAGACGCTTCTCGCAAAAGCTGTCGCGACCGAGAGCCAAGCCAACTTCATATCGGTCAAGGGACCGGAGTTCCTGTCAAAGTGGGTCGGCGAGAGTGAGAAGGCTGTGAGGGAGACCTTCAGGAAGGCCAGGCAGGCGGCTCCTTGCGTGATATTCCTTGATGAGATTGATGCGATCGCGCCCGTGAGAGGCAAATCAAGCGACTCGGGCGTGACGGAGAGGGTGGTCAGCCAGATCCTGACGGAGATGGACGGCCTTGAGGCGCTCCACAACGTGGTCGTCATAGCGGCCACCAACAGGCCCGACATCATCGACCCGGCCCTTCTCAGAGCCGGGAGGTTCGACAGGCTCGTCTTCATACCGCCACCGGACTTGGAAGCGAGGAAGGAGATACTCAAGATCCACACCAAGGGCAAACCTCTCGACAAGGACGTTGACCTGGACAAGCTAGCCGCGAAGATGAATCATTTCAGCGGAGCGGACATAGCTGCCGTGTGCAACGAAGCCGTGATGCTCTCGATAAGAGACTATGTGCTCGAAGGCGGGGACCTCGACCAGGACAAGATCAGCAGGCGCAGGGTGAGCATGAAGTACTTTGTGAAAGCCCTGGAGAATGTGGAGCCGATGAGCGAGGACGACCTCAAGAAGTACGAGAGACTGTCCTTGAACACCATGTACAGATGATTGACATCAGATGCAATCTTAAAATCGGATGACGCGATATGTGATGGGAGACGAAGGAAACCGATGGTAGCGAAAAGGGAGGAGCTGATTTCTCGGATACGGGAAACGCTCGGCAAGAGCGGTTTCTTCGTCTCGGATCCGCACAACATAAGGAGCATCAGCTTCGACATAATCGCCCGAAGGGACAAAGAACTCCTGATCATCAAGGCGCTCTCGAACATCGATTCCCTCTCGAGCGATGACGCCGAGGAGCTGCGCATTCTCGCGAGCGCCCTCACCGGCAGCCCGATGGTCATAGGGCTTCATTCCAGCTCCGGAAAGCTGGACGGCGGCATTCTGTACTCCAGGTTCGGCATACCGATCATCTCCGAGGAGACATTCCACGAGCACATGCTGGAAGGGGTGCCGCCTTTCGTCTACGCTGCCCCTGGCGGGCTCTATGTCCGGTTGGACGGCGAGACGCTCAAGAGGATCCGTCAGGAGAAGAACATCTCGCTGGGAATGCTGGCCGAGATTGCCGGCGTTTCAAGAAAGGCCATCCAGATGTACGAGAGCGGCATGGGAGCCATGATCGAGATAGCCGCGAAGATAGAGGAGTACCTGAACGAGCCGATAGTCATGCCGCTCAACCCGTTCTCGTACACCAAGGAGATGGCAAGGACTCTCCGAACGTTCGATGATTTCAAAGGCCTCAACAGAGAAGTATTCGAGATGCTCAGGGAGATCGGCTACTCGGTGGTACCGACCATCAGGTGCCCGTTCGACGCGTTGGCGAGCGAGGAGGATGTCCTCCTTCTGACTGGGATAGAGGACAACCCCAGCATGACCGCGCGGAAGGCGAGGGTTGTTGGCAACATATCCAGAGTTACTGAGAAGAAGTCGGTCATATTCGTCAGGCAGGAGACCAGCATCGAGGCGATTGATGGCACGCCCCTGATAACCAAGGACGAGCTACGAAGGGCAGACGATGTTGATGACGTCCTCGAGCTCATTCTTCAACGCGAGAAGAGAAAGAAGGCGTGACCTTGGAGAAGTTGAAGGTAGACGGCTGCACGGTCCATATCCTCGGAGTCGTCAAAGGACTGAAGTCCGAGACCGAGAAAGTGCGGAAGGCCTTCGAGGAGACCAAGCCGGATGTTGTTGCGATATCCCTGTCCAGAGAGGAGGTCGAGGGATTGAAGAACATACCTGATGACTATGAACCTGAACTGTCCAGGTACGATGAGATCTATGCCGAAGGGCTTGGCAGGTTCGGCGAAGTGGCTGCTCCTCCTCCCTGTTACGTCGCGACCCTGGAGCTGGCTCAGCATGAGGGCATTCCCCTGATACCGGTCGACATGGACGAACAATCGTACACGGATCTCTATTGCGCGGTGGTTCCCGGAACCGCGCTGTTCAGGCACTCCACGAGGACATGGCTCCTGAAGAGGAGGACTTTCAGCGACGACAGCCCTGAGAAGTTCGTACTGGCCTGGGACAAGGCCGTGAACAACATGGAAGGGTTCAAGATCATAGAGAGCAGACGGGCGCAGGCGATGGCGAAGGGTATCAAGGAGGCATGCGCTGGATCGAAGGATCTCTTAGCGGTGATCGAGCTCGAGAGAGCGGCCGATGTGCTCGATATCCTGAGAGAAGAAGCCTAGAAATAGTGTTTTGAAGGGGTTTAGGTATCGCCTTTTTGCCGGCGAGATCCTGAATCTTAGTCCACGATTGTAAGGTTCGCAGCCACCACGATGTCGACCCACGGATCCTTCGCCTGCCCGACCGGCGTATCGATCAGCCAGCTCTTCACGCTGAAGTACCGCCAATACGTGCCCGAACCGTTCCACAGGTTCATGTAGAACCCTATGTAGGAGTTGAATGTGGATGGGTTTGTGAGGTTCGTAACGAGTATGTCGGAGAATCCGTCACCGTTGATATCCACTACATCGAACAATGTGGGAGCGAGGCCCGTGAAGAATCCCGTGCCGACTTTGGTTGCCGAGGAGACAAAGAACGTTGACGTGGCACCAGGGAATGGAGCTCCTGCGGCAAACTGCGTGGTCAGAAGCACCCAAGATGTGGTATAGTTGTACACATTCCAGAGCGAGTTCTTGGCAACGACAATCTCCAGGAAGTGGTCGCCTGCTGGATTCTCATTGACACCATCTATCGACCCGATCCTTACGCATGTGTAGCCTGTGGTTGCCGGCACGACATTCTGGCCAACATAGCCGGAGAACAAGTCCGTGTATACGGCTGCCATGTCAACTTCGATGTAGTCCGTAGGCACGCCGCTTGAGCTCATCGTATTGGAGTCGGTGAATCTCAGGTACAATACCTTGTTCTGAACGCTTGATGGCAGCGTGAAGTTGTACCATTTCCACGAAGTGCTGTCTATCGTGATGACTGGTATGTAGGTCGTGCCGTCGGTCGAAATCCATGCATAGAACACCTCGCTGGAAGACCCGCCGCTCGCACCGATTCTTGCGACAACCGTGAGCTGCTGGTCGGGGGTATTGGCGAGCTGCTGGAACTTCATAGTTGTGACAAGATGGCCAATTTGCCCGGCTCCTGTGCTGTTCTCTGAGAACTGGACGGCCACATTATCCACCAGTTGGGTATTGGACACATTGTTGGCGGTCTTGGCGCCTTGCCCGACCACACAGCCACTGGAACCATACGTAGCATCAAGTACCTTCTTGGTGCCTCCGGCAGCAGTCCAGTAGTTCACATTCACTCCGTTAGCGCCACCCGAGAACGCCAAGGTAGTGTCCGCAGTGGCAATATCAAGCCGGCCGTCATTGTTCACGTCATCGATGTCGAAGTCGACGCTAGTTCCGGTCGATACTGCATACGTGCCCTTCTTGTCGGTGGTTCTGTCGGCCCACAGGGCTTTGTCGAAGAAGTACTTCAGATCGTAGACATAGATCTTGCCGCCGGCCAGAACAACCAAATCTGCCCGACCGTCGCCCGTCATATCCCTAAGATCGATCTTTGATATAGTCGAGCCTCCCCAGCCACTTGGAGCGAAGATCCAGCCGGTGGAGCCGTATGTCGTGTTGTATATCACGACTTGGCTGTTGGAATTGCTGTATGCAAAGTCATCGTGTCCATCTCCATTCACATCGCCGAAGGCGATCCATGAGACTCGGGACGCGTACGCATCCGGTCTGGAAATCGCACTTCCAGACTGCCATGTGCCGAACGTGTTCAAAGTGTTCTGGAATAGCATCAGCTGGTTGCTCGAGGCCATGCCCGCCAGGAGATCCTTGGCACCGTCGCCGTCGATGTCGCCCACTGCCATTGCCGTGACAGTGTAGTCTGTGCTAGAGCCAGGAGTGCTCTCCGACTTCCACAGGACTCTTGAGCCGAACAGGTTACTGTTCTGTATGTAAAAGGCGTACTCTCTCGTGTTGAAATTCCCGTTGCCTTCCGCCATTCCGGTCGTGCCGGCGAAGAAGTCGGCACGGCCGCCGGCGCCATTGATGAAGACCTGCTCAGACAGCGAATACATCCCTTCATTCGAATCGTTCAGCTTCGAGATGAACAAGCTGTAAGTGTTGTTGCCGGCCCGCCACTGAACGCCATTGTTGAGTCTTAGGTCTATGCTGAAGTTGTAGTAGTAAGAGGTGCCGCTGCTGAATTTTCCGATCGAGCTGATCATGGCTCCTGCAGGAGGTACACCATAGAGCTCCGCGTTCTTCGCGCCGTCCGTGATCCGCACCTCGGCCACGCTAGGAGCCGCCGGTAGTGTGTCCGTATCTTGCACTTGCACAGCGACATATATCTTGTACTTGTCAGACGAGGAGACCTGATACGGCTTCGATGATACATTGCCCCATGGAACGGTATGACCGGAGTCCTTGAACAGGAAGATCTGCGGATAGAACGTGATGGGTGAACTCGAATCGGTGATAAAGATCGTCTTGTCACCTCCATACGCACGCTGAGGGTCACCAGTGCTCGGTTGATTCTTCAGCGATATCTCAAGCGAATACGCACCGGCTGGCAAAGGCGAGGTGTTGAACTGGCACTCGTAGAGGTATATTCCGCCGCCGCCGCTCATCGGATAGAACGGACTCGAGGCGGTGCTGCTACCGTTGAAACGCGGGGTTACTGACAGGCCGGTCCTGATGTCTATCAGCGTCAGCTTGTTCTCAGTGAGGATGTTGGCCATGACCTTGCTGGCGAACCTGACAAAGACATATTGATCCTTTGCGAAGCTCGTCACTGAGATAGATGTCTCGGCAATGCCCCTCGGGGTGCCATTCAATATGCGCTCTCCGAATATCCCGATGCCCTGATTGTCATAGAACCACTTGATGTAGGTAGGCAGGAAGCTGTCCCCCGCCGGCGGCTGCTCTTGCGGGTTGATGTCCTGGTACTGGATATCGACAGGCAATTGCAGGATGGACATCGTGAAGGATGAGATTGATTGGTGGCCATGGTTGTCCCAGGCATGTATGAAGATGATCCTTCCATCCAGGTCCGATGCACTCAGTTCCCGGCCGAGAATGTTCGTGAAGTCCCACTGGTAAGTGTCGCCGTTCGGGGTGTAGTCCGTCCTGTGTTGAGAATAGGATGTCAACTTGTCCGTCTCCAGCTGAGAACTGTCTATCCATATTCCGGGAGTCGTCATGTTGAGATCGCCATCGGGGTCAGTAATCGTGACGAAGAGGCTGAAATTCTGCCACTCTCTGACCGGATCGGCAGTCGGGGTTTGGTTGTCCGAATCGACATACCTCTGAAGTATGTTCGGAGCATTCCCGCTGGTGCCACCTGTTACCTGGCTCGACCAGATGGCAGACTTCTTGACCATGTCGACCACTGTGACGGCTATCTTGCTGGAATAGGATGAGGTCGAGAGGGTGACGGCCCATACAACACCTGTCGTCCATGTGGTTGTCCCCTTCAACCCGAGTATCGGATTGGACAGGTCGTAGCGTGTGTTGACGCCGTCGACCTCGACCAATGCTATACAGTCCTTTGCCTTGATGGAGTCTCCACCAGTGTGAGTGACGGTCAAGTTGGCCTTGGTCCCCAGGGACCAGAAGGTCACCTTCGCGGCGAAGTCCGCCTTGGTCGCCTGCTCAGGGACGGGCATCTGTTGCACGAACGCCATGATCCCGCTGAACAGGGTGACCGTGATCATGAGAATCAGGATGTTGCCGATGATCTCGGATACACCGAACTCGCTCCAAGCCTTCTTCTTCCTAAGTTCCAAATCCATATGGTCAGTCCTCCGGGGAGAGAGAACATTCTGCTATTGTCCGTTTCAACGTGTTGGACCGTATATAAACGTGTTGAGGTCATTACCAGCTACCAGCCGAAGATTTCACGGACATTGCGAGCCGCGGAAAAACCATCACGATTATATAAGCACAGGGGCATCATACGAACCGATGCCAGAGCCTGGCCAGCTCAACGTGAATGACAGGGTTCTCCTCCACCTTTGCAGGTTTGCAGCGGACGTTCCGCCTGAAGAGTATCCCGCGGATTGCACGCAGGCCGGGATAGCTGTCGCCGTGGGGATATCACGCACGCACGTCCCGCGCGCTGTGAGGGGACTTATCAAAGACGGGTTGGTCACCGAGCTCACCGCGAGAGTCAAAGGGCATGACAGACGCATGAATGTGTACGCGGTGACGACGGAAGGCTTGAACAATGTAGATCGGCTGTGGAAAACCCTGTTGACACTCTCATACCCCGTTCTAGGCGACGGCAAGACCGCCGATATGACGGGCAAGGACATCGAGGAATCTGTCGGAAGGAAGAGGGCAATCGCAGCGATATCACAAATGCGGGACGGCATCGTTCGGATCAACGAAACGCGGAGGGCTCCGGTCAGAGAGCTGAAGGAAGCGCCCGCCATCGAGGCATTCTACGGTAGGGAACCCGAGCTGAAGTTCATGGACGACTTCATGGACTCAGACGCGAAGGTGCTTGTGGTTCTCGGCAACAGAGGGTACGGTACCACTGCACTCACGAGGAAGTTCATAGAAGGTCAGGAGGAAGAGGATGTACTTTGGGCGGCCCTGACCCCTGAAACCACGGCAAAGGAGCTGGAGAGCAAGCTCATCGATTTCGGCAAGAGGGTCGGGAAGGATGTCACAACCTTCTCCGAAGTGCTCGGACTGGGGAATGCCATCCTTGTCTTCGACGACTACTTCTCAGCGAGCGACGACCTGGTCGAGTTTTTCGCGGACGCGATAGACAACGCCAAGGATGCCAAGATAGTCATCAGCGCAAGGCAGGAGACGCCGGCCTACAGCTGGTTCTACCAGAAGAAGCATGTCGATTCCGGGACGGTCCAGGAGCTGAAGATCAAGGGCTTGGACGAGAACAGCGCGAAGAGGATGCTCGGGAACGACAAGATCGAGAAGGACGCCTTGAGAAGGATAATGATGATGACGAGGGGGCAGCCGATGATACTGAAGTTGCTCAAAGAAGAGAACTTCAAGGAATTGAAGAAGAACACGGTCTTCACTTCGGAGGAGATCCGGTATCTCCTGTTCCTCAAGGACAAAACGCAGTAGCCGTGATCACCACTCGATACCTTCTCTCGCAGCGTGCCCGTCATCGAACGGATTCTTCTTGCTCTCGATTATTGAGACGTAGTCCGCATATTCGATGAACTCTATGGGGGCGTTCCTTCCGGTGAGCACGATCTCGGTTCCCTCCTTGCGGGACCTGAGAAGCGAAAGGACCTCCTCCGAGCTGATGAGGCCGAAAGAAACCGCGACGTTGACCTCGTCCAGCACGAGCATCTTGCAGTCGCCTTTTGTCAGGATGTCTCTTGCCAGTCTGAGCGCGTCTCTCGCGCAGGATCTGTCTCCCGCCGCTATGTGCTTCGGGTCGACGAACCAACCCGTCCCGAACTGCGCGATCTCTATTCCCCCGGCCTTCCTCGCATAGAGCACTTCACCAGTGGTCTCACCTGTTTTCAGGAACTGAACCACGCAGACCTTGAGCCCGTGACCCGCGGCCCTCATGGCCATGCCGAACGCTGCCGTGGTCTTGCCCTTGCCGGCGCCCGTGATGAGATGCACCTTGCCTAGGCCTTCGCTTCCAGACATCCAGACCAGGAAAGACTTGCTCATAGAAAAATGGTACTAACCGAAGACGTCCTCATGACGCCGCTGCTCGCCAGGCAAGGAAAACTCCCTCTCGAGAAGGCCGAGCTGCTGTGTCTCGAACGTCCTCGGATCGATGGGCACCAGCAGGAAGGAGCCCGACATCGCTACCTCCTCGTTGGTCAGTTGTATGGCCTTCATGACAGGGGCGAACCCGTTCTCCGTTATCAGATATTCGAGGCCGTCCAGTATGACCACCGAGCCTGGATTCGCCTTGATGAAGTCCGAAATGGTGCTGTGTATCTTCATCAGCCGCGTGGGCTCGAGGCTCATGATGCCGCCAGTCGGCTTCGACGACTTCGCGATCCACATGATGGGGCAGTCCAAGCTGTACAGCTGTTGCACCCGGTTCGGATGGGTGCGAGTAATGACTAACCCCCGCTTGCCCTCAGAAACGAGCTTCTTGAACACCTCGAACGCACGAGGAACTCCCTTGTCCGTGAAGAGATATGAGCTCCCGCTCTTGAGGGCTTGGTCATCTTCGCCATTCATGCAGTTTTCTTACCTCAGACCAGCCTGGACCGCAAGACCCTCGTCCGTGATGTCTATCAGCTGTCTTCCCGTTGTGTGCTTCGTCCCCCTCATCTTGAGGACTTCGAGGAACTTCCGTCTCACCTTCTCCTCTTCGGGATACGACAGCATCACGACGCCATCGACCATGTATGATTCCTGGCTGTGCGAAATGTCATCGTAAGACATCTCCGCGGTCACGAGAGTGAGGCAGTTGAAAGCCTTGAGGTACGCGAAGAGCTCGTGCATGAACTCCCTCGTCTCGCCGCGCCATTGAAGCATGTCCGTCATGGGCGTGATCGGGTCGATCACTATCCTCAGAGGCTGGAACTGCTCGATCTTCTTCTTGATGATGTTGAGCATGTCGCTGGGGTTCTTCATCAGCGTCGGACCGATGTCGATGAAGTTGACGACTCCTTTCTCCACCAGCTCTTGGCTGTAGAACGAGAACGAGGACAGGAATTTCTGTACGAGCCACTGAGGCTCTGAGATCGCGGTTATGTACAGGCTTTTCTCGCCCTCCCTCGCACCGTGGAATAGGCTCTGGACAGCGAGCGTGGTCTTCCCCGTACCGGGCTCACCAGCAACCAGGATCGCGGAAGGAAACGGGAAACCGCCCTGGAGCATGCCGTCGAGACCAGGTATGCCCGTGGTCTTACGGGTCATCTCACAACACCTCCGTGTCTATGACAAACACGCACTTGTCATCTCCCTTTGATGCGCACTTGCGCTCGTGACAATAGACGTCCTTCCCGGACCTCTCCTCGAAGACCTTCGCAAGCAGGCCTCTGAGCATGTGGCAGGTGGGGGAATCTGAGTTGGACACCTCGATCGAGCCGACGACGGTGATCGTGTCACCCTCGAAGTTGATGTCGGTGACCCAGCCTTCCTTGATCAAGGACTCCTTCAAGCGCAACAGCTCCGTCCCCGAAGTCCTGATGAGCCTGTCTCCTACGATTCGGCCGCTCCTGTAGAACATCCCGTGGGATGCGAAGGTCATGACGGTTTCGTAAAGCCTCTTTATCTCGACGAGCTCCTCCCTGCGGAGCTTTATGAAACGCTCTGGTTGCTCCATACAATCCACCTCAGTCCGGGGAGTCGTTTATCAATAAGTCGAGTATTATACCTTTTGGTATAAGTTCTTCGAGAACGCTGGCTGGCACGAGACAGTTTAATCTAGTTCCTGACTCTACCGAGTGGTCGTGATCGAGGTAGAGTCCAAGTACCGCTCCCCTGGCAACGACAAGGTCGAGAAGACACTGGCTCGACTTGGCGCGAAGAAGATATCCGAGGGCGTTATGGAGGACGTTTATTTCGCGCACCCTTCAAAGGACTTCGGCAAGACGGACGAAGCCCTCAGGCTACGCAAGATGCAGGAGCATTCTGAGCTGACTTACAAAGGTCCACGGATGCACACGCAGAACACGAAGGCCCGGGAGGAGATCACCCTCCGGACGGACAACCCGCTCGCAGTCCAAAGGATAGTCGAGAGACTAGGATTCAGAGAATCCTACAACGTCAGGAAGCGGCGCGTCAGTTATCTCTTGGACAAACTCAGGGTCGACGTGGATGATGTCGAAGGCCTAGGCGAGTTCGTGGAGCTCGAAGTGCTCACGGAATCGCCTGAGAGATCAGAACAGTTGCTCGAGACCGCGAGGAAAGAGCTTGAGCTTGAGAAGATAGAGCCCAAGACATATCTTGAGCTTCTGATAGAGAAACTTGCGACTAACAAAAACGTATGAAATGAAAATCATCAGGCGAGAGCCTATCTCGCCTGGAATCCTTCCGGCCGATCTACATCAAGCAATTGGATGAGGACTATCTCACAGTTTGTTGATCTTCTCGGTGACGAACGCCTTGATGGTCGGGTCGTCTGGGATCGTAATAGATTTCTTGTACTTCTCGCTTCCATCCGGAAGGAAGTAACCCCTGGACACTGAGATGAACTCGCTGTCCCCTTCGTCAGTGATTGCCTTCTTACGTGCCACTTCCAAGAAGTTGTTCTTCCCAAAGGGAATCTTCTCGGCGCTCAACGTTTCAAACCGTACCTTTGTTTCCTTCTCGTCGTCCATTCGGTTGCCTCCGCGAAGTAGGCGGCCCTCGAATATTGTCTCCCAATATAAACGTTCGTTGATGTAATCGCGGTTCTTCTGCCGCAAAGGGCCTGTCTGGACGTTGGCTCTATCCTGGATTTGTCCAGAGACTACGAGAACTTCAACGAACACCAGGTGCCAAGATGCCCTCCCGTGAAATGCGATAATGTAATATACAGAAGATAATCTAAGTGCGAACAGTGACAGATTATCAGCCGCCAGCTCCTGCTCCCCCAACAGACGAGGTATGTGCGGTCTGCGGGGCAGGCATTCCATCGACGGGGAATTACTGCCCGAGATGCGGCACAATCAAACAATCGAAGATGTACTCCGGCCTGCCTCCTGCGGGCAACAGGCGCACCTGGACTGGATCTCCATTTCAGTATCGGCCAGTCGTGAGGACCGATTGGCGCAAAGTGGGCAAATCCGTCTCTGCATTCGTGATGTTGACTTTCGTTGCGCAGCTGGTACTTTCAATCGTCGCGTTGTTCTACGGAATGAAATGGGTCGTGCCTGCGATCCTCGACGAGTGGCACGGGTTCGACTTGATCTTGATGACGCCAGTGATCATCAGGTTCCTCACCGTCTCCGGGTACTTCCTCTTGGTATTCTACTTCTTCCTGATTGGCGCCATAGTCTCGAGCTGCACGTGGATATTCGTGACAAGCATCCGAGGATTCTCGAAAGAACTGTCAATGACCGCGGTTTCGCGAGAGCATAGTCCGCTTTTCGAGACTTGCGGCCTGCTTTTTGCCACGGTGTTCTTCTCAGTCTTGGTGGCACTTCTGTTCAGGACCACCGCCGGTGACGAGCACAGCACCGGAACGCTGCAGGAAAACCTGTTCCTACTCGCAAACGCCTCGGTCTGGGAGGAATTGATTGTTCGAGTTCTGTTGATCGGCCTTCCGCTGTTGCTCGTGGACCTTCTCCGGAGGAACCGCAAGTACAAATGGCACTCCTACTTGCTCGGCGGTGGCTTCAAGCTCGGAACCCCTGAGGCGACCCTCATCATGGTCTCGGCAGCAGTCTTCGGCTATGCCCACTATGCGGGCGGCTGGGGCGCCTGGAAGATCATACCGGCCTCTGCGGCCGGACTCGCCTTCGGCTACCTTTTCCTCAAGTTCGGCTTGGCAGCCTCGATAATGCTCCACTTCGCGACCAACTATCTGGGAATGCCGATCGAGGTGTTCAATTCGACTGGCCTCAGCCTGATCACAGGACTGGGGATCCTCATTTGGCTTGGCTTCGGCGTCATATTCTTCTCGTACTACCTGACGAGGATAGGCGAATTCCTGACGGGGCAGAGGCTATTCGGTGCAAGTCAGGCACCGGTGCCGACCCCGTGGGTTGATCCAAGAACGCAGAACCCATTCATGCCGCCTGCATACGGTCCGTTCGAAGTCCGTCAACCCGGATGGAACCAGGGAGCTGCAGCGGACCCGAGTCCCCCTCAACACTATGGGTTCTCCGGAGGGTATGTCTGCTCCAGATGTGGGAACACGCAGGCGAGATGGGTTGATGGTAAATTCCAGTGTATGCGCTGCGGTCTCCTAACGTAGGAGTGCTTCTAGAACCCGCTTGCTCTGCGTACCGCTCTCCAGATCCGTCGACTCGATGATGATATTGCCTGTGTATGACTTCTTTAGGACCGAAGCGACCTTTGACAGGTCGGCGGAACCGTCATCGACCCTGTTGTGCTGATCCCACTGACCGTCGTTGTTGTGCAAGTGTACGTTCTTGAAACGATCGACGAGTTTGAGCATCTCGTCCATCTGTCCTGCGGTGTTTGCGTGACCCATGTCGAAGCATATGCCGAGTCCGGAGCCTTCGATGGCCTCGAGGAGCTCATCAGCATGAGTGCATGTCGCATTTATGTTCGCAGGGAGATTCTCCACAACGACGGTCACGGATTGGCCCGCGGCGTAAGCAGCTATCTCCTTCACGCTCTCCTTCGTCTTCTCGAGCGCCTTGGTTTTGTTCAGGAAGGCAATCCCTTGAACGAACCCTGGGTGGATCGTCACCAGAGGTATCTCGAGCTGTCTGCACATCATGATGGTCTGCTTGATCTCATCGACAGCGGCGATCCTCATCGGTTCATGAACGCTACCTATGTTCACATCGCTTAACGGAGCGTGAACCTGGAACCGCATACCGAGAGAGTCTCTACCATACCTCACATCATCCTTGATCAGTTCGAGCCTGTCCTCTCCCTCTGAGAGTATCTCCCACAGCTCGAAGCGTTTCGAGATGCTTTCGAGCATGTTAAGGAAAGGAGTCATGCAGAAAGTCGGGGAGCTGATGCCGATCATATGTGTTTCTCCATTCTTGTGCTCGGGGCAATGGAATCTATCAGTTCATCAATGTTGTCTGATACTATCGTGACTTCGATATCGCCGAGGGGGTGGTTCTCCTCGGAGAAGGAGACCTTTCCGATCGCAGCGACCTGCTTGTTCAACAAGAACGAGGTCGAATTCCCCTTCTGTCCCCGCCTCATGACCGCTCTGGCTGCGTCTCTTATCCTGTACCGCCTCAGAACATCTCGAAACGCGTCTATGGATGCGGATCGAGCGACGACAGGGTCGTCTCCATCGACCTCCGCGTCGGGAAACAATCTGGTGATTGCTTCGACAATCTTCCCCCTATCTTCGGTGGGAAAACATCTTGCGGACAGTCGGATCTCCACCATGTGCCAGCCATGCCAGAGTGGATATTTAACTCTGCGTCTCTCTGCTCGGGGTCCCCTCAGATGATGCTGTCTAGACGATGAATGGCCGCAGGCGCGGGGGATCGAATATTGCCAATCGACAAAGTTATTTATGCACGTCCGCGCTTGGATTCGAGGAATGAAGAAACGGATTCTTCGAATGTTTGAGGACAAGGGCATCCTTGTCGATCCAGACGCGTTGGACGCTTTGGCAGATTCGGCAGATGCCATGAAATGCGCCAATATCATCCTCGATGACCCGTTGCGTCCCCTCGTTCTCACAAGATCAGATGTGGAAAACTACCTCACATGCCAACCAGCACCCAAGCCTCCGGAGCCCATGTCTTCGAGAGATCGGCCAATCGGTGAAGAGGCGATCCGTGATGACGAGCCTCTCGAAGTGAAGATAGTCAAAGATATCACCGGAAACTCAACATGTGTCGGCAACTTGATTGACTTCGCCAAGCTTTTCAACGATAGATACACGACTCTGACAAAAATACTTCAAAGAAGAAGGGAGCTTTCTGGGTTGGTCTCGATCGCCAAGGCGAAGAAGGTTCAGCGTGACATCAGGTTCGTGGGCATCGTCAACGACATCCGTCAAACCAAGAATGGCCACACATTGATCGAGCTTGAGGATGAGGAAGATAAGATCCAGGTCATTCTGATGAAGGGGTCCAAAAAGGCGTCCGAGTCGTTCGTCAAAGACGAAGTGCTGGGCATCGTGGGTTCCTTGAGCAAAGACGGAGAGATTGTCATCGCCAAAGAGATCATTAGACCAGAGGTGCCCATCAATAGTGGGATGGTGCCCAACGGTTCGAATTCGATACTTGCTTTCGTCTCAGATATACACGTGGGGAGCACGGAATTCCTTCCGGATGCGTGGAACAGATTCATCTCGTGGCTAAACAAGGACCCGGCGGCAAAGCAGATCAGGTACATCCTCATGCCAGGAGACCTCGTCGACGGAATCGGCATATATCCAGGACAGGAGGACGAGCTCCTTATCGAGGACATATACGCCCAGTACGCCGAGCTTGCGAGGCTGGTCGCGATGATCCCTGCAAGGATCAAGATAATCATGATGCCCGGCAACCATGACGCCGTCCGACTGGCGGAGCCCCAGCCAGCACTTCCTACGGAATTGAGATCCATGTTCGAAGCGAGGACTATCTTCGTCGGCAATCCGTGCTATTTGGAGATCGAGGGCCGGACCATCCTTGCCTACCATGGCCGCAGCATGGATGACTTCATTGGCAGCATCAGGAACCTGAGCTATGGCAGGCCAGCGGAGATCATGAAGGAGATGCTGAAGAGGAGACACTTGGCACCGATATACGGCGAGCGGACGGCAATCGCCCCGGAGCAGAAGGACTACCTCCTCATCGACCGGGTCCCCCACATCTTCGTCACCGGGCACGTGCACGCATGCGCGATCGACGAGTACAGGGGCATCAAACTGATCAACGCGAGCGCGTGGCAGTCTCAGACCGGCTTCCAGCGGATGCACAACCAGACACCAGACCCGGCCAAGGTGCCGATGATCAACCTGGGGACCGGTGAGACGTGGGTCGAGGATTTCTCCAGCTGAATTGGGAAGCAAAAGGTTTGATATCCACTAAGCGAGATTGCCTGTCGTGCACGAGCTCGATCCGTTCTTCAAACCGAAATCAGTCGCGGTTATCGGCGCCACGCCGACATCTGGCAAGATCGGCAACATAATCATCGAGAACCTCTACAGCGACGGCTACAAAGGCAAGATTCACTTCGTTAACCCGAACTACAAGGAGATCCTTGGCATGCCCTGCTATCCATCCGTCCTAGAATGCCCAGGCGATGTCGGCATGGCGATCGTGGTCGTTCCTGCCAAGTTGGTCCCCGGCGTGATGGAGGAAATCGGAAGGAAAGGGATCAAGTGCGCAACCATAATCTCTGCTGGATTCTCCGAGGGCGACGCGGAGGGCAAAGAGCGGGAGAGGCTCGTTCTCGAGATAGCCAGAAAGTACAGCATCAGAATCGTAGGTCCGAACTCCCTCGGAGTCATCTCACCTCATGTCCGGATGAACGCATCATTCGCCAGAGCATCACCAATTGAGGGGTCGATTGCTTTCTTCTCGCAGAGTGGAGCCTTCTGCACCGCCGCGATAGAGTATTCTCTCGGAGAGATGCTGGGTTTCTCGGCATTCGTCAGCTCTGGTAACAAAGCGGATGTGGACGACGCGGACCTCGTGAGCTATTTCGCGAAAGATGAAAAGACAAAATGCATCGCGGCCTACATGGAATCGACAAGGAAAGGACCTGAACTGTTCCATGCACTCGACAGAGCATCCAAGAAGAAGCCCGTGGTGATTCTCAAGGCGGGCAGATCGAAGAGAGGCGCGAAAGCTGCGAGCTCCCATACCGGAGCACTGGCAGGCTCCGATGCGGCATTCGAAGCGGTTTTCAGACAGACCGGCGTCTACAGGGCAAGGACGATGTCCGAACTGTTCGATGCCGCCCAAGCGCTGGCCAGCCAACCACCCCTTGTCGGTGACGGGATCGCCATCGTGACCAACGCTGGAGGAATGGGAGTGATCGCCACGGACTATGCGGAGGACATGGGACTCGAACTCGCAGATCTCTCGCAACAGACTCTCGACGAGATCGGCAAGGCCTGTCCTCCGACCTGGAGCTGGGGCAACCCGGTGGACATCATCGGAGATGCGGACACTGCGAGGTACGCCAGCGTCCTGAAGGCCGTTGGTCAGGCGCCAGAAGTCAAAGGCATCCTCGTGATCGCTGCGCGGCAGGCGGCGACGAACCTATACGAGATCGCGAAATGGATCGCGATTACTTCGAAAATCAGCGGAAAGCCCACGGTCGCTTGTTTCGCTGGCATCGATGACCCTGAGTCGGAGAGATTCCTCGATTCGAGAGGGATCCCGGTCATGCCAGTCCCTGAACGCTCGATAACGGCATTGCACGCCCTATCGGTGAGAGGGAAGTATCTCAAGAAGAAGGGGCTAGTGAAGTCGGAGTCTGCGGACAAAGCTATGCCAGCAGATCTTTCATGATGAAATACAAGCCGATGCCGATGAACGCAAGACTGGATATGACTCCGAGCCAGACCAACTTGGCCATTTTCTCGCGATCGCGAAGAATGTCGATGAGAGCCACTGGCTCAAGCTCCTGCGGCCTTCGCAGATTTGTCCTTGATCCTCTTCAGTCTGAAGGTGTTGTCTCTCTCCATCTCTTCTAATCTGAACCTGATGAAGCGCTCGATCTCCTCCAGCTCAGGGATCACTCTGAATTCGAGGGCGTTCACCCGACGCTTCGTTCGTTCGATCTCTTCAAGTAGCTTCTTCATCGTAGTCTCAAGTTCGGCGGCCTTGACTATCGTCTCGACCAGCTTCTCGAACGCATCAGTCGCCTCGTCGATCCTCGGCGATGTGCCGATTATGCCGTAGCCTCGCTCGGTCAGGGGCGCGACGATCTTGCTCGACTTGATGTTCGGAACGACTACCCCCATGAGGTTCCTGCTGCTAAGTTGGATCTCCGGGTGTCCGGTGAGAGCGTACGATGCGGACCGCACCGCGATCACACCGTCGACCGCGCTTGCGATAGCTATCTTCTCGATCGCCTCCTTGAACCGCCTTGCTATCTCCATCCTCAGGTCCTTTGCCTGATCGAGTATCTTGAAGAACTCGAGTATGAGGCCGTCCCTCTTCAGCTTCAGGATCTTGTAGCCATTCCGGGTCAGCTTGATCTTCTTCGTGATCTCGAGCAGCTCTGACCGTGTAGGCTGTATCTCTCTCACTGGCATTCTCGTATCACTTCTTCCTCGCAGTCGGGTGGTACTTCTCGATCAACTTCCTGTCAATCTTGGTAAGCGAATCTATCGGCAATGAGGAAAGGAGCTCCCAGCCAAGGTCGAGCGTCTGATCGATGGTCCTGTCCTCGTCTCTTCCTTGCCTGATGAACCTGTCCTCGAAGGCGTCCGCGAAATCGAGGAACTTCCTATCCCTGTCGGAAAGGGCTTCCTTGCCAACGATCGCGACCAGGCCTCTGAGATCTCGGCCTTCCGCATAGGCTGCATACAGCTGGTCCGAGACAGGTCTGTGATCGTCTCTTGTCCGTCCTGGTCCGATACCTTGGCCCATCAGTCTGGAAAGCGATCGTTCGACTGCTATCGGCGGGAATATGCCCTTGCGGTGCAGGTCCCTCGACGCGACGATCTGGCCCTCGGTGATGTAGCCTGTCAGGTCTGGGATTGGGTGGGTGATGTCGTCACCGGGCATGGAGAGTATCGGGAACTGCGTAATCGACCCTTTCTTACCCTTGATCCTGCCAGCACGCTCGTACAGACTCGCCAGGTCCGTGTACATGTATCCTGGATAGCCTCGTCTGGCAGGGACCTCCTCCCTTGCCGCGCCGATCTGCCTCAGCGCTTCACAGTAGTTCGTTATGTCCGTGAGAATGACCAGCACGTGCATGCCCAGGTCGAACGCGAGGTACTCCGCCGTGGTCAGGGCGAGCCTCGGTGTGAGCATCCGCTCTATTGCCGGGTCGTCGGCGAGGTTCAGGAATACCACCGCCCGTTTGAGCGCGCCCGTCCTCTCGAAGTCTTTCATGAAGTACTGGGCCTCCTCGCTCGTGATGCCCATGGCGGCGAAGACGACCGCGAACTCCTCCTTCTTCCCGATGACCTTAGACTGCCTCGCGATCTGCAGGGCGATCTCATTGTGGGGGAGACCGGACCCTGAGAAGATCGGCAGCTTCTGCCCCCTCACCAGCGTGTTCATGCCATCGATTGACGAGATACCAGTCTGGATGAACTCCTGGGGGTTGTCTCTCGCCCACGGATTTATCGCAGCGCCGATGATTTCTAGCCGTTTCTCGGGAATTATCGGCGGGCCCTTGTCGAGCGGGTCCCCCGAACCTGTGAGGATCCTTCCAAGCATGTCCCTGGCCACCGGCATCTTGACCGTCTCGCCCAGGAACTTGACTCCGGATGCCTTGTCGATGCCGCCCGTGCCCTCGAAGACTTGAACGACCACGACCTCGTCGGATGTGTCGAGCACTTGCCCCCTCTTCATCGAGCCGTCCGGCAGGGATATCTGGACAAGCTCGCCGTATCCGACAGGTTCCGTCTTCTCGACAAATACCAGTGGCCCCGAAATCTGGTTTATTGTGTGATACTCCTTCGCCATCTGCATCACGCCCCCAGGCCCGCGAACTGCTTCTCCATCGCCGCGGTCAACGTCTTCAGATCCTTGTCGATGGTCTCCTCGAATTTCAGTTTCCCGAGATCCGATCTGCATTGAAGCGAGACGATCCTCTCAAGCGGAACCTCGAGAGATATCGCCTTCGTCGCGTGATCGGAGAACTTCCGTATGGCGTCCATGTACTCGTATTGCCTCTTGAGCGGACTGTATGTGTCCACGGGATGGTATGCGCTCTGCTGCAGGAAGAACTCCCTGATCATCCGCGCGACCTCAAGGGTCAACCTTTGCTCTTCGGGCAAGGCGTCCGAGCCGACCAGCTGCACTATCTCCTGCAGTTCCGACTCCTCCTGGAGGGTCTCCATTGCCCAAAGCCGGACCGCGTTCCAGTCCTCTGCGACGTTCTTCCTGTACCAGTCCTCAAGAGTCGTGTTGTAAAGGCTGTATGATGTCAGCCAGTTGATTGCCGGGAAGTGTCTTCTCTCTCTCAGCTTGGAGTCGAGTGCCCAGAACACCTTGACGATCCTCAGCGTGTTCTGCGTGACCGGTTCGCTGAAGTCACCGCCAGAGGGCGAGACCGCGCCGATGACGGATATCGAGCCGATGTTTCCGGAGTGCGTCTTGACGCGCCCGCACCTCTCGTAGAATTCCGAGAGCCTCGACGCCAAATATGCTGGATATCCTTCCTCTCCTGGCATCTCCTCAAGCCTGGACGATATCTCTCTCATCGCCTCCGCCCATCTCGATGTCGAGTCGGCCATGAGGGAGACATCGTAGCCCATGTCCCTGTAATATTCTGCAATCGTGATGCCCGTGTACACAGATGCTTCTCTTGCCGCGACAGGCATATTGGATGTGTTCGCGATCAGGACCGTCCGCCCCATCAAAGGCTTCCCTGTCTTGGGGTCCTCGAGCTCTGGGAATGTTGTGAGGACCTCGGTCATCTCGTTGCCTCTCTCCCCGCATCCGACATAGACGACTATCTGAGCATCGCTCCATTTGGACAGTTGCTGTGATGTGACCGTCTTGCCGGTCCCGAATCCACCCGGAATCGCAGCTGTCCCTCCCTTCGCGAGTGGGAACAGCATGTCCAGAACCCTTTGGCCAGTGACGAGCGGGATGTCGGGGAGCAGTTTGTCGACATATGGTCTGGCGTGCCTGACTGGCCAGGTCTGCATCAGCCTCAGCTTCTGGCCGGTATCCAGCTCGCCCACTTGATCCTCGACGGTGAACTCGCCCTCCGATATGCTCTTGACCTTGCCCTTGAAATTGATGGGCAGGAGAACCCTGTGTGTGATGTTGCCCTCGGGCACCTCGCCAATGATCGCGCCGCCCTGAAGGTCATCGCCCTTCTTCACGGTCGGCCTGAACTTCCACTTCTTCGACCTGTCGAGGCCTGGAGCCGTGACGCCTCTGGATACGAAATCGCCTTGCTTGTCCCTAAGCACGGGAAGAGGTCTTTGGACGCCGTCGTAGACGCTCGATAGCAAGCCCGGCCCGAGCTCGACCTGGAGCGGTGCGCCCGAATCAACGACCTCTTCTCCTGGTCTGATGCCGGACGTGTCCTCGTAGACCTGGATGATCGTCTTGTCACCGACTAGCTTGATGACTTCGCCCATGAGCTTGAGCTGGCCCACGAACACGACATCGTACATCCTCGGCGATATCCCCTTCGCCGTGACGACTGGTCCCGCAACCCTGCTTATCCTTCCCTTCGTCTTTTCCACCATATCGAACGCGCTCCCGTCACTTTGATTTGTAAAGGTCGATCCCCATCGCCCTTCGAATCTTATCTCTCATGTCGCCCTCTTCCAGGCCCACCGGGATGACGACCGGGTCGACGCTGTCCATCATCTTCGCCCGAAGCTGCGGTGGCAGCCTCTCTAGATCCTGTGTGTGGACCGCCAGTATGCCGACCTCCGGCTCGTCCATGACCTGCACGATCTTCTCTAGCAGGTTGTCCGGCGAGACGGCGTATACTTTCTTTATGCCGGCAAGCCTGAAGCCGACGACGAACTCCTCAGAGCCGATCACCGCGATCTCCACTTCACATCACCAACAGATCCTCGATCACTTTAGTCGAGAGGCCGCTCGCCTTCCCTCTCGCAATCACCCTGATATTGTCCACCTCTACCTTCTTACGCGTCATGTAGTTCACGATCGGCAGAACCGAGAGAGGGTAGAAGTGGGCGAACTTCTCGCTCGTGCCGATCAATGCCTTGTCCAGCGCAATCGTTATCTCAGAGAGCTTGCGGTCCGACTTGAACTGATCCAGAGCAGGCTTGATGGCGTCGTACATCGTGGACTTCTCAAGTCCCTCGATTATCTGGGTCAGGCCCTCACCCTGCGCGAGCCCGCGCAGACTGTCCATGTTCAACTCAATGCCTCCCGGGATGAGGTACTTCGCGATCTTGTCCTCGGGCGTTCGCTCAGCCTTCAGCTTGAGCAGGACTTTCAGGTTCGTCACATCGATCTCGCGCCTGATGAAGTCCCGGAGAAGCTTGTCAGCCGTGTTCGTCGGTTCGACATCTTTCAACAGGTCGTAGTACAGCGTCTTGTCCAAGTGATCCTCGAGCTGAGCCAGTCTTCCAGAGTCGACGACCTCTCTCACGTGCTCTTGAGTGATGCCTAGTGACGGCTCCCGCGAGAGCACGTCCATGATCTCCTGAATGGACTGCATCTGGATCAACGACTTCAGGTAGGCCTCTGAAAACGCTCCCGCGGGTACGAGCGTGTCCATGATCTCATCATCCTTGACTTTGGTAACCTTTCCTCTGAGAATCGTCTTGACGTTGAATGCGTCCCACCGCTTCAGATAATCCGCGACCATCTCGCGGAGGTGGCCTGTGGTGAAGGCGAGGATGGCAGTATAGGTCGAGGCGAGATTGCGGGTTACCGCCACCTCAACCAGGTTTGCCCCTGAGTACTTCGACGTATACCTAGCCATCTCGTCGCGGTACTGCGTCTCCCCTAGGAATCGGCCTAGCTCGTGCACGTCCATTACGAGAAGACGCGAATACGTGTCATGCGAGAGCAAGAATCGCTTCTTCGCTTTCACGCGCGTGCACGCGTATGCATAGTTGCCGCCTCCACCAAAGAGTCCCATGTCCTAGATCACCTTAGCAGCTTTCCGTATATCTCCTGTAGTTTCTTGTTCCAGATCTCTTCCAGCAAGCTCTCGAATCGGAAGTCCAAACGGACGCTCCTGTCTTTGCTCTCGAACACGAGACCGCCGATGCAGTCGATCACGCCGCCGCCGGCCATGCCCGCAGGAAGCTGAATAAGTGCCTTGTCGTCCTTGTTCGAATACACATAGCACTCGCCCAGATCCTTCTTCGCCTTTGCCACAAGCTTCGAGTACGCTTTCTTGCGCTTGTCGGCGGGGTACTCGGCCAGCTCCGCGAGCGCCTGCGCCTTGAGTCCCTCCATGGCTCTCCTTTGAGCGGCTAGGAGTATCTTCTTGGACTCCAACTCTGCACTGGAGAGCTCCTGCTGCTCCATCTGGGTGATAAGAGATCCTGTCCTCTTCTCTTCCTTTGCGCGGTTCTCTTCGATCCTCTTCTCCGCCTGCAGGATATGTTCGTCCCTCTCCCTCTCACCGAGACGGATGATCTCCCGTTTCTTCTCCTCGCCCTTGTGGAGTATGTCCTCGACTACTTTGTTCAGGCTCATAGCTTGTCAGCTCCTCTTCTGGTTGGGCCGCTCTGCCGACTTCCGAATTCCTGTTTTCACTTGTTCATCAGCAAGAACGCCACGACGAAGCCGAGGATGACGATCGTCTCGGGCAGAACCATCATGATCATGCCCTTACCGAACATCTTCGGGTCTTCAGCGGTCGCGCCCACTGCTGCTGCGCCTACTTGTCCCTGAGCAACTCCGGTGCCTAGGCCCGCCACGCCTATTGCGATGCCAGCACCGAGGAGTGCCATTCCTGTTGGGTCCATTTTTTCACACCTCCGGTTTTGCTTTTGCCATTGAGTACTTCCTCTCGTACTTCAACGGGGAGAAGTCCGTGCCTCCTCCCTCGAAGAACTTGAGGAAGAACTCCACATAGTTCAACCTGATAGCCTGGATCCCTGCTGACAGGGCTCCCAGGAAGAACACGAAGAACATCTGGGTGACGAAGAGAGCCGCTGCACCGCCTATGATGACGCCGATGTTGTGGCTCTCGAATATCAGTGGGAAAAGCATCGAGTTGAAGGCCAATGCCATGGCTCCCTTGCCGACCGCCAATGCGGCGAGCCTCGTGTAGGACACGAGATTGGTGAACAATCCGATTACCTCGGTCAGGGCCAATGCACCCTCGGTGAATGGAAGCACTATGACGCCGGCTACGATGAACACTACTGCAGGCAAGGAAAGCTCTATGCCGGCAAGCGAAGCCGATGCGTCGGGGAGAGGAGCTAGAATCGTGGTATTCATGAGATTGCTGGTCCATGTTGCACTGCCTGCAATGGTCATGATCTCCGCGAACAGGCCAAACAGTATGATGAACCAGGCGACCTTGGCAACCGCATGCTTCTTGCTGTGACCGTAGTTGTTGACGACTCCCAGACCGAAGCCCAGGCTCAGGTGCAGCCAGCCCGCCACCAATGAGATCGCGAGCATCTCCTTGATATCGTGCATCTTGTCAAGCATCGGATGGATCGGTATGTTCGCAAGTGCCTCCCACGAATCCTCATCAGGGCTCGCCGCAGGTGGGTGGAACGGGACGCCGAAGGCCTCGGCAAAGACGAACAGTCCGAATATACTCGCCAACACCCCGCCTGCGACGATGATGGCGCCCAATCTATAGAGGTCGGGATAGCCTTTGAGCTTCCAGCGCATGACCGCGCCGAGGGCAACAAGACCGAGGCCGAACCCGATGTCGCCTACCATGAACCCAAAGAACAGGGGGAATGTGATGAACAGCACGAGGGTGGGGTCGATCTCCCCGTATTTCGGGGTCGACACGAGACCGATGAAGAACTCGAACGGTCCCACAAGCTTAGGGTTCCTCAGTTTGACCGGTGGTTCTTCCTCCTTCTCTGGCTGTACCGTTTCCACAAAGGCAAGGCCACAGCATAGCGAATCGAGGCCGACCTGAATGTCCTGCACTTTGGAAACTGGGATCCAACCGTCGATGATGAATGAGTTCTCTGACGAGGCGATCCTCAGAGGCGTCTCGGCCTTCAGGACTTCGATGGCGAGATGCTCCTCCGCGGAAATGATGAAGTCCGCGAATTTCTTCCGAATGGACTCGATGTCACTCTCGATCCTAATTGAATCCGCCTCGAGGTCTCTGACCTCGGCGAGATTCGACGAGATTATCTTGTCCGCCGAGCCCTTGAGCTTCGGCATCTTGATCTCCTGGAAATCGTGTTCCGCAAGAATCTTCGCAACTTCCGTCTTCTTCTCGTTCCTAGCGAAGACTGCGACTACAACATCACCCTTCCTGGATTCGGTGAAGACCTCGATGTCCTTCATGGCCGATTCGAGGGCTGACGTCGGATCGGCCCCACAGGTTCCAGCGAAAGATGAAATGTTGTCATAGCCCTCGTAATCCTCGACCGGAATGCCAAACCCTCGGAAGGGCGTGAGGGCTCTGACCTCGCCTTCCTTCTCCCTCATGAGAGTCTGGATCTTCTGCCTGGTCTCCGCTTTGCTGCTGGTGTTCAGATCCAGCGTGACCAACGCCTGCTCCAGCTCCTTTTTGAGGGCGTCGATGCTGAGTTTTTGCCCTGGCTTGTGCTCCTCGATCTCAAGCGTCCGGATCATCGACCGCAGTTTCAGCAACTTCTGGGAGGCTTCGGAGGCTTTTGACAATGGCTGCCCAATCTTGAACTCTTCGTCCTGCTTCGTGAAATCTATGAGGTGCAGTACGCCGAGCTCGTAGAGACACTCGATGGTCGCATCGAGGCTGCCAATCGACCCGACGACGACAACTCGGGTCATCTCTTCAGGCCTAAGCATCAACTGCCCTCTCAAACTCGGAAAGAACGAACTCCTTTGCCTTACTCATCTTGAGGCGGGAGTTGGACGTGAGCTCGCTAGCCTTCTTGTTCCCTTCCTCCAGGAGCGCCTTCTTCCGAACGTCAATCTGCGCTTGGGCTTCGGCGACCTCCGAGTCGAGTTTCTTCCTGAGCGCGGCTGCAGCGGCTTCTGCCCTCTGAATCGCGGCCCTCTTGCCCTCGGCCTGGAGCTGCTTGCGCCTCTCCTCGGCCTCCTTCGTCATTGTGCGGACCTTCTCCTCCGCGCCCTTGATCTGTTTGAGGATCTCCGCTTTGCCCAAGTCGACCACGTCCAGCTTGCTGATGCTGGTTTCGATATAAATAGCCAACGCCGCCTGGATTTTTCCGATGTATTCGCCCAGGAATTCGACATCTAACGACAATCCGCGACAAGGTTCGAATTCCGATGATTAGCTGACGATTGTCATGTCTCTACCCGCTGATTTGAGGGCGTCTGCAGTGGGCTTTATTTCTTCAGATTGTCTGCGAATGCCTTCTTATCCAATCGAGTGATCTTGGTGCCCGCTTGTTTCAAAAGCTCAACGCCGGCGAGATCCGAATAGTCGTCGATGTAGACCACCCTTGAGACCTGAGCATTGAGGATCATGCGAGCGCAGATCGGGCAAGGGACGATTGTCGAGTACAGTGTTGACCCCCGCGCATTCGTCCCTGCCTGAATGAGCGCGTTCTGTTCGGCGTGCACTGCCGTGCATGTCTCGAGTCGAGTGCCAGATGGTATGTTGAGCTTGTCCCTGATGCACCCGATCTCGTGACAGTGAGGGAGTCCGCGCGGATTCCCGTTGTAGCCTGTGCTCTTGATCTCCCCAACGTCGCTGACGATGAGCGCTCCGATCTGCCGCCTTGTGCAGGTGCTTCTGCGAGAGACCTCGATTGCGATGTTCATGAAGTAATGGTCTTTCGAGATCCTCGAGTTGCGGTGCTCTGTCACGACAAGCCTCTCTGGCCTCAATCCCATTATGGCATTTCTAACTTTCTGTCGAGAGGAGGAGCTGATATCAGTGTCCGTAGCTCCTCATGACTTCCTTGACGAAGTCGTCCCCTTGCATCAAGAAGTCCTTATGGAGTGGTTCCGGATGATGATCCTTCATGATCTGCTTAGTCTTCTCTCTGGCGGCAATCGTACACTCATGGGAGGACCCCTGGATTAGGACCGCAATCGGCCGACGGTGTGAATGGCACTGACCCACCATATCCATTTTATATACGAGGTTCGCTCACAACGCTGTGGCAGAAGTGTGGACTAAGCCGAGCAGGATTCCGAAGAAGTATCGGTCCATCGCGACCTTCCTGCGCGATGCGGCAGTGGCCGCCGCATTCGTAGCACTGGTCCTGCTCGCAATGTTTGCGTATACGGGATTGTGGCCTCCGTTGGTCGTAGTCGAGTCCAACAGCATGATGCATAGCGATGACAACCACAGCAGCATAGGCGCGATAGACACCGGAGATCTCGTCCTTGTGAAGAAGGTCGATTCCCTTTCCGACATCGAAACATACATGGACAGCCAGGTTTCTGGGCACAAGACCTACGGCGATTACGGCGACGTCGTGATTTACAAGCGCGGAGGGTCCGACGCCATCACACCGATAATCCACAGAGCATTGATCTACCTGGAGATCAACTCGGACGGAACGAGCTACCGGTCGGAATCGCTCCGCCAAGCAGCAACGGACAAGTGGTCGACATCCGACCCGACTGATACATGGGACAGGCTGACGAGTTCTCTGACGATCAGCGACGTAGGATACAACCATCTCTCGGTCACGATTGATGTTCGGAGTCTTGCGTCCAGCCACAGAAGCGGATTCATAACGAAAGGGGATCACAACCTCGGAACTGATCAGATGTACGCTGCCTCCGGGCCTGTCGACTTCGAGTGGGTCGTCGGCAAAGCCAGAGGAGAGATCCCATGGTTCGGACTACTGAAGCTTTGGTCCACGGGATCGTTGGGCAGCCCTTCCCCGGACAACAGTGTCCGAAACCTGTGGGCATCGCTAGCGATCATAGTTGCGACACCCATAATCATAGACATCTCTCTCACATATCGGGAGAAGCGAGAAATCTCGAAGAAAAGAACCGCGGAGCTTTTGGAGAAGGAATCCGCAGAATCTGAAAAAGAGAAAAAGGTGGAAGCGGAAGTCCTTGACAAGACCCCCGACCAGCCTCCGACGCGACCCTAGCACTCACATGAGAGTGGTCTGGTACCGCAACGTGTAGTTCTTCAGCTGGCTCAGTATCTCGTCTTCTTCCAGGATCTTCCGTGCTTCCACCACGGGCACGCTCGGTTCGATCTCCTTCGTTCTCCCCCCTCTTCCGAAGGATTTCACCCGGGCGTGAATTATTCCGAGCATATCGAGCTCTGAGATCAAATCGGTGATCCTGCGCTGTGTCAAGATCGTCATCGAGATGCATTGGCACAGTTCCTTGTAGGTCTCGTACAGGTCTCCTGTCGTCAACTTGCTGTCCCCGCGCTCGTTGTTCAGGAGGATGCCCATCAGCACGAGCTTTGATTGAACTGGGAGAGTTCGAATCGTTTCGGTCACGCAGTCCAGCTCGATCTTGTTCTTCGCCTTCACGACGTCCGATTCGGTCACCACTGGAACGTGATTCCTGTCCGCGATCTCTGCCGCCACGCGCAGGAGGTCCAGGGCACGTCTCGCGTCCCCATGCTCCTGAGCGGCCAACGCTGCGCAAAGAGGGATGACAGATGACTCGAGCACGCCCTCCTCGAATACTATCTTCGCACGCTGCTCAAGGATGTCCTTGAGCTGCTCCGCATTGTATGGCGGGAAAACCATCTTCTCCTCGCTGAGCGAGCTCCTGACTCGCGGGTCGAGGAATTCCATGAACCTGAGATCGTTGGATATCCCGATCACGCTGACCTTCGCATTCTTCAGATCGTCATTGATTCTGCAGAGGTGATACAGCACATCGTCTCCGCTCTTGGACACCAGCTGGTCTATCTCGTCGAGAGCTATCACGACCACGCGCTTCTCCTCATCGATCTTCTCCCGCAGTATGTTGTAGACCCTCTCCGTGCTCCAGCCGGTGAACGGTATGCGCTCATCGAAGTTCTCGATGAACTTGTTTCCAATGTTCTGCAGAATACCGTACTGCGTGTCGATGACCTCGCAGTTCATGTAGATGAATTGGACCTTGTTCAGGGTCGAGTCCGCCCTCTCAATCTCCTTGCCGATGTATTTCATGCAGGCAGTCTTGCCCGTCCCGGTCTTTCCGAACAGCAGCACGTTGGACGGCCGCTGCCCCTCGAGAGCAGTGACAAGTATTGAGGCCAGCTGGTTGATCTCGTTGTCTCTGTGCGGGAGAATGTCGGGTATGTAGGATGAACGTAGAACGTCCTTGTCCCCTCGGAATATCGTCTTCGAACTAATATACTGCTGAAATATGGTATCCTGCATGTCGGTCCCCCCGCAGAAGCAAAACGCTCCTTCCCTCCCCCTAGATTTCCTATGGAAGCCGCTCTCGGAATCCACTTGAAACAGGGGGAAAGTGAAATGCACTAGACCCTACTTAAGCGTTAATATTATCGCACGATATCATTTTTTCCACAGCCCAAGAATTTCGAAGAATTATCAGAGCCAGTTGAGTATGAAAATGTGTTCGACAGAATAAAATGAGATGATGCACAAGCGTGTACACTTCGACAGGGGGACCCCTTGATTTCCTGTGGAACCGATTTCTCGACACCCCATTGCTCGTTGCATGGGTGCCTCCAACGGAAGTCAAGGTTCCCGGTGTGGTGAAATCGCTGGAAGTCGTCGGTGAATACCATTATCCCTCTTGAGTCCCTAGGCACTGGACGTCTATGAAGAAAGTGGTCATCTTCTCCATCAGTGAAGACACAGAAGAGATCAGAGCTCTGCTTCAAACGTTGGGAATGGAAGTGATTAAGGAGTTCGTCCAGAACAGATCTCGACCGCACAGAGAAAGCTTTCTAGGTCCCGGTAGGACCGATGAAATCCTCAAGGAAATGGAAGAGATGGAAGTCGATCTGATAGTTGTGAATGGAGTGTTGAAGCCGTCACAACACCATTTTCTGGAGATGAAATTCCAGATGGAGTGCGCTGACCGCACAGGAGTGATTCTTCGAATCTTCACAGACCATGCACATACTCCGGAAGCAATTGCTCAAGTCACTCTTGCCAAACTTAGATACGAACTACCGTTCCTCAGAGAATGGATTCACAAGTCCAAGAGCGGAGACAGGCCTGGTTTTCTCTCGGGAGGAGCTTACGCAACCGATGTCTACTTTGAGCACGCGAAAACTCACGCTCGAAGAATCGAAGCGGATTTATCGGACGTATCTAAACAGCGAGAGGTCACCCGAACCCGGAGACGCGAGAAGGGGTATTCTCTCGTCTCATTGGCCGGCTACACCAACGCTGGGAAATCTGCTCTCATGAACAAGCTGTGTAATGCTGGAGTGGAAGTCGACGATCGTCTTTTCTCGACTTTGTCCACAACAACAAGACGTATCTCAGGGATCAAAGGCAATATCCTGATGAGCGACACCGTTGGGTTCATAAAAGATCTTCCTCCTGACCTTATCAATGCATTCAACTCAACTCTAGAAGAGATATTCGATGCAGATCTGATTCTTCTTATCTTTGATGCTAGTGAATCTGATGATGTAGTGAAGTCCAAGCTCTCAACCTCTTTGAAGATTCTGTTGCCGAAGATTGAGAACAGATCTATAGTTGTTATTGGGAATAAGATAGATCTATTATCTCAGGAATCAAGAGATGGGATAACTGTTCTTCTAAAGCCCATCATTCAACCCTATGATCTGATACTGATATCTTCTGTTACGGGAGAAGGACTTGATCGGTTGAGGGAGAGGATATTGATGGTACAGGGGCACACGTGCGTCATCAAGGCTGAAATGCCACTCACGGACGCAGTCTACAGTCTCTTGTCTCGTCTTAGGTCTTCTGCCGAGGTCTCCATGAGGGTCATAGGCCGTCACGCCGCAGTCATCGTGAGATGTAAACCAGAGGATTCCGAGAGGATCGTTGGCTGGCTAAACGTAGCAGGTGCAGCGAAAATCACAACCAATGCCGAGTCCCCGGAAATGCCCCCAGAAAGGGAAACGCCGTCCAGCGGAAACGAAGGGGCCCCCCTCTAGCGGGGTGCGCGGTCAGATCTTGAATTCCTTCTTCTTTGTGAGGACCTTGTCCTCGTATCTCTGCGGCAGGGACCAGGCAAGGTACTCGATCTCATCGAGGTTCCTCACGAACTTGGCCTTGCTAGGCGTGCCGATCAACTCTGCGAGTTCACGGATCTTCTTGACGTAGTCGTAGTACCACCAGGCGCAGACTATCAGACCGATCGGGGCGGCCACGACGATCCAGGCGATCCATGTGCCGAAAGGATCGGACAAGTCCTGTAGAAACGAGATGTAGGAAGGCAATCTGTGGTCCTCGTTCATGCTCAGATAGGTGCCCACGATGCCGATGATGGTGAGGAAGCCGAACAAGAGGCCAAGAAAACTGCTGAGCTCGAGTCTGTACTCTGTCAAGAAATCCTTTGGCAGCTTCTCACCTGAGCCCGATAAATCGATACCCTGTTAAAATGGTTTTCCATCAGTTCTGACGTCTACATGTAGTCAAAGTGGGAATCTACTACCGAGTCGATGGACGAATGTGGCTCAGAAACTGCCGACTCTGCCGACGCTCGCGCTTATCCTCATCGTCCTCCTCGGAAGCATTGCCCTGCTGGGCGCATCATCGGCGACTCCTAGATTGGAGATACCTCAGATGTCGTCAGTGGACGACGGGACCTCCGTGACAGTCTCAGGCATTCTTGTCGACTTCCGCTCCTACGATGCGGGCGTCGAGAACCTTGTGTTGATGGATCCGCGCTCAGGGACCACCGTCAAAATCGTATGTTACAAAGGAATCGGCCCGTCCCCGAGCCAGTATGCGGCAATAGGCGACGAACTCTTGGTCAGGGGTGAGGTATCGCAGTACAAGTCCTCTCCCACGGTGTTCACCGACAACGAGGGAGTCTCGGTCTTGAAGAAGGCGAAGTTCGTGTTGACCGTGAAGCTGCTCTCCACCAATTGGGTCCTTTTCGAAGGCGATGAAATCGTCATTCGCGGGGTCATGATGCAGAGCGGCCATCGTCTCTATGATCATGACTTGGAGCACAGCATCATGGTGGTATCCAATGGCGTGAGTGTATCGCAGTTCGACGACAAGGAGGTCCTGGTCACGTGCGAGCTCCGGTACGACGATTCGATCATGTCCCTGACACTGGTCGTTGAGTCGGTCCACATAGCATGACAGCAACCCTTTTCTGGGGAGCGCGCAATGGCCATGACCGTGGCAGGGACTCTCCTCGCCTTTGACGATACCGATTCGCCCGAGGGCATGTGCACCACGTACCTAGCCGCGCTGGTGATCGAGGAGTTGTCCGACTATGACCTCATCGGACTTCCGAGGCTGGTGAGGCTGAACCCCAACATCCCATGGAAGACCAGAGGCAATGCGGCCATCTGCCTCGCGTTCGGTTCCGGCACCGGTCCATCGAGGCCTTGCGGGGATCTGAACGGGACTCAGCTGAGGTGTTACGCTGAAGGCAGGCAATGCGATCCAGATGATCTGCTACGGCGCGCCGCCAAGGTGCTGGAGCGAGTCGCCAAATTCGAATGCGACAAGACGAATCCGGGGATCGTCGCTTCCGTCAGAAAGCCGCCCCAATCGCTTTACTGGCGCGCGGTCAGAGAGGTGGTTCCTCTGAGAGAGGTGGAATCCGTCCTGAGGGAAACGGGGGCGACATGGAAGAAATACAAGGGAGGCCGAGGCGTCATCGGCGCTGCAGCTGCGATGTCTTGGCGACCTAAAGACCGAACCTGGGAAGTGGTCGCTTATCGATCGCCCACGCGCTTCGGCACACCAAGGGACATTGATTCGAAGAGTGTCATCGCAATGGATAAGTCGACGCGGATGACGTTCAACAACTACGACTATGAGAACGATCACATCGCAATTGCACCCGGCTCGCCTTGCCCGATTCTCTTCGGCATCAGAGGCGACTCTGTGGGTGAGCTGCTCAAGGCGAGGCCTATGATCAAGGGGGAGCGGCCAGATAAGTGGCTGCTGTTCATGACGAATCAGGCAACCGAGGATCACATAGTCGCTCGCAGAATAGCGTCGCTCAGACCACGAGACTCCGCCCGAATCAAGGCGAGAGTCGTTTCGCGCCCCGTAACGATTCCGGGGAAGCACGTGATCCTGCGGGTCTCGGACGGAACGGAGGTCGACGCCGCATTCTATGAGCCGTCGAGAGGATTCAGAGACATCGCGCGGGCACTCATCCCCGGGGACGAGATAGTTCTGTACGGATCCGTTCGAGAGACCCCCCGGAGCCTGAACGTCGAGAAGATGCAGGTCCGCCGTCTCGTCAGAGACTTAAGGAAGGTGCACAACCCCATCTGCAAGAATTGCGCAAAGAGCATGGGGTCTCTTGGCTCTGGGCAGGGCTTTCGGTGCAAGAGATGTGGCGCCAAAGCACCTCCTGCCAAGGCCGAGTACAAGGCATTCCCCCGAGCGATCAAGACTGGCTGGTACGAGCCCCCGGTCGCCTCTCGCAGGCACCTTCACAAGCCTATACGGCGAATGTCGAGGGTGAACATAGACAATCTATAAGTATCCTAAGGCAAATCATCAGTCCAGACATCAGCACAACCGTTATTTCAGTGCTGGGCGTGTGAGCAGCGATGAAGGAAGCAGTCATTGTCAGCGCCACCAGGACACCCATAGGGAAGTTCGCTGGCGGCCTCAAGGATCTGAGCGCCCCGAAAATAGGTGCGATCGCAGTTAGAGAAGCAGTCCGAAGGGCTGGGCTGGAGCCAAAGGACGTCGAGGAATGCATCATGGGCAACGTCATCTCGGCAGGTCTCGGCCAGAATCCCGCCAGGCAAGCCGCCCTATGGGGTGGATTGACTGACGAGGTGGCCGCTCTGACGATCAACAAGGTATGCGGCTCTGGGATGAAGGCAGTCATGCTTGCAGCAGATTCCATTCTCGCCGGCAAGCAGCAAGTCATCGTCGCTGGCGGCATGGAGAGCATGACCAACGCCCCTTACCTCCTCGAGAAAGCCAGGTTTGGTTACAAGCTGTTCGACTCATCTTTGGTCGACGCTATGGTCAGAGACGGCCTCTGGGAGGTCTACAACAACTTCCACATGGGGAACACAGGTGAGATCGTTGCCCAGAGGAACGGCGTCACGAGAGCTGACGCGGACAAGTTCGCCCTTTGGAGCCACCAGAAATCCGTGAACGCCATCAAATCAAACTCGTTCAAGGACGAGATAGTTCATGTGGAGATCCCGTCCAAGAAAGAGGTTTCGATATTCTCAGTTGACGAGGGCCCTAGGGAGGACACGACGCTCGAGGCGCTCGCGAAGCTCAAGCCCGTTTTCAAGAACGACGGAGTGCTCACAGCCGGGAATTCCTCGAGCATAAACGATGGCGGATCCGCTCTCGTAGTGATGGATTCAGACCTGGCCAGAGAGAAGGGCATGAAACCGATGGTGAGAATAGTCGACTACGTCACAACGGGAGTGAAACCAGAGCTTCTGATGGAGGCGCCGATACACGCAGTTAGGAAACTGCTTCAACGGAACAAGCTGGAGGTCAAGGACATCGATCTGTGGGAGCACAACGAGGCGTTCTCGACGGCCTCTGTCGCCACGATGAAGGTCCTGGGCATCCCCGAGGAGAAGTTCAATGTGAACGGAGGCGCAGTCGCGCTGGGCCATCCGATCGGTTGCAGTGGCGCGCGCGTGCTGACCACGCTGATTTACGCCATGCGTGCCCGTGAGGCGAAACGGGGTCTCGCAACCCTCTGTCTCGGCGGTGGAAACGCCGTGGCCATGTTGGTGGAGCGCTAGCCTCTCGCGGTTCATTCCAAAGCATGATATCCATGAATCGATTACGGCGACGCGTCGCTCTCTCGGGTTGATACAATGGATGCAGGCAGATTGAAGAAGGTTGTTGCAGAGGACAAGGATGAGATGGTAGAAAGCCTCTGCTCGATGCTCAGGATCAAGGCTGTTGGACCAGAGAATCAGGGCCCGGGCGAGGCGGAACGCGGGAAGTGGCTCGTCAATCTGACCAAGAGCATGGGTTTCAAATCGGTTGAGGTGCTGGAGTCCAAGGACCCCAGTGTGGAAGGCGGCAAGCGGCCGAACATAATCGTCCGCATGAAAGGGTCCACCAACCGGAATCTCTGGGTCGTGACCCATATGGACACCGTCCCCGAGGGCGACATCACTGCGTGGAAGTACCCTCCATATGATCCGAAGATCGTCAAAGGCAAGATATACGGACGAGGCTCCGAGGACAACGGCCAAGAGCTGATGGCATCTTTGTATGGCCTGAAAGGCTTGCTGAAGACTGGTGTCACTCCAGAGTGCAACATCGGCCTTGTCTTCGTTTCCGACGAGGAGCATGGGAATGTCCACGGGATCGATTTCCTGCTCGCCAAGAACATCTTCAAGAAAGGTGATATGGCGGTCGTACCAGACCACGGCCAGCCAGACGGTGCCGCCATAGCTGTGGTCGAGAAGAGCATCGCCTGGATCAATGTCGAGGTGATCGGCAGGCAGACTCACGCAAGCACACCGCACAAAGGCGTCAACGCGTTCGAGGCGGCTGGCAGGTACATGGTCGCTGCAGTCGATCGGCTCAGGAAGAAGTTCCCCAAGCGCGACGTTCTCTTCGACTACCCAGTGAGCACATTCGAACCCACACGTTGCGACGCCAATGGACCGAATATCAACACGATCCCTGGAAGGCAGCAGTTCGCGTTCGATTTCAGGGTTCTCCCCACCTACAAGCTTGATGACGTGATGTCCGAGCTCCAGAAGACAGCCAAGGAGGTTGGAAAATCCACGGGGGCGAAGATAGTCGTCACGTTCCTTCAGAGGGCCGATGCCGCCCCTGGGACCAGTCCTGACGCCGAGATCGTGAGGAGGCTCGCAGACGCAGTCCATGCCGTCAGGGGCGTGAGGCCACATCCCTTCGGGATCGGAGGCGGCACGTGCGCGGCACCATTCAGACGGCACGGGATAGAGTCAGTTGTATGGTCAACGATACCGGAGACGGCGCATGACGCGAACGAATTTGCGAACGTCGCAGACCTGGTCGCAGACGCTCAGGTGTATGCGTTGCTGTTTGCCGGGAAGAACGTCAAGAAGTCCTAGAGATCTTTCGTGTCCTTCGCTTGAGGGTCGCCGAATATCCGGGCGACCATCCAATCAGCGTCAAACTTTCTGAACTCTTCGTATTCCTGGCCGATGCTCACGTATGCAATCGGTTTCCCGATGGTCTTCGTTATCGAGAGCGCGGCCCCGCCCTTGGCGTCCGCATCTATCTTCGTGAGAATCACTCCGTCGATCCCGACGGCGGCGTCGAATCTCTTCGCCTGCTCGACCGCGTCCGATCCAGCAAGCGCATCGCCGACGAAGAACACCAGGTCGGGCTTCGCCACTCGCCGGATCTTCTTCATCTCATCCATAAGGTTGGTGTTCGTCTGCATCCTTCCAGCGGTGTCTACGAGGACCACATCCTTCTTCCTGGCCTTCGCATGTTCGACCGCATCGAAGGCCACGGCCGCAGGGTCGCCACCCTCTTGGTGCTTGATGATCTTGCAGCCCAACTTCTCGGCGTGCAATGTGAGCTGCTCTATCGCGCCTGCCCTGAAAGTGTCGCCAGCAGCCAGGACGCAGCTCAGGCCGCGTTTTTGCATCCTGTATGCCAGCTTTGCGATGGCCGTCGTCTTTCCGCCGCCATTGATGCCGACAAACATGATGACGAATGGTGGAGGTTTGGATTTGATCTTCTCGGTCAGTGAAAGCGATTTTTCTGTCAGGACATCCTTGACCGCGACTCTCAGAGCCAGTTTGACCGCTTCGTCGATGTCGAACGATTTGTCGATCCGCTTTCCCAACAAGGCGCTCTTCAGGTTCTTTGAGAGTTCCTCGGCGACCGGCAGCGCGACATCCGCTTCCAGGAGTCCGATCTCGAGCTCATGAAGGAGGTCGTCGAGAACGCCTTCCTTCAGCCTCCTGCCGGACTCGTCAACAACTTCGGATATGTCCTCGATCTTCTTTGCCTTCGCTTCCGAGGACACTGAAAAGAATCGCTCTCTCAGTCCCTTGAACATGTGCCGCCCTCAAGCTCTTCCGCCTGACTGAAGGAGGTCGTACTGTGCTTGCACCTTCTCCGAAAGTTCCTGGACCATGGCCTCGGTCTTCGCCGCTTTATCAGTTATGGATTTGAATGCCCTGGACAGGTCATCGATCTTCGTGTCCAGAATCTTCTCAGCATCCTCGGGCGATCTTCGGATCGAGATGCCCGCGCCGACTCCTACGATGGCATCCTTGTTGTCGGAAATCTTTGCGTGAATGTAAGAATCAGCACCCAAGGGGACAAGGACCTCGTCGTCCGCGGCGCCCTTGGCAATCTCCTTGATGGTCTCGCGCGCCCTCACATGCTCCTCGACCGCTAGCTGGATGAGCTCCTGCTGCTTTGCCAGGCCCTCGAGCTGAGCCTTGGCTGACTCCAGCATCATGTAGCTTTCTCTGACCTGCTGCTCGCTCGGCATCTCTTGCTCAGGCGTCACTTTTTCGCCTCTATCAGATGCTTCACCACGTGATCGGAGATCTCTTCGGTCTTGAGCGATTTCACGCCGTCAATCCGCACGGACCTGCGCTTCACCCCGTGCCTGCTCCCCATGAGGGCGAAAGTCTTCTCTCGCGCGCCACTCTCATCAGTCGATGCTACCTCGATTGCGAACGGCTGCCACTTGCGATGAGATATCATAAACGATCCGATGACTTCGAAAGCCTTCATGTTGACCAGCACCGCCCTAGAGGAGGCACTTCAGATAAAGCTTTTGCTTGGTACATCTCGCCCATCACGTCTCCTCGCGCAACATTGATAACGAATGGCCACAATGAGAACAGTCCGTGCGCGAAGCGATAGAATGCTTCTATCCCGGCAAGAGTTTCCCGGCCATATCGGTCACAGGGAAGGCATGTTCTCTAAGATGCAAACACTGTTCTGGCAAGTACTTGGAAGGAATGATTCCTGCGACCTCACCGTCGGACCTGCTCGATGTCGCCGAAGCGCTTGCTGAGAGGGGGGCTCGGGGTTTCCTTCTGAGCGGCGGCTCCGACGAGACCGGGAGGATAGGGATCGCAGATTTCGCGGACGCCATCAGGGAGATCAAGGCGACTACCGATTTGAAGATCAACGCGCACATCGGCCTCGCCAGCACCAAGGAGATTCAAGATCTTGTTGGCTGTGGAATCGATTCATTCTCTGCTGACGTATATGGCTCCGATGAGACTATCAGAGAGGTCCTCGGATTGGATGCGAGGGTTGAGGACTACGTGAAAGTGGTCGCAGATTTGAAGAGCTACGGCGCCAGGGTGGCACCACATATGTGCGTCGGGATTCATGGAGGTGCCATGAGAGGGGAAATGGCCGCTATAGAGCGATTGAAAAAACTTGAGCCCGAGGTGCTGATACTGATCTCCCTGATCCCGACCAAGGGAACTCTCTACCAATCGGCAAGTCCTCCGAGCAACGAGATGATCTCATCGGTCGTCAGAAGGGCTCGAGAAGAGCTTCCGACCACCAGATTGCTCTTGGGATGTATGCGCTCCAAGCTCGACAGGTCCGCCGAGTTCAGGCTCGTTTCTGAAGGGTTGGACGGGATCGTGCTTCCTTCTCCCAGCACGGTCGACCGGTTGAAGAAGGAAGGCTATACCGTCAAGAAGCGGTCAGTCTGCTGTGCGATCCCCTGATGATCACTTGTAGATCGAACCAGACGAGTACTTTCTCTCGATTGGAACCAGGTACGCCACCCAAGCTATGTTGGTGACTACGAGCGCAATCAGGAGCAGAGTCATGACTCCAGTGAAGGTCCCAGACAAGTCCCTTTCGATTGTCGCGGTGGCGCTCGTTCCAGGGTTGTCCATATCGTTGAGCACAAGGTAGTACTTCTTGTGGCCGGCCTCATTGGGGATCGCGATTGTCAGCTCCTGGTTTACTATGTAGCTGCCCGGATCTCTGTTCAGCCTGTAGGAGTACATCAAAGTCATCGAGTCTTCGGAGTAGTAGTACTGGCTGAAGATCTCCTCGTCGAGCAGATACACCTGGACTACCCTGGTTGATAGAACCTTGACTTCGGCCGTTTTCGTCAGGGCGAAGGAGTCCGAGGAGAAGAACGAAGGCGGATCGGCGTGTGTGGAAAGCGAGAGAGTCCTTGACCCCGTGCTCTCGATTCCGCCGACCATCGAGGGCACTCCGAGGATCACGACGGCAATGCCTGCGACTATCGCGATGATGAGCGATCTCTTGATCGAATTCTTCGCCATCAGATGCCTGGCACTCGTGCTCCTCGCAAAGCGTATTTCGAGTATCCTGAAGAAGAAGCTTTCGATACAGATGATGAGGAGCAGGAGCACGACTACCGCAAGGAATGAATCAAAGGGGAGGTAGAGATGCGGTTTCAGCGTCGCCCCTCCGAGGACGAATACAAGGATGAAGCCGAGTGCTACGAGCATGACGGCCTGCACTATGTACAAGGTGAGTTTCGTCTTCCGGATCTTACTGAGTCTTATGGAATCCTCCAAGACTCTACCTGAAGCCGGCATTGTATGCTAAAAATGACGAGGTCTTGATAAATAGTTTTGCTACCGATTCTCGATATGAGCCAGTTGTCTGCACAGCAGGTGTACTGCAACGAACTCGGGTACTTTGCATGCGCCCGCGTCTAGCGAGAAGCTCTCGTCTCGTAACACCAATGAGATCGGTTTGTCGCAGACTATTCGGATCTCCTCCTTCCCGAACGCCTTCGGTACAGCGTCTCTGAAAGGATCGAAGCCTTCAAGCTCGTCTCTCTCCAGCGGCACGACCTCGAAACCGGTCTTGCCGTGAAGCGAGCTGGGGAGTCGAATCAGCCTCTTGATGTCGGATGTGACAGGCTCATCCGTCTCCCCCTTCATCCTGCCCTTGACCTTCAGCTCTACGATCTCCAAGAAGGCGTCCGCATGTCTCTTCTCCGAGAACACCTCAAAGGTGTTCTCAGACCGGATTCGGTCGACGCCCCTCCGCCCCTCCTTGCCCGCAAACAGGTCTTTGTAGAGCCCGTTGAGGGTCTTCTTGCCGATATCCCTCTTCGATTCGGAAAGCATCTCTCCAAGCATCTTCTCAGCCTCGCCGGCGGAGACCTTCTCAAGCTCGTCCAGGAGTCCGTCAATCCCCTTCCTGATCCTCGCCCTCCAGCCTCCGTCCTTTCCGGAGGGCATGCTCCTCTTGTGCTCGGAGTCGATCCGGTCCTTGAATCTCCCGACCTCGAAGGTGGTCGATGGGAACACCCACTCCATGTCCAGGTCGGTCCCGGTCACATAGTCGACTATCTCCCGTCTCTCATGGCTGCTGAGCTTTATCACGCGGGGGTTGTTGATGTGTACGTGATAACCTCTTCCTCCTGAGAACACGATTCTCAGATCCTCGGTCTCGAACCCGAGGTCTCCCAGTAGAAACTCGTCGATCAGGCGGATCACTTCCTCCTTCACTCTGATGAGCATCTTCTCATACGGAAGAGACTGAGCGCCTTCCACATGGTCCGCATCAAGGTCGAATATGAGGTCGGCGCCCTGCCACTTCTTCTCGGCCATCGTGGGGGCGTCGGGCGTTTCATAGTACGCGCATGAGTAGTACACGTGCGCCGGCATCTGCTCGACCAAGTACTTCTTCAGCGCTGCGCGGGTAGGAAACCCCACGTGCCTCATCATGCCCGGCCTGTCGAAGAACATGAATCCGAATTCCCGCTTCGAGAACCTCTCGGGCATCGTGAGCGAGGCTTCTCTGTAGTGCTTCGAGAACACGTTCATGATGAAACGGATTGACTCGTCCGAAGGCATCCTTTCGAGTCATGCCACTCGCCCGTATATTAAGCTCACATCTGCCCGACTGCTGCGTGTAGGCGCCTACTGGAAACCATAAATACCCTCAAGCCCCATCAACGGACAAAGTCTGGTAAGCTGGATGATCAGGACATATATTCGCGTGGAGCTTTCAGGGGAAGGCGAGTCGCCAAAGCAGGTCATCGAGCGCATGAGGAAGGTCGGCGCCGTGCCGATAATCGGTGACTACGACTTCGAGCTGTCTCTCGATGACGACGAGCGCCTGTTCGACAAGCTCGAGGAGGTACATCACGCTCTTCGTGGCGCGAATGTGCGTTACACGCTAACAACACTCACGGGAGCCGAGGCCGCGACCCTCGCTAAGAGCAGGCACGAGATAACGCACTATGTGGATCAGAAACCCCTTGAACTCAGAAGATCGCTCTACAAGGCGAAGTTGGAGCGATGGAGGGAGATGGGTCTTGACGTTGCCGAGCTAGAGCCCCTCCTCGATGATGATATGGATCACTTCAAAACTGCGAGCAAGGAGTTCCTGAGGACGCATCTGGACAGGATATCTCTGGTGACGGACCGGAAACCGGAGAGCCAGGTGGATGGTGAAGTTCTCGCGGAGCTCGATGAAGAAGGCAAGATGATGGCGGAGATCAAAGGGGCAACCGGTCTCTCTGAGGATCAAGTCACAGTCGCGCTCGGTCGCCTGATATCTGCTGGCTGCGCCGTGAGGACGCAGAGGGGTTCCAAGGAGATCTTCGTTCTGGTTCCACCTCCGGCCCCGAATGTTAGGAAAACCCTGAAGGTCGTCCCGGCAAGCGACGAGCAAGATGCAGAAAGCAGGGTCTACTACGCGGTCTCGGTGGACGGGATATCCGCGAAGGATCTTCTGAGGACCGCCCAGCTCCCACGTGCGCAGTTCAAGACCGCAGTTGCCAAGCTAACCGAGAACAACAGAATCCGCAGGGACCACAAGGGAAAGAAGGAGTTTTACTATCGCGTTTGAGCCCTGCAGGTGCGTGATGCGCTGGCCATTTCTCCAAAGGTTTAATACAGAACCGTTCGATTGAGCGACAGCTGGAAAGGTGACTCTTGCGCGCGCTCGATCTCAGGGATGTTAGGTTCAAGTATCAAGGCTCTAGCACGTGGGCTCTGGACAACGTTTCCCTCGAGATCGAGAAAGGCGAGTTCGTCACGATCCTGGGCGCGAACGGATCAGGAAAATCCACCATCTGCATGCTCGCGAACGGCCTGATCCCACATGCCATCCAGGGCAATCTCGAGGGAATTGTGAGGATATTCGGGTTCGATGTCAAGGAGCACGAAGTCGCGGACTTCACGACCAAGGTCGGGATGGTGTTCCAGGAGCCCGAGAGCCAGCTGTTCTGCATGAGCGTTGAGGAAGAGGTGGCGTTTGGACCAGAGAACCTGGCAGTCCCAAGGGATGAGATCAGGGAAAGGGTCGAGTGGGCCCTCGAGCTCGTCGGCATGAAGGGATACAACGACCGCTCCCCGTTCAGCCTCTCAGGCGGGGAGAAGCAACGTGTCGCGATAGCTGCGGCTTTGTCCATGAGGCCGGAGATGCTGGTCCTCGACGAGCCCGCGTATGCACTCGATCCTATCGGCCGGATCGACCTTTACTCAGTGCTGAGAAGTCTCAAGGAGAAGCACGGCATGACGGTGCTCTTGGCGGAGAGGGATGCGGAAGAAGCTGCCGCGTTTTCGGACCGTCTGGTCTTGATGAAGGGTGGAAGGATACTGGGGTCCGGACCACCAAGATTGATGCTCAGGAACCCTGAGGACTTGCGTGCAATCGGGGTCAACCCGCCGCAAGTCGCCGAGGTGGCGGCACTTCTCAACACGCGCTTGATGAGATCAAAATTCTCTTTTCTCAATGTTAACGAAGCCGAGAAGGCGATTGTCGATGAGGTACTAGCTCTCAAACCTGGGGGAAGGCAATGATCCCAAGCGCCCCCTCTTCGATGACGAGGGAGAAGATCGTCTCCATAAGGGGGCTGAAGTTCACCTATGAAGGTGGAGTAGAGGCGATCCGCGACGTCAATCTCGACATCAGGTATGGCGAGTACATCGCGATTGTTGGCGGGAACGGCTCCGGCAAAACCACACTCGCAAAGAACATGAACGGGCTCCTCAGACCGACCAGCGGCTCGGTAGCTGTCATGGACAAACCAACGAGTGAGCAGAAGGTCGCCGCGCTCGCAAAGATTGTTGGGTACGCTTTTCAGAATCCTGACCATCAACTGTTCTGCTCGTCAGTAGAGGAGGAAGTCCGCTTCGGCCCGACGAATCTGGGCTATCCCGATGAGGCCATCCGCGACAAAGTCGAGAAGGCGATTGAAGCGATGAACCTACAGCAATTTCGCAAGCTCCCGCCTCTGACACTGAGGCTGGGAGAGCGGAGAAGGGTCTCGATCGCATCTGTCATCGCTATGGACCCTCAGGTACTCATCCTGGACGAGCCTACGACAGGCCTGGACGCTGGGGAGAGCGCAGAACTCATGCACAGGCTGAAGCGCCTGAATGACGAGGGCAAGACGATTATCC